>Ga0213865_10003037_pt1 | contig 10408 bp, 15 predicted proteins | sample PICome_6_FD_160100 | JGI IMG/M metagenome (GOLD analysis project Ga0213865, IMG submission 160100) | Coastal seawater microbial communities near Pivers Island, North Carolina, United States - PICO282 | ecosystem: Environmental > Aquatic > Marine > Coastal | place: USA: North Carolina... | reverse complement strand
TAAAAAAGCGTATTTTCTCATTCGGTGCCTCCGAATTATTTGATTTCAATAAGACGGGGACGCTTCTCCTTTGGAAGTTCGACTCTCAGATCAATGACTAGTAAACCATCCTTGAAGTTAGCTCCATCGACAACAACGTGTTCTGACAATCTAAAGGTTCTTCGAAACTTTTTCTGTGAAATCCCTTTGTGTAGATATTCGCGCGGTTGGTCTTGTTTGATTATTTCTGCTGAAACGACCAACAATCCATCACGCACTTCAACTTCCAAGTTTTCTTGGTCATATCCGGCGAGCGCGAGTTCTACTGAGAATTCCTCTTCACTGTGTTTAACCACATTATGTGGTGGATAGAGTTTGTTGTCTGTCATGTCCGACAGTCTTTCAATCTCTGACCAAACGTGATCAAATCCAATGAAATGTGAGCGTGGAAATGTAAATGCTTTAGTTACCATAACGGTTTCTCCTTATATCTAAGCGAGGTGTTGTTAGTGTGACCCGACCATTCGGCATCACGATTCTATTTATACTCAGAATGCTACGCTGAGTCTTCAGAACCTTCGGTAATAGTAACCATTTCTTCGGCAGGTTTCAACTCAGCAATTGCTTTGGAGAATGCTTGTTCTAGAAAAGCATTTTGCTCTGCTTCTTTTTTCTTTTGATCGTCATTCTTCTTGTTGTAGAATTCAATCAGGTTACTGACTGCGGCGAGCAATTCCTTCGCTTCATTATACTTTTTGACTTCGGCGTCCACTGACTCGACGATGTCAGAATGCTCTCCGATTCCAGCAGAGGATTCCATATAAGTGCGGATGTTGCAGTTGGCGGCGAGCATTTCTGCTCTATATTTCATTTGAAGGGTTGATAAGATATCTGTTCTCATAATAAACTCCAATTTACACTTTAATATTAATTGTCGATTTTGGAGATAATCCCAATCCTTCTTCACGCATAAACATTTTTAGATAATGTTCGAACACCTTTGGTTGATGTTTTGGGTTCGGAAGGTTGGGATATCTCTTCAAAAATTTACTCAATAATTCATGACTCAACATAGTTACTTGTTGTTGCCAATATTATACTTAGGGCATAATTCCCACTCGGATTTCTCTTTGAATCCGATAATCTTTATTTGCCTTAATGGCGCGCAATCGATTGCGACTTCTTCATTAACGATTTGGATTAGACCCCAATCAGAGAGAAGTGTGGCGATTGTATTTCTTCGTTGAATATCAGACTCTTCTAAGTTAGACTTTTTGCCGTCGAGCAAAAATAACTCTTTGAAATGTACAATGAAGTATCTTCCTTGTTTGTGAAGAATATGACAGGATTGAAATAACTTCTTTTCTTTACGAGAAGCAACTCCAATACGTGTTAGCGTTTCGCGAACCTTTAAGAAATCATCCGGTTCGTTCAACACTATTTCCAGCATGTCCGCCGGAGACCATATATTATTGTCTTCCACCTTTATTTATCCTTATTTTTATTAGATCGATTTGCTCTTTCGAAAGGAGAGGTAAGGCATGCTTTGCTTTCTCATGACTGTATCCATAATATTCTTTTACCGCTTCAACATCACTTTCAATCTCAAGTTTATTCCACTTTGAAAACCGCTTGCGTTTTCGAACTATATTTAGTAAAAAGTCGAATTGCAGGCGGTTGTCTAAATTGTGGTACTTGTTCATAATATTTGCTGCAGCGACCGTATCAGGGAAATATGACAAAGATCGATTCACAATAAAGGAATTATACGCTTTCTCCTCGGTATCAGATTCAATAATATCTTTTTTAGAATAATTAATCGCATTTACATAATCAAAGGGGTTCATTTTACCTCATCACCATAATTTGGGTTTCGCTAACAAGCGGATCTTCAGGGTTTCTAATTCTACCGACCGAGACTATTAATAACATAACTGCCAGTGGATCGAACACCGATACGATTAGAAGTATAACCCATCTCACCGCCCGATCAAAGTAATTTTCAGCATTCTCGCCATAAATTAACTCGGCGATGTATTTAAGTGGTCCAATTTCAATCTCCAACGCCAACCTGTCGCGTTTGAGGTCGAATAGATCTGTTTGCCATGTTTCAATTGTCTGGTACGACTCATCGATCGTTTCGTTAAGAGTCTGCCTTTCTTCTTTTTGAGATTCGCGAACAGCAATCGCACCGTCATCTCCTCGGATCCTGTCGAAATCGATGAGTGTTTGAACCGACGCGTCAAGTTGAGAGAGAACTGTCTCTGCGTCAGAAATAGTTCGGCGTTCATTTTCAATACGCCGTTCAATGTTTTGTATTTGTAATTCATTAATGCCTCCATCACTAACAGACTGCTCCATATGTGCTTTCGAAAGATATCCAAAGATGCCCATCGAAGTAATAAACATAAGAACAATCACCGCGAAGGAAAGATAGATACGAGTAAACCACCCCGTATCTCTCCATTCTAAGTGCAACCAAGTTGCAGCAACAAGTTTACCGATTTCAAGGATTCCTGCCATAACCACAACAGATAAAAATGCGCCGGAAAAAATACTCGCCAACCCAATGATAGAGAAGTATGCCGCCACTGCGGCAATACTAATCGCTGTGATCAGTGTCAGATATTTCATCTGAGCGAAACTTCTCATTCGCGCGGATCATAGACTCAAGGAAATCTGTATCTGTGTCTCTACTAGACATCTTCAATAGAGCATTAGTGTCTTTGGGCAAGCAATGCCCGCCATATCCAAACTTGCCGTCTGGTCCTGGAACTTGGGAATGACTCGTGCCGATACGAGGATCAATTCCAATGGCATCTACCATCACATCAAAATCTTTGTATCCAAGACCATCATAGATCTGAAACATCTGATTCCAAAACGTAACCTTCGTTGCAAGGAATGTGTTCTCTACATACTTTGCGAATGCTGCCTGATTTCTCGAACAGAATTTAACTTCGGTTAGGTGAGGCAATAGAGGTTTAAACATCTCGTGCCAGAACCTCATCGCCCCACCGCCATAGATAGCAAAGGTCTGCTCTCTAAATTCTTTGGCAGGATCACGGTTGGCATTTGAACTCGCAAGGAATTCCGGAGAGACCGTTATCTCTAAATCATCATAATCTTCTAAGAATGTCGGAATAACCGCGCTCTTTATCAGATACTTGGTGTCGCCGTATTTCGCAAAGACGTCCGCGACATTAGAAGTATCGCTCTCGCCGTTAGGCAACGCAGGTGTTGCAACACAAACAATAACGCCGTCCACTGTATCTACTAGAGTTTCCGGAAAATTGAGATCTTTGTATGGATCATCAACATAGACGTCTAGACCGTCATGCTTTTCCAAAACTTCGGCGATAGATTGACCGACTGGTCCGAAACCCGCGATTACGATTCTCATTAGATTACAATACCACTAGTGTTTGCACGATATTCTTTTTCGACTTCTTCTACAGTCGGAACCATTAGAACGACAGAAGTCTTCGACAAAGTTACTTCGTCTAGTTCTGGTTTACCGGTCATGCACAAAGAAGGGACAAGTATTAGACCTTGCTCGTTTTGCGAAAGCAACCTTGGGTCGGCAATTGTAACATCATTAGTTGTCTCAGACTGATACTTACCGATAATTTCTCCAGCAAGGGTTACGACTGACACGACATCATTTTTTGATAAACTCATTTTCTATTCCTTAAAGGTTGGTTGTTAATTGTATGTATATTCTTTATTTGAACTCGACATTCGCCATGATCTCGGTCATGCAAGCAACCATGTTTAGTTCATGGTCTGCAACGAATGCATTCTTGTATTGGTAATCAGCGAGTATGAGGACCAATTGGGGTATTGAAGATGGATCGACTTTCTCGTACATATTATCATATATGCTCCGAAAAATGACGGAAGCATCGACGTCAATATTGTTTGTAACCCAAGAGCGCATCTTCTTGAAATCTTTGACCTTCAGCGAAGAAAATAGTGCCTCGTAATTTCCGTTCGCTTTACTGCCGAGAGATGCTAGGTCAAGAACACCGGAGGAAGAAGAACGTTGGAGTTCGTTTAAGACGCGTCTCCAATCGGGAGCGAACCTCATAATCAATTCAGCGAGCAACTTGGTGTCCGGTATCTGGACATTTTCTTCTTGTAAAATATTCTGAGATCGCTTCAGGAATTTTCCACAAAGTTCCGGAAGATCCTTCTTGGTTATATTAAACTCATATACACCACACCGACTGTGTAGTGGTTCGATGATACGATTTTTGAAGTTACAAGTTAGGATGAACCTGCAGTTATCTGAGAACTCTTCAATGAATCCTCGTAACGCAGGTTGGGTGGACTGTGGATTTAAATAATCTGCCTCATCTAGAATCACAACCTTCACGTCACCGGCGAGGGAGACTGTCGAGGCAAATCTTTTAATTTTGTTTCGAAGGGTGTCGATGTTGCCTTCTTCAGACCCGTTGATCATTATATAATCGCACCCAAGTTGATTACACAATGCTTTTGCGATTGTTGTTTTACCGAGACCAGCAGTGCCGGTAAACATCATGTTAGGAATCTCGCCGGTATCTACAATCTGTTGGAACACTGTTTTGGTACTTTCGGGAAGGACGCAATCTTCTACTGTGCGCGGTCGATACTTCTCGACCCACAAAAAATCACTAGGCATTTAAAACTCCATTATATAAAAGATGAGGGTCATGCGACCCTCTCATAGTTCGATATTCAATAATATCTATTTCCTATCAAGGAATCAATCGCGAAACAATATCTGCCTTAGTGCCAGAAGTATCTACTCCTGCGTCAACTGCAAGTTTCTCGAGATCTGCTTTCGTCAAACGCATCAGACGATTAGTCTCAGCACTCGAATCAGATGCTTGCTGAGGTGGTGCTTCAGGTGCGGGTGGTGCTGCTGGTGCTGGATTGACAGGAGTCGAGGGGTCAACGTGCTTGCTCCCAGGACGGACGATGTAAAAAATTACACCTGCTGTAATCAGCAATACAACGATTGCGAGTTCCATAGATTACTCCTCCGCCGCAGCAGCATCTTCCAAGCGTTGAATAACTTGAATACACTGATCGCGCAACTGACCGATTGTTGACAATTCCTCACCACGGAAACCGCCACGACCTGTTACAGTGTCAACAACTGCAACGGTGCTTCGACAAACACGGTTCACCAATTCTACTACTTCACTATCCATTTTAATGTCTCCTTAGACCTTGCTAGTTTTCTGTAACGCTACCCAATACTCTACATTGGATTCTGTATTGACGAAATGCGAAATAAGTTTCTTAGAAAGAGAAACCTCATAATCGCCTTCGATCATTTTTAAGTTGGCGATGCTGAAGATATACTTAAAGTCTTCGCTGGTTGCTTCGCCGTCGACCGCAATCTTGATTGCATTCGAAGAAGAGTCTTCATTGTTCGCGACCGCCAGAACAATAACGCCGTCTTCGTTCTGGACAGAAACTTCGGTATGCCCCAAAACAGATGCTGCCTTTTTAATCCGATTCATAGTCTCTCGATCTAAACGGAAAGAAACATCTGCCGACGGCATAACAATTTCATTATTTGTTGTCGTGAGAATAGAAGGATCTGAATAGAAATACTTCAGACTAGACCGTCCGCTACCGTCTGAGATATCCATATTGTTTTCGCCGAACGAAATACGCGGATTCTCAACAAGACTTAGGGCACTCAAGAATTCATTTAATTCGTAGATGCCAAACCCAATTGGGAACTCTTCTTCGATCTCTGCTCGTGCTAAGATAGTCTTAGATTCTGATACAGTTCGAAGAACATTTCCTGTATGGATAACAATGTTTGAATTGACGGAAGCGAAGTTGTTTAGAACTTGCAATGTGTTTGAACTTAATTCCATAATAAAAATAACCTTTTTGAATATATAAGAATTATATGAATTTTGATTACTGTTTTCAAGCAATCTTGCTGAAGTTTTTGTGTTTGATAAATTCAATCTTAGAATCGAACTTACCGTCCAAGAGTTCACCTTTATGCGATATGATGAACACATTACTATTCGCGTCGAGCGTATCAAGAATCTTAGTCAGATTGTCAACACCATCCGCGTCCAAACTCGAGTCGAAAGTTTCGTCGAGTATGAGTAAGTTTGTCGCCACGCTATTCTTCATTCGGGCAACCTGTCTCCAAGTAAACAACAAGGCGAGGTCGATACGCTGTTTCTCGCCTTCAGAGAAAGAGTCGTACGAAAACGCATCGCGATGCCTAGACTTGATTGTTTCTTTGAACGTATCATCTAGGTCGAAAGAGACATAAAAGTCGAGTACCTGCAAAAACTGATTTGTCAATTTGTTGATCACAGGCAAATACTGTTTAATTATCTTAGTCTTTATTCCAGTGTCTTTCAACATCTCATTTACAACATTGAAATATGATACCTCGTCTGCTAAATCAGACTTTTCTTCGACAATTGATTCTTTCTGAGACCCTAGCGTCGACAATTCTAATTCTGCTTTCTCGACGTCACTTGTGTTCTCCTCAAAAGAAGCGAGCGAAGATTGTAAAGAGGCAATTCGTTTTTGATGGGTAGTGATCTCAACCTGTTTCTTATCGCGTTCAGATATCTCTTCAAGCAAAGACTGGATCTGATCGCCTATGCTTTCCAATGTCTCGTTGAGTTTGGATATCCTTGCTCCTGCCTGTATTCTTCCGTCTTCGAGGTCGTCCCACTTCTTTGCTGCTTTTTCTGTTTTTGACTGTTTAAGTCCTTCGTCGATACTTTGATCACAGGTGGGACAAGTGGCATTATTTTCATAGAACAATATCTCTTTGTTTAGTTCTTTCTGTTTTACTCCAAACTGATGATCGAATTTAGCAACCTCTGTCGCTTCTTTCGAAACCTTCGACGACTCACCTCGGAGTCGCTCAAGCGCACCCGAATCAACTTCAGGTAATTGTATACCAGAAATTAATTCTTCGAGAGAAGAGATCTCTTTGAGTTTCTCGTTCTTAGCTTCATCATTAAGGGCATATAATCGGTTGACATACTTCTTTGCCGAATCAATCTTCACTTGGATCGATTCGAGTTCCATAGCATTAGCACGAACCCTTTCCTTCAAGATAGACTGGCGCTCTTTGAGAATAGAATTCATTTTAGAGAACACGTTGATATCAAGAAGATCTTCGATAACGTCACGCCGGTGTTGTGCTGGAAGTTGCATGAATGGAATAAAACTACTGCTACCGAGCACGACAATCTGGTGAAAAGATTTGTGGTTCAACTTGAGGATATTCTGTTCTAGAACTTTCTGATACTCTTTATTGTGTGAATCTTGGTTGACCAACGTCTTATCTTTCCAGATCTCGAACTTGATCGGTTTGATTCCTCGTACAACCTTGTACTCAGATCCGTTGACTGTAAACTCTATTTCAACAACACAACCTTTATTGTTAATCGAGTTGATCATCTGGTTCTTGTTGATGTTGCGATGTGCTTTGCCGAATAGACCGAACGACAACGCATCCAACATGGTTGACTTTCCTGCACCATTTTGACCGACGATAAGGGTCGAAGAAGAATAGTTGAGGTCGATTTCAGTGAAGTTGTCGCCCGTAGACAAAAAATTACGGTATCTAAGTTTTTTAAATGTGATCATACTATCTCAAGCGTTTGTGCTTCAACCATTAATGTGTGCACCATGTTCTTAATGCGATCCTTATCCAAATGCGTATCAACCGCATCTACATAACTATACAAAAGATCTTCGGTAGATTCAAGCGAAACTTTGCCGTCTTCAACACTAGAACCAACAAACTCCTCGAAGTTCTCTGCAATCTTTAGTTCATGAATCCTTTTATTAGAAATTCGGTCTACAAACTTTTCGAATAACTTAGGATCGGATTTATTCACAACGATGATCTTGACGAACTTGTCTTCAACGTCTGGGAGTTTACCCACTGAATATTTAAACTCTGCTTTATCTACTGTGTCATCGTAGTAAACTCTCTCGAATAACCGAACCGGATTTAGGACTGGTGTCAGTTCTCGAGTGTCGGTATCAAACACGTGGAAGTATTTCGGGTCGTGGGCATCGCTCCAGAAAAACTCCATCTGAGAACCAAGATAATGGATGTTGCCGCTAGATGACTTGGTGTGGAAGTGACCTGTCAGAACGGTCTCGAACCTCGAGAACGCCTCGATAGGCATGCCATCTGTACAGGGTATACCTGCTTGCATTTCGAACCCAGAGAGTTCGAGGTGCGCGCCGACGTGGGTCGCTTTACACTTAGATAAAAAGCGCAATGATTCCTCTTCATTTTCATGATTAATCCAAGGAACCAGTGCGAAGTCTAGACCGTCATAATCCACCACCATCGGTTTCTCGATGATACGAACTTCTGACATATAATGACCTAGGAGTTCTTTGAGTGCATTAAGGTTATTTGTGTTCTTGTAATAAACATCATGGTTTCCAGGTATGATGTCCATGTGTATCCGTAATTCTCTGAGTTTCTCCAGAAAGATCTTCCGATTGTGCTCGAGTGCTTTGAAGTTAATAAACTTACGATTGTCATAGTAATCACCAAGGTGCAAAATCTTTTTGATGCCGTGCTGCTCAAGATACGGGAAGAAAACGTCACGATAAAATTTTTCCTGATAGTCCATAAACACTTCAGACGAGTTTCGGATTCCCGCATGAGTGTCGTTTAGTAATGCAATTTTCATTTACTTGCTCGCAAGTTGTACAACGATTACGAATAATAACATATTTGTCATTAACAATTCAAGTGCCAGAATAGTGTGATACCATACCCAGCGAGTCTTGTATGCATTATTAATACTTATGTCTTCTGGATCCGGTTCAGTCGAAGAAATTTTCGATTTTGGCAATAATTTATCTAAAAACATTCTAATTCTGTAATCCATACTCATCATCATTATCTAGAAATTGGGATAGGTCTGAATCTACCTTTCTCTTTCTTTTCTTATACTTCACTTCTTTCTCATACTCTGAAACGATATCGTCTGATTTCTTTACAGTTTCAATCCTTTCTCTCAAACTATCAACAAATGCTTGTGTCTGTGCGACTGCCTCGTCGTCGGATTCTTCTGCGGAAATCAAATCTAAAATATCAGTCTCAGAAATATATTTCATTTTGATATCTTGTTGCTTCTTCTCCTTTTCTATTCTCCGAAGAAACGCATACCATGAGATCTGTGTAAAGTACGCAAAAGCATTCGGTTTACCGGTGCGGGTGGCAGTTTCGAGGTTGTAGTTATCGATCGCTTTGAGACAGTTCTCAACAGCATCCATCATCATTTCTTCGCGATAGGTATAACGAACAAAATTCGCTTTATGCGAGAGACCTTCTGCGATCTTTAAGAAACACGCAGCAACATAATTATTGATCTGTGGTTTTGGTTCGCCCCGTTCTTCGCACTCGCGCGCATGACGGACATACTCAACCACAGCAGCAGAAAAATCTGCGTTGTTTACATAATGCGGTTTTTCTTTCGCTTTTGCTCTAGCAGTCATTAGTTAGTACCTCTTCAAATAGTTCATCAATTATATGAAATGGAAACCAGAAATTCAAGCACAAAATAATTGTTGAATTTTTAGTTAGAAATAATTAAAATAAAGACATGGCGTTGAGGGAAGAATATAGAAATTTCAGTGCAGAGTATCTTTGTCCTTTTTTGGAAACTGCAAGACCTTACCCTTTGTCGGTTCGCTTCCATCCGAATCTTTTACAATTCCTCTAGACATTTCTCTTTTTTCTTCTGGTGAGGCATCATCGTAATCTTCAAACATATCACTCAACTCATCAACCAAGTTTTGAATATACTCAGCATCCATCGCATCATAATAATTTTGTCTCATCCTAGAGATGTTATGTAATTGCGATTTGGCAACAGTATACTCTTTCATAAAAGATCTGGTCGGTTCACACAACGCCAGAATCTTATCACTCGCCAAAGAAATGTAGTCGCCGTCACCTTCCATCATGGCGATCCAAGGTTTAAAAAGATATTGCGGTGCTGTTGGGTCAGTGCTATTCCTTAAAAGGATTAATGCATTTTTGACTGTAAAATCACTATCATCCTCGCAAGGAAAATCAACCACCTCACATGCTATTTCTTCACCAGAAACCAATTTAAATTGAATCACTTTACTGCTCATATGTCTACCACATTAATTTTATAAGGAAACTTTTCTCTAATATATATCTTAATTCTTTCACCACTATGCAGCAGTGTAAAGTTCTTCTTAGACTTCCAATGTAGGTCGTCTGCAATATCAAGTAGTTTGGTGGTTGATCCGTCATCAGACAAACGAAGACCCCGACCTATCGATTGGAGTACTCGGATTTGACTTTTTGATGGAGATGCAAATATAACGTTATGCAGATTTTTGATATTAATACCAGTGGAGAAAGTGCCCAGAG
>Ga0213865_10003034_pt1 | contig 10412 bp, 10 predicted proteins | sample PICome_6_FD_160100 | JGI IMG/M metagenome (GOLD analysis project Ga0213865, IMG submission 160100) | Coastal seawater microbial communities near Pivers Island, North Carolina, United States - PICO282 | ecosystem: Environmental > Aquatic > Marine > Coastal | place: USA: North Carolina... | reverse complement strand
TCAAAATGGCGATAACTGGCAATGGAAATGCCTCCAAAGAACAGGTTGCCAAAATGTTACAACAACTGGTCGATCTGAAAACCTTGCCAAAAAATCTTGATGCTACTGATGGCCTTGCTGCTGCCGTCTGTCATTTTTTTAATCCAGGGCAAGAATCAGGGAAAAGTTACTCGGGTTGGGGTGCCTTTGTCAAACAAGAAGCACACCGTATAAAAAAATAGCATGTCGGGAATTTATCTCCATATCCCTTTTTGCAAAAAGGCATGTCACTACTGCAACTTCCATTTTTCGACTTCGATGCGCTATGCAGATGATATGGTCAACGCAATCCGACAAGAAATCCGTCTGCGAAAGCAAGACGCCAAACTCCCTGTGGAGACCATCTATTTTGGCGGTGGAACGCCATCGGTGTTAACCCCCCAACAGCTTCGGGTTTTGCTGGGTGAAGTGTATAATCAATTTGAAGTTATTGACAACCCCGAAATCACACTCGAAGCCAACCCCGATGACCTAAGTCCTGCCTATATCCTTGCTATTCTGAAGTTGGGTATCAATCGCCTCTCAATCGGGGTGCAATCGTTTTTGGATGATGAACTCACGCTTATGAATCGCGCGCACAACGCCAGTCAGGCCCTGTTGTCTGTAGAGCATGCGAAAAAAGAATTTGACAATGTCTCGATTGATCTTCTTTTTGGAAATCCAAACACTACCCTAGATGATTGGAAACGAAATCTTGACTATGCCCTTCAACTCGAGGTACCACATATCTCGTCTTACGCTCTCACGCTAGAACCCAAAACAGCGCTTGAGCGTTTTGTGGATAAGGGCGTGGTTTCTCTTCTCGATGAAAAGGTGGTGGAGGCGCAATTTCACCATTTGGTTGATACCCTGACACAGGCGGGTTATGATCATTACGAATTATCGAGTTTTGGCAAACCGGGTTATCACTCCCAAAACAACACGGGCTATTGGCAAGGCAAGACCTATTTGGGAATTGGCCCCTCTGCCCATGGGTTTGATGGGAATCAGCGGTATTGGAGTGTGAGTAACAATGCGAGCTATATGCAGCAGATCGCAAAGGGGGAATTGCCACAAACGATTGAAAAGCTAAGTGTTGTTGATCGCTTCAACGAATCCATTATGATTGGACTTCGAGCATCATGGGGCGTATCGCTGCAAGCAATGGAAAACGACTTGGGATTGCGTTATCGCCAGCATTTGGAAGACCAAGCCAAACGTTTTGTGGATGAAGGTCTTCTTCACATCGAAAACAATGCCCTAAAAACCACACCAAAAGGTGCATTTCTAGCCGATGGTATTTCTGCTGACTTGTTTCTTATCGACTTTCTTGCTGCATCTTCGTAAAGTGCTTATAAAAGTGCGGAATGGTCTCAATCCCCTTCAGAAAGTTAAACACCCCAAAATGCTCGTTGGGAGAGTGAATCGCATCGCTATCGAGTCCAAATCCCATCAGTACAGTTTTGCTTTGCAGGGTTTCTTCAAATAGGGCAACGATTGGGATACTTCCACCATCACGCACTGGGATGGGTGCTTTCCCAAAGGTTTCAATGTATGCCTTTGAAGCTGCTTGAAACTCAAGTCCGTCGGGGTGCATGACATAGGCCTCACCGCCGTGATGCGGTGTGACTTTAACCCTTACCCCTTTGGGCGCGATAGACACAAAATGATCCATAAACAGTTTGGTGATTTCTTCCGACTTCTGATTTGGTACCAATCGCATAGAGATTTTGGCATAGGCCTTTGAGGCAATCACCGTTTTTGCGCCTTCACCCGTATAGCCACCCCAAATCCCATTGACATCTAGCGTAGGGCGAATGGATTTGCGCTCGAGAGTCGAAAAATCTTTTTCTCCATAAACGGACTCGATATCGAGGGCATTTTGATAATTTTCTAATGAAAATGGAATGTTTTTAAATTGTTCACGCTCGGCAGTGCTAAGCTCTTCCACTTTATTGTAGAAACCAGGAATTGTGATTCGGTTGTTCTCATTGTGTAGAGAAGCAATCATTTTTGTCAGGATATTGATGGGATTGGCAACAGCTCCGCCATAGAGGCCTGAGTGCAAGTCGCGATTGGGACCTGTGACTTCGACTTCTACATAGCTCATGCCTCGGAGACCGGTGGTGATTGAAGGAATGTCGTTGGCAAGCATACCTGTATCGGAAATCAAAATGACATCATTAGCAAGTTTTTTGGTGTTTGCACGAACAAAGGTTTCGAGATTGTCGCTGCCCACTTCTTCTTCTCCCTCGATCATAAACTTGACATTGCAAGGCGCACCACCGTTTTGTTCCATCACCTCGAGGGCCTTGATGTGCATAAACATCTGTCCTTTGTCATCGCATGCACCACGCGCAAAAATGGCTCCTTCGGGGTGGAGGTCGGTTTTGCGGATTTCTGGCTCAAAGGGTGGGGTGTCCCATAGGTCTAGTGGGTCGGGGGGTTGTACGTCATAATGCCCATAAACGAGTACAGTGGGTAGGGCAGGATCGATGATTTTTTCGCCATAGACAATGGGAAAGCCAGCGGTGGGGCAGAGTTCGGTATGGGTGCACCCTGCGTTTTTGAGTGCATCTGCCACTGCTTCAGCAGCGGTTTGCATATGCGATGCATAGGCCGAATCGGCACTAATAGAGGGAATCCGGATGAGTGAAAACAGTTCTTCGAGGAATCGATTTTTGTTTTTTTCGATGTAGGGTGTGTGTGATGACATAGCGTTCAATTGGATACGAAGATATCGTATAATTTACAGACTAAAAATCGGTAAATGTGTTTATATTTGCAAGCCATCACAAGCGGGTGTGGTGAAATTGGTAGACACGCTAGATTTAGGATCTAGTGCTTCACGGCGTGGGGGTTCGAGTCCCTTCACCCGCACAAAAAAAACCTCAACAAAACGTTGAGGTTTTTTTATTCTTTTTGATTTGTTGAAAACCTACCGCTTATTCGCCTGTGCGATATACTCGTCAAGGGCTTTTGTCATCGACGGATTAGCGGGAGTTGGCGCCAAGATATCGATGCGGAGATCGGCTGCTTCGGCCGCTTTAACGGTGCTATTTCCAAAGACGGCAATGCGCGTGTTGTTTTGCTGAAAGTCTGGGAAGTTGTGAAACAAAGACTCGATTCCAGATGGACTAAAAAACACAAGGATATCATAATAGACATCACGCAAATCAGATAAGTCGCTAATTACAGTATTGTAAAATACGCCTTTGGTCCAGTTTACGCCTAGGGTATCTAGTGCATCAGGCACATTCGCTTTTAGCACGTCCGAACAAGGGAGTAGATAGCTTTCGTTTTTGTGTTTGTTCATCAATTCGATCAAATCCGCAAAAGTACGTGTGCCGACATATACTTTTCGCTTGCGATAGACCACATATTTCTGCAGGTAGTAAGCCACTGCCTCTGACTGGCAAAAGTATTTGAGGGTAGAAGGAATGGGATAGCGCATTTCTTCGGCAAGTCTAAAAAAATGATCAACAGCGTTACGGCTTGTTAGTATAATCGCAGAGAACGAACTGAGGTCAATTTTTTGTTTGCGCACTTCTCGGGCTGGAACACCCTCTACATGGATAAAGGGTCTAAAATCAATCGCTACTTTTCGCTTTTCTACAAGTTGGTTATAAGGCGAATTTTCAATCGCTGGCTCGGGCTGTGAAACAAGTATCGTTTTTACTTTCATAGAAACGTATTATGCGTTGGTTTGGTTGATTAGCTCGAACAAAACCCAAAGGGGTCCAAATTCGAGGGTGCAAATATAGGAAATAAATAGCACTATCTTTTTGCGTATCAATTGCCGATAGGGATTCGCAAAGAACAGATAACCAATGATATAATACATGAGATATATCCCCCAGGCAATGGCCCAGTAAATGGCATTATTTATAGGTGGGTACTGAGACATTAGGATAAAAATCAACAATAAAAATGCGGCCTTAGTTTTGAGCAGACCTCTTCGTACAATTACTTCAAGAAGCAATTGCCTCGACCGCCAAAACAATCCAATCATCATTTCAAGGACAAACTTAACTAGGGTGTAGCCAAGCCATACCCCAATAACCATATAGATAGGGGTAGTGTATGCATCGATCAACTTCCAGTGCCCCAATAGTGTGAAAGCAAAATACCCAAATACCAGCCCACGAAAACCAAAAGCCATGACATCTTGAATTTTGATGTTTTCGGACGGGGCATCAATTTTTTTGGTGGACGGAATATCCGTGTGACCGATTCGTGTGATGGAAAAAAATAAACATTGGTCTCTGAACTTGATAAGCAGTAAAATAGACAAGAGTAACAGGCAATACCACATCCCGGTCGAGTCATCAGAAGTGAGTCGTAATAAAGCAATTTCGTTCACACTACAAAAGTAAACAATGGCAGGGGAACAAGACCGTCGAATTCCCTACTTTTGTATCGAGAGTGTCATGAAGAAAAATCTAGTTATTGTTCCGACCTTTAATGAGGCCGAAAATATCGAGGAGTTAGTCCCTACCGTCATGGGCCTTGAGCGCCCTTTCGACATGCTGGTTGTGGATGACAATTCACCTGATGGAACAGCTGGATTAGTCGAAGCACTACAACCAAAATTTCAGGGTCGTTTACACCTTCTCAAACGACCCAACAAGGAGGGCTTGGGTCCTGCCTATATGGAGGCCTTTCAATGGGCATTGGATCGTGATTACGATTTTATTTTTGAAATGGATGCTGATTTTTCACATGATCCCTACGATTTGCTCAAATTGCAAGAAACACTACAAAACAATGATGCAGATGTTGTGGTGGGTTCTCGTTATGTACGCGGGATTCAGGTTGTCAACTGGCCTTTATCTCGTATTTTATTGTCCTATTTCGCGTCTTTGTATGTTCGTTTGATAACAAGAATGCCAGTAAAAGACACGACGGCTGGTTTTGTGGGTTATAAAAAAGAGGTCATCAAAGCCATTAAAGAAGAAAGTATTCGGTTTACGGGTTATGCCTTTCAGATTGAAATGAAATTTAAAGCATGGGTCAAGGGTTTTCGACTGACCGAAATCCCAATCGTGTTTACCGATCGTGCTCGCGGCACTTCAAAAATGAACCGTTCGATTATCAGCGAAGCCATTTTTGGTATAATTTTGATGAAAATAAAAAGTTGGTATGCCAAATAAGCAAACGCTCTTAATTCGACAAGCCAAAGTGGTCAATGAGGGACAAATCAAAACCCTTGATATTTTGGTTGAAGGGATGTTTATCGCAGAGATCGCCCCCCATATCGAGTCAAGTGCAGACATCGAAATCCATGCCGAGGGGAAGATACTCCTACCGGGGCTGATTGATGATCAAGTCCATTTTCGTGAGCCAGGCCTAACCCACAAGGGATCCATAGAGACCGAAAGTCGTGCTGCGGTAGCTGGAGGGATTACGACCTATTTTGAAATGCCCAATACCAACCCACAAACCACCACTTGGGCAGAATTTGAAAACAAAATCGAAATTGCCAAACACAGTTCTTGGGCCAATTATGGATTTAAGTTTGGCGGCACCAACGACAACCTCAATGAGGTGCTCGCCGTTGATCCATGCCGTGTTCCGGGCATTAAACTCTTTCTGGGCTCTTCAACTGGCAATATGCTGGTTGACAACCCCGAGGTACTCCGCAATATTTTTTCAAATACCAAGCTTCCGATATCTGTTCACTGCGAAGACGAGCAAACAATACGGCAAAACATGGCAACTTTCACTGAGAAATACGGAGAAGAGATTCCCATGTCTTGTCACCCACAGATTCGATCGGAGGAGGCATGTTATCAATCGTCCTCTACCGCTGTCGCACTGGCCAAAGAAACAGGAGCAAGACTGCATGTGTTTCACTTGTCAACGGCCAAAGAAACAGCGCTATTTGAAAGTGACCCTGCTGTGGAATCCAAAACAATCACATCAGAAGTTTGTATTCATCACCTTTGGTTCTCCGATGCGGATTATGCCGATAAGGGGAGTTTGATCAAGTGGAATCCAGCGGTAAAAACCGCGCAAGATCGTGCGGGACTATGGAAGGCGCTCAACGATGATCGTATCGATATTATCGCCACCGATCACGCCCCCCACACCATAGACGAAAAAATGAATCCCTACTCCAAAGCACCCTCTGGAGGGCCGATGGTACAGCACGCTTTGTCTGTGCTGTTGGAATGTCATTTGCAAGGAAAAATATCAATCGAGAAGATTGTCCAAAAAATGGCGCACAATCCCGCAAAGTTATTTGAAATCGACCGGCGTGGGTTTGTGCGAAAAGGCTATTATGCCGACTTGGTTCTCGTGGACATGGATGCGCCATACACGGTTTCTAAAGACAATATCATTTATAAATGTGGGTGGTCTCCGCTAGAGGGGCAAAGTTTTCGATCACAGGTGACCCATACAATCATCAATGGGGCTTTGGCGTATGACCAAGGAAAATTTTCGAATCAAAAAACGGCAATGCCAGTAGCATTTACCAGATGAAAAAAGCAATCCTTTTGGCGTTATTGATGCTATCGTCCTGTGCGCAGGTGGAGGAAGTCCCACCCGAAAATTTGATTGGGGAAGAGAAAATGGCTGATTTGATTTTTGAACTTGCTGTTTTGGATGCTGCTAAAGGATTTGTTCCCAAAGACCAAAAGGAGAGAATCGATTTGGATGCAGATTCTTTTTATCAGTTTCACGAAATTGATAGTGCACAGTTTACAAGCAGTAATGCCTACTACGCCAAACAGCCGAAAGCGTACTTGCGTATTGTCAGTATGGCAAAGACAAAACTCGAAGAATTTGAAAAAAATATGGAAGAGAACGAGAATAAGATCGACTCTTTATATACCAATCCTAAACAGAGAAAAAATATCACCAAATAGGGGATCCTTTTTTAGATCATCAACTAGGTCTTATATTTGTGTAACAGAAAACAAATGGCAAAGAATTTTGTAGCAGAATTAGCGTGGAGAGGGATGATACATGATATCATGCCAGATACGGAAAAGGTATTAAACGAAAAGCCAGCTTCTGGCTACATTGGTTTTGACCCCACCTCCGACTCTTTACATATTGGGAGTTTGGTGCAGATTATGATTTTAATGCATTTTCAACGGGCAGGACACAGCCCGATTGCATTGATTGGCGGTGCGACGGGTATGATTGGGGACCCATCTGGAAAATCACAAGAGCGAAATTTGCTGGATAAAGCAACCCTTGAAAAAAACATCAAAGGGATTGAAAGTCAGCTTAGTCGGTTTTTGGATTTTACAGAAAGCTCTCCCAATGCTGCCAAATTGGTCAACAATTACGATTGGATGTCAAGTTTTTCTTTGATTGACTTCGCGCGAGATATCGGAAAGCATTTGACGGTCAATTATATGATGGCCAAAGATTCGGTCAAAAAGCGCTTGGGTAGCGATGCGAAAGAGGGCATGTCTTTTACCGAGTTTAGCTATCAACTGATACAGGGTTATGATTTTCTCCATCTCTATGAGCATCACAACTGCTTGTTACAAATGGGGGGCAGTGACCAATGGGGAAATATCACCACAGGCACAGAGCTAGTACGTCGAAAGGCGGGTGGCAAAGCCTACGCCCTGACTTGCCCTTTAATCACGAAGGCCGACGGAACCAAGTTTGGAAAAACAGAAGGTGGGAACGTCTGGTTGGACAAGACCAAAACCTCTCCGTATAAGTTCTACCAATACTGGCTTAACACCTCTGATGAAGATGCAGAACGCTATATCAAAATCTTTACCTTTTTGGATCAAAAGACCATTACCGATTTGATTACACAACACAAAGAAGCACCACATTTACGCCAACTTCAAAGAACCCTTGCAGACGAAGTGACTCGTATGGTGCACTCCGAAGAAGAAAGAGTTTTGGCGGTTCAGGCTTCGGAAATCCTTTTTGGAAAGGCAACTTCATCGGCTTTAAAGCAACTTGATGAAGCAACTTTTTTGGATGTTTTTGAGGGGGTTCCGCAAGCCAGCTTGCCCAAGTCAACACTTACAGCGGGAATCACAGCAATTGATTTACTTGCGTCATCAACAGGGTTTTTGTCTTCCAACGGCGAAGCCAGACGTGCACTTAAAGAAAATTCGATTTCGGTGAATAAGGAAAAAATAAAGGAATCTTTTACTGTGCAACCTACCGATTTGATTTGCGATCGGTATTTGCTGCTTCAGCGAGGGAAAAAGAACTATTTTTTGGTGGTGTTTAACTAACCATTAGATTACATCCACGGACATCACTGGTATCTACCCTTCCCAGAACCTCAAAAGACCCATCGGGATACACTTTTGCCAAGTCATCGGTGGCGATAAATGCACAGGAGTTTTTGTTGGCAAGGTCAATAATATTCAAGCAGCCCGTTCCATGCTCTTGTACTCCCATGGGGTTGTTTGGATGGCGAACAAAGACCTTCATCCAAGGCGGGCAGTGAAATCTGCCATCCGCTTTGGCATAGGCCTGTGATAGAAGTTCTGTCATCCCATATTCTGATTGAATGTCTTTAACACCTAGATTGCGCTTGAGTTGTGCGTGTAGTTCGTCGCGAACCATCTCTTTTCGACGCCCCTTCATGCCTCCCGTTTCCATGACAATCGTATGAGACAGAGAGGAGGGAAATTGCTCAGCAAAATCCAATAGAGCAAAACTCACACCCAGCAGAAAGGTTTTTTTGTGATTGCGCTCACGTCGTTTCAACACCTCATGCAACTTTTGGTGGTCATCAAGATAAAAACCACTGTCTGCGCAATCGGATAATTCGATCAATTTTTGCATCATAAAGACCAAAGATGAATTGGGTTTTTCTAAATACCCTGGCAGCAAACCAATGATTGCAAACTGCTTGGGATTTCCGTAAAACAACTCAAAGCAATGCATAAAACTCTGTTCATAGATTTGAATATCTGCTATGTGATGTGAACTTGTCGCCCCTCCCGTTCCACTGCTTTCAAAAACAAGGGAGCAGTGCGGAGTTCCTGTGAGAACCTTGTGTGTTTTAAAAAAAGAAATTGGCAAAAATGGAATTTGAACTGGTGATTCGCAATCGCTAGGATGACGATGCGTAAGGTCACAAAACGAACGATAGATCGGATTGTGGGTAAACTGATCCTCATAGCAATTGATTGCCTGTGTGTGAAACCCAATCGAAGATTCGTAAAACGATAGCTTATTCATAAATCGATCTCAAAGTTACATTATTAACATTAAGCTAATGTTTGACCACTTGATTCAATCATAATTTTTATACATTTGGGTTTTGGCAAAACATGAATAAAAAAAATATTAAGATCTTACTTGTTGATGATGAACCCGACATCTTAGAATTCATGAGTTATAACCTTTCAAACGAAGGGTATAAAGTATACACGGCATCCAATGGAGAAGAGGCCATTGAAAAAGCCAAAAGCAAATCTCCTCATCTGATATTACTCGATGTAATGATGCCTAAAATGGATGGGATTGAAGCATGTGAGAATCTGCGAAAACTGCCCAAGTTGGGAGATAAACTAATCATTGTTTTTCTGACCGCACGAAGTGAAGACTATACACAGGTTGCGGGTCTAGAAGCAGGTGCGGATGATTATATCACCAAACCCGTAAAGATCAAAGTTCTTATCAGTAAGGTCAAGTCCCTTTTGCGTCGTATGCAGGATGGTGCTGATAGTGACAGTCTAATTGAAGTGGGGAGTCTTGTGGTAAATCGCGAGGAATACAAAATCGTCTATAACGGAGAGGAAAAAATCCTACCTCGAAAAGAATTTGAACTCCTTTCTCTTTTGGCGAGTAAGCCAAACAAAGTTTTTGAACGCGAAGTCATTCTCGATCGTGTTTGGGGCAATGAGGTCATTGTTGGTGGACGAACAATAGATGTACATATCCGAAAACTCAGAGAAAAAATTGGTGATCAGCACTTTAAGACCGTTAAGGGTGTTGGTTATAAATACGTCATTTAAACAGATACCTTGTGCTCACAAAAAGAAGGAAGTCACTTGCCATTGTCTATGCCATCGCATGCCTTTTTATTGTTGTATTCACCGTTTCATTGATCGGGTACATCCTATTTGAGCAAAACCCATTTTCAGCCAATATCTTGGTGATGTCAATCGGATTGGGTGTTTTTTTTTCCCTTGCCCTGTACTTCTGGCTAAACAGGCAGATTAACCAATTGTTAGACGCCTACCTCAAAAACCTTTACGCAGATTTTGCAGCAGAGAATGAAGCGCTACATTTTACGAGTCCGTTATTCGATTTGGATGAGCTGGAGGAGAAAGTCAAAGAGATTGTATCTAAACGTATTTCAGAAATCAATACCTTAAAAAGCCAAGATGCATTTCGCAAGGAATTTCTAGGGAATGTAGCTCACGAACTCAAAACACCGCTGTTTACCG
>Ga0213865_10003033_pt1 | contig 10415 bp, 14 predicted proteins | sample PICome_6_FD_160100 | JGI IMG/M metagenome (GOLD analysis project Ga0213865, IMG submission 160100) | Coastal seawater microbial communities near Pivers Island, North Carolina, United States - PICO282 | ecosystem: Environmental > Aquatic > Marine > Coastal | place: USA: North Carolina... | reverse complement strand
TGCATACCTCTTGCGTTTTTAAGGACATTTACTTGGTCGCCTCTTTGTGCAGCAAGCCCTTGCCCCCTAGCTTGTAAAGCCTGGGCCCCAGCCGCAGAAGCCATATTAGCTGAGGTATCAACTGCTTGAGAAGCTTGTAAGCTAGGCCTAGATAAAGCTTGCATAGTATCTGCTTGCGCACGACCTGTCGCTACACTTTCATAGTTTTCTGTACTTGCTCTATCTCTTAACTGTGTAAGTTTAGGTAAATATTTTTGTCTAAAATAGTTTTTTTCAGCTAACGAAACAGAAGCAAGTGCTTTTTCTTGTTCGCTTGCTTTGTACTCTGAACTTTTAGGTTTACTACTCATTTAACATCTTTCCTATAAATTCGTGTGTCTAACTCCCATCCTATCTTCTTTGTGTACGACTCCATCTCTGGAACTCGTGATCTCGCTTCGAGATACTTACAACCTGCTTGTTTAGCTAGGTCGTTAAACCACTCTTCGTGGGCCAACCACTCATGTCCACCCTTATTGTAAGTATACGCTATCCATAGCAGCAATGTCTTGTCTTTTGTAAACTGATCTACTTCTACAGTCAGTATCAAAAAACCTACAGATGACATGTAAAGAAAAGCTCTTTCGTTTACACATTCGCTGTAAACATCTTCAGGAAGAAAAGTAAGGGTGTGGTTTTCTTTTAGTATATCAAGTATGCCTGTTTTTACTACATTCCAACATTTTCTTATGTCAGCAAACTCAGGTTCCTCAATAATCGATTTCCTTTCCGTACTTTCCATACCGTCTCCTTGGTAGTCCTATTCCTTTGTACTTAACAGTTCTTTTTACCCCTAGGTCTCCGCCTCGGGCCCTTAATTCTGCTTGTTTTATTTCTAAATTAAACTGATATAGATATTCTTGAGCCGCACCTATATCGGTCCACTCTCTATTTGGCATTCTAAGTAATCTATACAAAGTGCCATATATGATTGCATCTCTATATTGATTAGAGATATTAGTATCTATGTTGTTTGATGTTCTACTCGGCTTTAGTGCAACAGTAGTTATTACTTGTTTTGAGCCACTTGGAACTGGCACTATCCAGAAAGTAGTAGGAGTTTTTTGTAAATAAACATGTGGATTACCTGTTCTATTTCTCCAATCTGGATAGTTTAGCTCTAGACTACGAGGACTTATGGGGTCCATATCGTTGCCATCGTGTGTCATTAATAGTACTTGATGTACCTCTGTCCCAGTAGGTATATCAAAATCATACTCATAAACGCCAGAAATAGTATTAAAAGGGTCTATGTCGAGGATATATGCTTTTGACCTTTCACAAAACTCTATAGTAGCAGAACGTAGATTCTGTTCTACCAAAGAATCTGGGCATAAAGGTACGTAAGGTAGTACTTCTTTAACTAAAGAAGAGTAGGCCGCCACATTTACCTACCTTGCTGTTGCATTACCTTAGGAACAGCCCCTATATTAGAAACTTGGTCGTTATTAGGATCTAACAACATTGCGGATTGTCCGCCTTGTCCTATACTGGCAGTAAATAATTGGTAATGATTTTGTGCTCTTTGTGCGTTTCCTGCGTACTCCGCATCTTTCATATATGCTCTATAAAGAACAAAATCTATAATAGCGTTAGCATAAATATCATCAACACTAATAGTATCACTAGCTGCTGATAAATCTGTAGGTGCAGCTGAGTAAACAATTTCTACGAACGCATTGCCAGATACTCCTGGATACACGTAATAGTTTCTTGGGTCGTCTTCATCAAAAATGTAGTGCTTAACTACAGTTCCGTGCGCAGCATCCCCACTTACACTCGGATCATTCCAATCCGGCTCCTGTGTATTTAAAATATCTACATTCACAATTCTAATTGCTCTTTTACCAGTAGCACTACTGCTTGTTGCGCTCATATTTCTAGTTAATTTAATTAACCTTAATCCACCAGATGGTAAAGATTGTTTAGTGCCTGCAACCAACTGTACGTTTGCTGTAGTAGCTGATGACTCAGGTCTGAAATTTACAATTTCTCTCTGAGCGTCGTTTATATATCTAAGTAACTCAGCTTCTGGCCATCTGACACTAGTCGTGTCTTGTAAAGTGTCCTGAATCCTGCTGAGTAGGTTAGCGCCTGTAAGTGTCCCTGCCATAATATGTTACTCCGCTGCTTTGATTTCCTCTATTAAATCTGCTTTCTTTTTACGTCTATCAAGTTCGATGCCTATAGTACGACCATGAGCTTCTAATTCAACCTTTGTCATAGATTCTAAATCTATAGACTCTTCTTGGATTATAGCTTCATTTTCTACTACTGCTTCTACGACGGGCTCTTCCTTGATTTCGCCTTTTACTTCTTCGCATCCATGTTGTAAACAAAGCAACCCAAGGTCTTTAGCGACTTCTTTTGGTTCGTTTGCTTTTAAACTGATTGACGCACCCCATGTTGAAGCTACGTACTTATCTTCTTTTGATACTATCCACATAATTTTACTCCTTAAATATGGGTGACTTCTTCAAGCCACCCATAAAATATACCACAATTAATATGCTACATCTAATCTAATAACACCAAAGTCTTCATTCTGACCTGTTACGTCTGAATTATAAACTGGCTTCTTAAGACCAAATATTTTACCAATTGAAATACCATTTTGGTTTCCATAGTCGAATGTATCTTCTACTATTTCTGGAGCACCAATGTCTGCCATAGCTAATGCTTGAGCACCGCAGAATAAACATGCAGAACCATTAACATCAGCGTCAGCACCCCATTTGTACCCAGCAGAACCAGCATTTCCGGATGTTCCAGTTGTAGCACCAGATGTGTTAAACACATGTCTGAACTCGTGGACCATAATGCCGTCTACCATTAGACTTGAAGAACCTGAGAATAAGCTTGAACCTGGTCCTCTTACTCCAGCTTGTCTTACGTTAGCAAGGAAGTCTGAATCGAGTTTTAGGTCAGCCATTACTTGAGGTGTTACAAATAAGTGATATGTTTCATCATTACCTGCGCCTCTTAATCCTCTGATGTACTGATCTTTAGCATAAGCTTTTAGATCAACAATAGCGCCATAGCTTAGTTTGTCAGCTGCAGCAACTGCAGTTACATCACCAGCTACGATACCATTTGAAGCATCAAATCTTCTATGTCTATTAGAAGTTGGGGCTGTTACGTCTGAACCAAACGCTAAGTCGTTTAGATTTTGACCTGAGTTCATTGACGGTCTTAGACCACCATTGTTTTTCAAGTTGTATCCAATACCACTTAAAGTAAGGAACGCTAATTGGTCCATTCTGTCTGCCATTGCGTATGCAAGTGCATCTCTTGAATGTTCCCTAAAGTTTACAACTGATTTTTGGTCAGCTAGCCTTCCAGCTAATCTGTTTGCAAATCTCAATTGGTCGAGTCCCACGACGATGTCGTAAGCTCTTAGTGCCTCTTCATTCCCTTCGAGAGTGTTGTCACCAACAATACCATCACCAGTCATGTCAGCTAAAAGTGTTAATACAGCTCTAGCTCCCTTTTCTGATTGAGTAAGCTCAGATATTCTCTGAACCATAGCGTTAGATCCGCTACCCGCGAATTGGTTAATGAAGGACATATTTCTAGCTACACGCCAGAAATCTCTAGACCAGATGGTTAACTGCTCACTGGTCAACGCAGCAAAATTTGTATTTGCCATGATATGTCTCCTATCATTAATTTATTAACCAGTCGACTTTTGGAGCGACTTTTATCCGTATACCCACTGTCGTAGGGGAAACGCTCTCGTTAGTTACGGAGTACGACTCCGGTTAGTTTTACGCACTAACAGGCGAAAACGTTTTTTACGGACACGACCCCGGTAAGATATCGCTCTTACGTGCGAACTTATTTAATTTATACCACAGTTTATCCGAAATCACCACGCATTCTGCGTAAAGTTTCATCCGGTAGAGCTTCAAACTCATCTGAGGATAATAAATTTATATCAACTTTCTTCTCAACTTTTTGTTTACCGGTCTTCATGCTTGGTGGTTGAGATTCAGCTGCTGCTAATTTTTTAGTTGTATTTGCTACTTGTTTACGTTGTGCTACTTCTTTTTGCGCTTGGCTAGGTGCAGGTGTTTGTGCAACTACTGGAGCAGGGGGCATCACATACTTAGCTGCTTTATCTAAAGCATCTGCCCCATTAAAACCCTGAATCATAAACGCATCTCTTAGGTCCATAATCTCTTGAGTAAGATCCGGATTATAATTTGCGCTAGTTTCGTCTAATTCAGGGTGTGCAGCTTGTAACTCTGCTGCTTTATTTTGCAAAGCAACAGCTTCTGTACTTTGTTGAACAGTTTGTCCCATTCTTTCTTGCACCTCAAACAACATTGTTTGCCTTTCTGCGTCTCTTATTTCTGACCTAAGGGCAGCAGCTTTTTCAGCTTCTCCGTTTAGAATATGCTCTTGATATTCTATTTCTTTAGCAGAAAAATCGTAATCCGGTGCTTTTTCTACTTTTTCAACAGGACTGGTAGCTTCTTGTAATTGTTTTTGTAAAGCTTTTTGTTTTGCTAGAACTTCATCAAACCTAGACTTTGGGATCATTGGTTCTTTTGGTTTATCAACTCCTTCTTGTACTGGCTCAACAGGTTGTTGTGTATCTGCGTCATTTTCTGCCAGTAACTTTTCTTCTCCTGAATCTTCTGCTTCTGCGTCTGCAGCTTCAACGACTTCCTCTTCTGTTTCCTCTTCAGGCTCTTCAGATGGTTCTTCTTCAGCCTTAAGTTCTTCGACTTCTTCAATTTCTTCCTCCTTGGGAAATTCTACTTCATCTTCTTCTGGTGGTTCAAAGTTCATATCAACTTCAAAACCTTTTGCATCTTCTTCGGTTTTTGCATCAGCACCAGGCATAGCATCAAACATTAGTTTGTCATCGACCGCTGCTTCTGTTTTATTATCTTTCGCCATTTCTGTTACCTCCTTGTGGTTTCATGGCCGCAGCCGCTAATTTAGCAGCAGCTGCAGTATCGCTCTGGTCTTTACGCATTGAGTTTGTCAGTTGTGACAACTTCTCACGTAAGCCCAGTTCTTCACGTTTAGATTGAATTTTACTTTGTAATTCAGCAACCTTCAACTGTGGATCTATTTGTTCGTTTTGTGCTTTAGCCATATTTAGCTCTGCAGAAGTCTGTAAGTTAGTTACTTCAGCTTCTAATTTAGCTATTTCAAGCTGCGTACTTCTGATTTGTGACTCCATTTGGAACTGTTGTAACTGTATTTGCTCTTCTGTTGGAGGAGCAGTACCTTCCATTTGTCTAATTCTTTCTGCTATATCTGCTTTACGTGATAAGTGTGAATATTCAACAATCATGTCATTTGGTATTGGTACGCCCACGCCTCTAAGTTCAATAGCTTCAGCAAACTGCATTTCGTCAAAGTTATCTCTAGCAGGAGCAGTACCAACTACTACATCATACTCTCCTATAGTCAAATCATTTATAATCTGGCCTTCTGGGGTTTGTTGATTTATTCTTAGTTTTTCTCTAGGTTTATAAGGGTCAGACTCATCGGTGATTTGTATAATCCTTTCTTCTGTGTAATAAGCTTGTACAAGGTTTAGTATTTTTTCTGCTAGATACTGTCTAGTTTTTGCTAAGTTGTCTAACGGTACTTGTAAGAGCAAAGAACCTCTATTTTGTTTAGCATTTATAGCTACACCAGAAACTTCTGGGCTATCCATACCGAGCATGGCGTCTGTTATACCACTTATCTGTTTAATATTTGACGCAGCTTTTTGTCCTAACCTATCTAAACCTGTAGGTATTTGATTTGGTGGTATTTTTGCTGGTGGGGTAGACCCACGGTTAAATTCTAGTACTAAACCTGTTTCTGCCCCGTGTTCTTCTAAATCATCTGCGGTCATGCCCGAAAGGGAACCGTTCTCTACAATCCAACCACTATTAGCTGTTGTATTTACTATATGTAGCTCTTGAGAAGTAATTTTATTGAGCTGCTCTTGAGGTGATAATAAGTTTCGGACCATACCGAACGGTTTACCTCTTCGAAAGTATGGAAAAAATGGTACGAGCGTAAAATGATTATACGGTGACCAGTCATCGAATAAAACCACAGTGTCCGCGGTCACGGTCCAGCGGACCTTTCGCATTTTTTTCTGAATAATATCTAGCCCAAACTGGTCTGCAAATTGTTCTCTTTTCTTTTTACCCCAGTTATATGGTATTTCTCTTTTATCTCCAGTTACTGGGTCGACATAGAACATACAATCATTTAACTTGTAATATTGTCTTTCTATAACCCTAATAGACCTAAGCATTCGTGCGTTCTCCGGATCTCCAGGATACTGTTGTCCGTAGTTATATTCGTCAGTGTCTCCATATCTTTCTTCTTCAAACTCCATAGAGTCAGCACCTAAAGTCGTACCGGTTTCGGCTAGCATACGTAACTGATCCGCTTCTTTTTGTCCGTATTGTTCTTCTATCTCATCTATACTCATCCACTTGGTTTCAAATATTTCATTCCAAGTTCTTGGGTCATAGTGTTTTGCATCTGGATCTATAAGAATATCTAATGGGTCTTTTGACTCTATTCTAACTTCCCCATTTACATGGTCATCAAAATCTACACGTACATCAAACCAACCTCTATCTTGGATTAGTCCATCAGAAAAAACTTGTTGTTCTATCCAATCTAGTTTGTTGTTGTCAGCTATTTGCGCATAAACTTTTGTAAGAACGTCAGCAACATCTTGGTTACCTCCGCCCCTAGGTTTAAATTGTATATCTGCTTTCTTTGAACTTTGTTCTGCTAGAACTGCATTTATAGTTGGTAAAATAGTATTGATTGTCAGAGCCGGTCGACCCTGGTCATCAAGCTGTTGCATATCAAAGTCATCCCATTGGTCTCCTCTGTAATACATGTCGCATTTTTTTGCGAGGTCTATATACTCTTCGTGGCCCGAATCTCTAGCCCGGGTGTAAGCATTCCATTGACTTTTTGCAAGCGTCAATTGTTCGGCTTTTGTTAAATTCTTTTTTGGTTTTTTACTATATGCCATACTACGCACTCATTGCCGATTTCTTTTTCGGTCCTTTTGCCATTAATTCTAACCTATCTCTCCACGAAGGTACATGCTCTGGTGCTTCGTAAAAACTTGCGTCCTCTGTCATCATTAAACCGACCCAGGCCAAAGCATCAACCTGATCATCATGCACGCCGTTAGGAAAACGCAAAAGTTCAGCCACAAGAGGACCAGTCCAGATTGCATCTTCAGGTACAAAAACCCTACCTTGTTGCATTCTACCCTGAATAGCTCTAGCTCTTGCTTCTTTGTCACGTCTCCCTACTTTTAAATCTTTAAAATATGCAGAATGTAATCTACGTTCTGCTACACGTTTCTCCAAGAAAGGACCGATGGCCATTTCTATATGTCCACGCTCTATTCCCACTATACCAGGTCTCCACTGTTCGTAGAAATCTAATATTTTTTCTACCAACTCAAAACCATCATACTTGCCACGGATCATATCGACAACGAACATATTATCGTACTCATCGATACCTACCATTATGCCAACAGAATAGTCGTTTCTATCTCTTTGCCCAATGGCTAAATCCCATGCGCAATAATAACGCATCTTATCATAGTCTATATCAGCTGGGTCATAATATTGAATCATGTCCCTAGTAAAATAATCACCTTCATCAGATACTGGATTCTGTTGATACAAAGCAGTCCAGTCTCTAGGCCCTATGGCTTTTTGTATTTTTTCTAAAGACTCTACATCATATCGTTCGGGATGCAGCGGTTCGCCCGTTGCACGAAACTCTTCATCTTCTTCTGCAATCGCTGGATATTTAACTACTTCCCAATCATCCGCACCATTTTCACCAGCGGTCAACAAACGTCCGGCTAGATCATCATCGTGCCATCTTGTTAAAATAACCAAGATACCTCCACCTGGCGCAAGACGGGTATAAGCAGTAGAAGTGTACCAATCCCAGGTTGCTTCTCTATTATTTTCTGATTCTGCATCTTCTCTGTTTTTTACCGGGTCGTCGATTAATAATATGTGCGCACCTTTACCTGTGATACCACCACCGACACCAGCTGCTACATAACCACCGCCCTCGGTTGTTTGCCAGGACTCTACAGACTGTGAATCTTTGTCTAATTTAGTAGATTCAAAAACTTTTTTATAGTTTGGCTCTCTGAGCACCTGTCTAACTTTTCTAGAAAAACTCATAGCTAACGAACCTGAGTATGAACAGCTGATAAACTCATGTCCAGGGTTACGTCCGAGGTGCCAAGCAGGAAAGGCAATACTTGCAAGGGTAGATTTACCATGACGAGGGGGCATAAACAGCATAAGTCTTGGGGATTTCTTATCTGACACGTCTTGACTAAATTTTTCTAGCCTATTGCATATATCTTTGTGCACCCAACCCGCTTGGTAGTCTGGATTAAACTTTTCAACGAAGGGCAACATGCGTTTTCTGGATAAAATACGCTTCGCCAGCTCTTGTTCTGCACGAATTTGGGCATTTTGTTCTTTTTTTGATACTTTTTCTTGTTTTTGGGGTTGAGGAAGCTGTTCTGCCTCATCTGCGGCGCAATATACGCACAAACCTTTAGGTAAAACTAGGTTATCTGCTAATAATTTCTTGCATTTATAGCATTCTATCTTAATTTGATCTGTCACTAGTTAGCATTTCCATCTTCTTCTAGCTTGTCTAATTCTAGAATTAGGGTTATTCCTTGTTTTTGCCGAACTTCTCTTTAATTGACCTAAAGATCTAGCGCAATAGGACTTTCTTCGCTTCGCAGCCTTAGAACCTTTCTTAACTTTACCAGTAACAGCAGTCTTTAACTTTGAACCGGGGTTCGCGCGCCTGTATGCAGCCACGCCTTTTTTAGTCATTCCGGCACCAGATTTGGTTTTTCGGTAATTACCGCCTTTTCCTGTTGTTCTTCTTATTGGTTTTTCTTTTTTTCTTGGCATAAGTTCTCACATTTGTTGGCTTTCCACCCACTCCTTGCGCTTTAGCTCGTTTTCTTTTTACTGCGCTCCTTTTTTGAGCTGCAGTCATACTAGCAGCTTTAGACTTTGGTACGCATTTTGGGTAGCCTTTACGTTTTGTCGACGCTTTCTTTCTACCACAAGGTGCGTGTCCGCCACCTTTCTTTTTTCTACCTATATCAACCCACTCTTCTTTGAACCATTTTGTTAGTCCGCCTTTGGGTTTAGAAGTGGCCACTACCTATAGCCTCCACCCCTTGCTTTATAAGTTTTTGTTAACCAGCCAGAGGCGTATGCAGATGGCCAAACTTTATATTTTCTTTTAGCTTCTGCTTTTACTCTAGCGTACAGAGCCGGGTTAGTTGGCTTTGCACCTTTCTTTTTAGTAGCTTTTCTTTTTGCCGCCACGATAACTCTTCTTGGTTGTACCTTTAGATTTCTTTTTACCAGACATCTTCATTTTTTTGCCTGGCTTCTCATTTATATAACAATGCATAATTTTCTCCTTAGGCTGTTCTCTTTTTAAATTTATTTACAATATCTTTAGACGTCATAGTGTAGACGGTAGGTTGTTTTTTCTTTTTCTTCTTTTTAGAAGTTTTTGGAACCCCACCATGGAAACCATAACTTTCTGGCATATTCCTATAAGAAGTAGTTCTTACTCCATTTTCCATTTTTGTAGTTTTCTTTTTACTGTGTGTACCCATATTATTTACCTCTCTTTTTTTGTTTCAGCTTAGGTTTCTTTTTAAATATCTCACGAAATGCTATGCTTACTGGTTTTTTGCTTAAGGGTGTATTTTTATACCCGCCCGCTGCCTCTTTTTTTAGGATTTCTGCTTTGTTCTTTTTAGCAATTGCTTTTGATCTTTTCATGGACCCCGCAACTGTTTGTTGTCTTAATGGAGCATAACCCGTAACTTTTATACCATTCTCTACTTTTGTAGTTTTCTTTTTACTGTGTGTACCCATATTATTTACCTTTCTTTTTTTTAGTATATTTTTTAATTGTTTTGGCTTTAGGTTTTCCATCACCAGGATATTTTTTCTTTCCGCCATTAAAATCATAAGTGTAATATTTTTTACCTTTGCCATCTTTAGCAACGTTTTGAACTTCGTGAACTTTTTTCTTAAAAGGTAAAGGGCCGCCACTTCTTGTATTTTCTAATTTAGTAACTTTTCTTTTTCGTTTTCGAGCTTTCGCTTGTTGCGCATATTTACTAGTCATTAGTACCTCCTTGGGGTTCTAAGTATTTTGTATCTACTCCAGCTAACTTTAACAACTCGGAATCAGACATTCGTTCTAGCTGCTGAATTTTATCTACATTAATATTAACTTGGGTTGCTTGTTCTGGTGCAAATAGACCGTGGAGCTTGCACAACGAATCGACGACATTT
>Ga0213865_10003032_pt1 | contig 10417 bp, 10 predicted proteins | sample PICome_6_FD_160100 | JGI IMG/M metagenome (GOLD analysis project Ga0213865, IMG submission 160100) | Coastal seawater microbial communities near Pivers Island, North Carolina, United States - PICO282 | ecosystem: Environmental > Aquatic > Marine > Coastal | place: USA: North Carolina... | reverse complement strand
TTCTTCTAAATACCTAGCAATTTCATCAAACTTTGTTAGTTTCTTTCCTTGCAAATCTATAATTGGAGAATCAATAAATGAATCCAATAATCTATCGAGCATCTTTGGTTTTTCTGTTATTTCCTCTCCACTTAATCTTCTTTGTTTTATTTCAAAGAATTGTAGTAATAGTTCTTTTTCTTTAACATCTCCTTTTCTTTGAGTAGTATATTCTTTAATTTCTTTGGCTTTATCCTCAAGACTTTTTTGTTTTCTTTGTAGTTCCTTAATGTCAATTTCTATATCTAAAAGAGTTTTGAAATTTGCTTTACTGAAAGCCTCAAAGAAATCGAAAAGAGTTCCTTCAACTATGTCCATATTGAATCTCCTAGACATACCTTGTATTTCAATTGGAAGTTGTACGCCTTCAACATCTGGTAGTGATTCCATAAAATCTTCAAATTTCTCTTGGTGAGTCTTAAAGTCCCATTCATTTACATCTAATAATGGAGCAAAACGATTCAGTTCAAAAATTACTTGTTCTTCAATTCTTTGTTTAATTTTAAGTGATTTGGTCACTCTTTCATAATCACCCTTATCAGATATTTTCTTTGACATAATTTGCTTAACATCTCTTACAACTTTCATGTATTTTATCTTTGTTTTTTCCATGAAGCGGATGAATCCCATAAGAGTCTTTATTTGTTCAGTATCGGAGTAAAGAATTTCACTTATATCATTCAATTGTTGCTCAACCTCTTGCATGACAGTATCATTATCTTCATACTCTCTAAGTTGTTCTTCTGTTAATCTCTTTTTCTCGGAATCATCTATTTCTTTAGCAAGGTCAATAGATTCTTGTAGTTTCTTTCCTATATCTATTACTGAAGGTAAATCGGATAATTCAGATGCAATTTCCATATTTTTAGAAAAGGAATAAAACTTTCTCAAGTCTGCTACAATTTCTTTAGTTAATTCATCATGTTGATTAATTAATGTCTTTGGTATCTTAGACAATTTTCTTTGCAGTTTATGTTGACCAACAATTTCTTTTAGTCTAGCATTCATATAGCCTTGAATATTTTTCTTATATTCTTCTTTTTCTTCCGGTGTGCTGAAATCCTTTCCTACAAGTTTTGGATTCTTCTTAGCCGCAATTTCTTTTATTTTTTGGAAAAGAGTATTACCTCCATCCATTTTTATTTTTAATTCCGAAGATATTTTTCCAATGTTTTCTTGCATATCTTTGAAGCCTTCGGACTTATCGGTGTAAGGTTGTTCTCTCAAACCAATTCTGTATTTGCCCCTAGAAAGAATAACATCAAGCATTTGAAAACCAAATACACTTTCTTCTGATTTTTTTAATTTTTCTGGCTTTTCAAAGGTAGAAGTTCTAAATGCCTTTGAATCTCCTACCTTTTTACCTTTAGGAATTAGATTGTATTTTTTATCTTCTTCGGTATATTTCTTTTGACCTTCTTCTTTTGCTGATTCAACAGGGTCGTAAGAAGTTGTAGGTAATTTTTCTTGAATTAGAACCTTAATCTTGTCTTTCGGAACTCCCAACTCTTCAAGTTTTTCCCTCGATAATCCTTGAAGTTCTTTCTCATAGCCTTGATATTTTCTTCTTTTCGACGGTCCAGCGTATTCGGGTTCACTTGACATTTCTTCTGACCAAACAGGAGTTTCTTTGATTTTATTTTCTATTACCTTTAAACTTCCTTTTGTATCAATCAATCTTAAAATAGCAATCAAAAATTCATCACCATATTTGCTTAACAAAGGAGAGATTCTTACTTCGGCTTTACTTTCGTTCTTTGATAAATCACTGCCTAAATCTCTAAAGGCACTACTTAATTCTCTAAAGAACTTAGAAGTTGTTCCCGAAACCTTTTCTCCTACCCTTTTACCTCTAAAGTCCTTTCCACTCAAACCTTTTTTCTGCTTCTCTCTAGCCTGTTCAAGTTTTAATTTTAGTTCCTTATCTCTATCTTTAATAGTTGCTTTTAATTTCCTAACTGCGGAAATAGTTGTACCATCTTTACTTGTTTCTAATATTTTATCAAGTGCATCCATCAAATAATTAAGAACTTCCTTAGATGCACCTTCTCCGGTAAAACCTCCGAATTTTTTTGATTGTGCGGAAGTTGTTAAAAACTCTCTCAGTTCTCTATTAAACGCACTACCCTTCAAATTCTCATGAGGGAATTTAACAGCATCTTGCTTTAGGCGTTGTAAGTATTGTTTAGTTTCTTTATTATTTAAAACTTTCTTTAGGTTCGCTAAGGCTTTTTTACTAGCCAAATTAGAAAACACCATCTCTCCTGTAATTGGTGTATTTGTGAGTTTTTTAGTTGGACCCTTTGCCCTTCTTTCTTCTCTCATTTCTCTATTTTCAATCCTAGTAGTTGGGTCTAGTTTTCTATCTCCTACCTTTTTACCTGCTGGTATATGCATATAGTCTCCTACTTTGTAGCCTTCTGGTATTTTTCCTTCTTTTTCATCTTCAGCAGTATATTTAGGACTATTCTCATTTGCTGTATATACAGCAAATTCTCTTGTTTCAGTTTTTTTAGGTTTATCTTTTTTTGATTTTGGTAATTCTCTATCACTAGTAGTACCATATTTTGAAGCAGGAAGAGATTCTCTATATTTACGCTCTTTAGCAGACATTGGCTTTTTACGCCTTTCTATTTTTGATTTTACTCTTGGGCTTACAGAACCATCTATTTTTTTATCAGGCTTGCCAGTTATTTTACTTCTTTTAATTCTCTTCTTACCAGACACTAAATCTTCATCTAATGGTTCATCACCAATTGCTTTTCTAATGTCATTCTCAATGTGTTCAACAAGACATTTAAGTAAAAACTCAACATCATCATCCTTACCGGACAATTGAGCCTTAAGAAATACCATTTAAATCAACTCAGAAAGGAATGTTTTCTTTCTTACCACGACGCTTCGATGGCGGTAGAATAACATCAGGAACATCATTTGAAGTTCTTGTTGCCTTATGAGTAGTATCTGGCGGTAATCCACCAACCGAGAAATCTCTTGTCTTTTTTAGAGTTCTACTTTCTGCTGAATTTTGTGCCTTGACTTTAGCCAATTCTTTCTTCAATCGTATTTCTTTTTGCTTTAAATTTTCAGTCATATTAATCACCTCAATAGTCCCAATCTGGTTTGGATTGTCTTTGTTGTTCCTTTTTACTCAAAGAAAGAATTAAAGAAGGTTCTCCCGAAATACTACTTTCCTTAAAAGAAAACCTATCTCCGAATCCCATATTTGGTAAAATTTGCATAAGCCCTTTAATATATTTCTTTGGGTCGCTATCACCAATAACATCTTTACCCATAGTCAAAGTACCATTATTAAAATTAGTTTTTTCTTGCAAAGGAATCGCTCTCATTATTACATTACCTCCTTTTTCTAACATTTTTTTCATTTCTGGAACAAATCTATTAATAGGGTTTGCTTTAAGTATTTCTTCCCATTTCATATTAACCAACTCTTCTTTCTGTTCTTGAATCAACATTTTGATTACCTGCTTCTGCTGGTAATCCCGTCATGCGCTTATCCGGCCCTACTTCGTTCCTTGCTTTATTCCTTGTGGCCGGTGGATTTTCTTGGGGCTTAGAACCGCCCCCTTCTGCGAACATTCTTGCTTGTTCGTCTAAATCTCTTTGGTCTAAATTAGAACCTGCTAATGGGTCTGCACCTGCTTCTTGTCCACCTTCTGCGGGTTGTTCCGGCTGTGGTTCCGGTTCTGGCTTTTTAAATGTAAATTGACCATCTTCATCCATGTCTACTTCAAATCCTAAGTTTTTAATTGAAGCAGCAATATTAACTTCAATCTCTCTTTTACGAAGACCTGCAATTTCATCTTCTTCTTCCGATGGAGGTAATTTCAAAACCCAATCAGTAATACCAAATTGCTTTGTCAAGTATGGGAAAACATAATTGTTATAAACATTCTGTGCCATTTGAACAGCACGATTTGTCACAAGAATTTGCATACCTTCATTATTCAAACCACCACTCGTAGTATTGTCAGCCATGAATACTTTGCTAACTCCATAGAAAGCAGAAATTCTATCTCTTAAATCATCTTTAACTGAAATGTAGTCCATTTCTTTAAGGCTGTCCATGAACTTAATCCATTCAACTGCACCCTTTCCATTTTCTGCTTCAATACCCATAACAGGAATAAAGTGAGGGTCGGCTTCCATCTTTTCTTTTACGCCTCTCCAAAACGCTCTCATTGAATCCATGTTTCGAGTTTGTACCGCTAATAAACCTCTCGGCATTCTACTCTTAGTGTATGCAGAATTAACATAGTTCTCCATAGCAATAAGAGTCATAATGTGATTGTATAATGTAATTACTGGAGAGAAACCATAAAGGCGACTTGGGCTGTATTTGCTAAAGTGCAACACTTCGCCTTCTAAGAAATATTGGTCTTCGCCATTTGCTCTATTAACAAAGTGTACTGGTTTTAAATCGGAACCGCATGTTTCACATTTTGCATATGGTTCAGTAGCCAACATGTTTCTATGATGAACACAAGTAAATCCTTTTGTTCCCTTTACTCCATCTTCATCAGCATAAATAAACATAGTCACTGGGTCGCCACGATAAATTTCTTTAATTCGATGCATTCGTATTCTACCATTACCATCTAAGAAATACTCCTTAACTAAGACAATGTAAGCATCATCCATTGTATTCAAATCATCTTCTAATTCTTTCAAAACATCAATAAATAATTGCTCCGAAGGATTGACATAACCTTCCAAAAACTTCTCAGCGAATTGTAGTTGCTTAACATCGGGAACTCTCAAATCTTCTGATTCACAACGGGAACATTGTTGAACAGGCCTTTTGTGTTTCTTTCCACAATTGTTGCATATTGCTTCAAACGCTTTTTCCCAAACATATCCTCTACGATATACTTCTTGCTTTAATTGAGTAATACAAGTTCTAACAATAACAGATTGCTGAACCATAGAATAAATGATTGGTGCTGTCATCATATAGTTATTCTGCCTTTCTTGAATACCCATATTGAATATCTGTCTATCAGCAGGTTTAGGAGTAGAACGCCTAAACAAGTTAGTAAAAGAAAATCGTCGCTTTTCTTCAGCCATACACTACACCCCTACTTGTTTGCAGGTTCCTCTTCTGCTATATACTCTTCGACGGTCATTTTGACCGGCCTACCTTTTTTAAGCCAACATCGCTTACAAAAACCAAAAGGCATTAAATTTCGTGCGGAAGTTGTATAACATCGCCCACAATACATAAGTTGCATTTTATCACTCCATAGCGTTCTTTCGCTCAAAGCGTTGCCTTTCACTTATTCCGTATTGACTTAAAATTTCTTCAATTCTTTCTTTAATAAAAGCAGGTGACATAAAAGGCACATTTCCTTCTAATTCCGCTTGAATTGATTTCTTACCTGCTTCTAAGAAAGAAAGAACTTGTTGTTCCATTTCATCAGGCATATTAGTTTTATTCATAGCCTCTCTAGTTTCTCTCATATATTTAGCATAGAAGTTAGAAGGGTGTCTTTTTTCTTTTAGAATAGTACCAACTTGTTCCATAGAATCCATAACAGACATTTTACAATTGTCTTTGTATTTTTGAATATCGTCTAAGTAAATACCTTCTTTAAGGAAATCAAAACCTACATGGTCTTTGTGGTTCTCCCACTTCATTAACTTAAAAATCTCATCACATCTTGGCTTATACCATTCTTCTTTCTTATATGATTTTTTCATACGAATAAGTTCGAGAAGAAGTTCTGCATTCCCTTTCTTTAATCTAAAATGAGGTAAGCACTTAGTCAACAAATTAGAAACATCAGCCTGTGAATAAAAATTCAATCTTTGGACAGGCCTTGTATCTTGCGGCGATTTCTGGTTTAAGTGTAATTTACCAAAACCAATAGACTTGTGCATTTCTTCCATAAATGCACGACCTCTATCACCGGTAGCAATTAAACCCACTCTTGGGTTATGGTTCCTATCCATAGTAATATATCCATCGGAATCAATAAAAGCAGCAGTGTAGGCCCAAATGTTCTTTTTAATTTCAGTTGGCATTTTGTAATACCCACCGTTCACAACAGCAACATCTAGTTTCTTAACCATCTTTGAAATCATATTGGTAGTAGTACCTTTATTCAATTGCGTGGGCATTCTTTCATGTAATTGCCTAACACCAATTCCGGGCTGTTTTCTAATTTCACTTTCAATAAAACTGATTACCTTTTCTTTCTTAGATTTGTTAATGGATTGGTCAGAAATATTTTTAATTTCTGCTCTAAAGTCCTTCTTGGCTAAACGACAAGCCTTCTCCATAGAGGAATAATCTTTTCCATAAACCATATCTGTTTTCTTTAAATCATGTTCCCAAAATTTACAAAGGGAATCTACAACCCTTCTTCTAGTTTTTACATCATCAATTTTATGTAATTTTAACAAATCCTTTTCGTTGAACTTCATTTTGAGAAGAGGTTCCTTGTATGGATTTAACCAGTAAATAGAATCAATACACTTTGAAATGTGGTCGGAGTAGCCGTCAATAATTGTATCAATAGCCTTAGACATTCTTACCCTATCTTCTCCTTTGAGTTTTCTTCTTGCTCTACGCATTTTCTTAACTAAGTCTGGGATTGTTTCTCCATCAACAGAATATTGATTTGGAAATGAAGTTAGTTGCTTCCTTGCTTCTGTGGCATTTATGTTTAAATTTTTAGATAGCATCGTTATTGCTTCATAATCAGACATAACATAATCAGTTATAGATTTAAGTTCAATACCAACATCACTAAGGGCTTGAACAACAGGTTTCTTTTCTTCCTGTAATTCCTCTAACTCTTCAATTTCATCCTTTGAATCTATTAAGTCCTGTTCTGTCACCATATAAGCACCTCAAAAATTCATACCTATTACGCCAGTATTCCGCTTATACTTGTTCGTGGTAGGCGGCTCAAACAGTCCTAAATCGTCAAGCAGTATGAATGTTTCACTCATTGTATGGGTGGCCGCATTTGCTAATGCAAGGCTCATCACCATATCGTCATGCGCCCCTATGCCCTCGAATTTTCCCTTCTCGGTGATAGCGAACATAGACAATTCTTCAAGTAATGCCATTGAAACTCTTCTGCTTTCTTCATTACCATAAGGTAGGTTAATCTTCTTATTTTCAAAATTCATTTGAAGACTTAGAATAATCTCTTCTTTCTTCTTACGAGTTGTATTGAAGTCATGAACATTTAAATCACTTACATTTCTTAACTCCTGTGTGAATGATTTAGCGAATGTATTTGTTTCAAAGAGAACAACTTCTGGATGGAACATCTTTCCAATTAGCCTAACCTTTTCAATGTTCTCCCTAAACTCTACATTCTTAGAGCGGTCAATGAATACAATTGTTTTATTGTCATGTTCATCAACTTCTAAGACAGTAATAACATTGTAGTCGCCATCTGTTGAAATAGCAGGGTCCACGCCCACATAATACTTGTAGCCTTCTCGACGATGTGGTTTGAGAATATGTTCTTTACTCTTTGCTAATTCTAAATAGTCAGGATTGAAAAGAGAAGTACCTGTTGATATAGGAACACATAAATATTCTCTTGTGAACATTAAAGAACCAACTTCAGCCTTTCTTGCTATTAGTGCATCATAGTCCCATCTTTCAGGCCAAAGTGGTTCATTGAGAGCATTGAAACAAGGATAAGTTCGGACTGTATATGCAGGATTCTCTTCGAGTTGTTGATAAATATCTGTATAACTGAAGGGAGTTCCAATAACTCTCAATGAAGCGGTGTGGTGAAGTGTTGGAATCATGTCACCATAAAACCAATCTGTGACCTTTTGAATACCTGTCATACTAAACTCTTTCAAAGGGTCGTCAATAATAATCTCTTGAGGGTGAAGACCACGAATCTGTGAGCCAACGGAACGCTCAAGAATTTGATTACCATTGGTAAGGGTAATATTTCCAATAGCCCAACCCCTTACAGGTTTAAATTTCTTTAACATAGGGTGATTAAACATCTTGTCAATATCTCTCATGTGAACCATTGTCTGCTTTTGGTTAGATGAAATATAAAGCATTTGATATGGTGGCTCTTGAAAAATTAAATTCCAAACAACCCAACTGTGCATAAATACTGATTTTCCGTGGTCACGACTACAAACAATAACAGTTCTTTGTGTATCGTTCATTAAATCTAACCATTCTTGTTGATATTTGGGAAACATAAAACCTAGAACATTTTGGAAAAAATATGGAAAAGAGTTTTTGGATAACTCCATATCCATTTGATGTTCAAAATTAAATGCTTCTACTTCCACAGAATCACAACCCTTTCTCTCTTACAGCATCTTTAGCCATTTGTATGACAGTTTTAAAGAGATTATCAAATGAATCTGCTAACTTCATAAGTTCTCCTTTTAAAGATGGTTTCATTTGGACTTTCTTTCGATAGTATTCGTGGATTTCAGGGTTCACTATACTAAATCTCATTTGTATTGTACCACCATCAACATCGTCAGAACGGAGACTGTATTGATAAGTGTATATACTTCTATAAAAACTAAGCCATGTACGGGCGTCTTGGCTATTTTTATTTAAATTAAACTGAGCATTAGAAAGCAACTTTAGTTGCTTACAAGCGAGTTCTTCATCCTTTGCTGGAAAATTATCGTATTCCATTTCAGCAAGAATTTTGTAAGTTTCACCACTATCACTCGACGCATCTCTCAGGTCTTTATCACTAAAAGCAAACCAAGTCCAAACATTTGATGATTGTTCACCTATCCTTTCACCAGTTTTATCAGTTTTAAGGGAGGTTGATTCTTTAATCCTTTTAAATTCACGATTAATATAATCATAAATCTTATTGTACTTTTCTACACAAGATTCATCATCTTTTATATTGACTTTAATCTTAGATGCATCAAAGGTTGTACCCTTCCCTTTAGAAGAAACCTTAGAAGAACCCTTAGCGGATTTTAAAATATCCCACCAATTCAAATTACCACTTCACTTTATTTGCCCAATAAGCGGCACTAGTTCTGCCTCTTTTAATGTTCTTACGGTGTCTGCTCTTGAATGATTTGCGCTTTGCTTTCATTCTTTTGCTTTCACCTTTCTTCGGCTTACCTGCGACACTTGCACCTTGTTCACCAAAACGAATTGTTTTTGTTTTTTTGCCGTCTTTGACAACAACAACATGAGATTTCTTAGGGTGCTTTGGGGTTCTCTTTGGCTTACCAAAACCGGAAACACCAGCCCTAACCAAAGCAGGGTCTTTCTTTAAAATTTCTTTCCAACTCATCTTTTATCCCTCTTAGAATCTAATTCTGCTTTGGCTCTCTTTTGCTTTTCTCTAAGTTCATCCATAGCAGTTCGTGGTTTAGGCTTTTCCTCTAGTTTCTCAAAATATTCCATAACTTCGTCTATTTGTTCTTCTGTTGGATTACGAGCCATAAACTTTTCACCTAACTCTTGAACCTGTTTAGAATCTTTACCATATTTGGGAACATTCATTCTTAGCAGGGCTTTGATTTGTGGTACTAATAAAGCCCTTTCTTTTTTTGCTTTTCTTTCATAGGCTTCATCTATTTCTTTTTGTTTTTCGGGGCTGGCATTCCTATACCCTTTTCCTTTTTTATAGTCGGAATCTTTCTTTAAAATATCTTCCCAACTCATCTTTTACCACCTGAATTTATTTCAACGAGTGCTTGTATATCTGTTTTACCGGCTATTCTTAGTCTAATATATTGAACTTCAATTGGAAAAAAATTGTCACTTTTATTTTTTAAATTTAATATTCTTTTCTTAATTTCTTTTGTTTGTTGATTTGTTAAACCTTTAGCATTTGTTAGTTCTTGCCTAAGTTTTGCTGAGGTATCGTTTTTTTCCTTTTCGGAAAGTCCTTTTAATATTGTTTTCCAACTCATGCTGTAAATGGCCCCCTTCTTTTGCTTCCCTTTCTTCGCTTATATGTTTTACAAGCGGCACAGGTTGGCCTACATCTTTGTTTAGTTCCTTTAGAAGCGTCTTTACGACCACAAGGTTTTGTTCCTTTTTTATCATCTTCACATGATTGACAAGAAACCCAACCTTTCTGTCCATTTCCTCCTCTTCTTGAGAACCAACCGTGTAATCCCGATTCCTTTTCTCTTTTGAAATTGTCTCCGCCTTTTTTTACAGAATTGCCCCAATTCTTAGCACCAACTTTACGGCAACGAACTAAAGCACCTGAAGCATAAGCAGAAGGCCACTTTTTGTAGCGGCTACGGACTTTGTGATAGCAAGCGTCCTTTTTCTTCTTTAGTTCTTCAAACCATAGTTCCGTCATTACTTGTCACCTCGGCTTTGGTCTTCAACATCATATCGAACATTACTTCCACGAAGCAT
>Ga0213865_10003029_pt1 | contig 10419 bp, 7 predicted proteins | sample PICome_6_FD_160100 | JGI IMG/M metagenome (GOLD analysis project Ga0213865, IMG submission 160100) | Coastal seawater microbial communities near Pivers Island, North Carolina, United States - PICO282 | ecosystem: Environmental > Aquatic > Marine > Coastal | place: USA: North Carolina | collected... | reverse complement strand
TTCGGTAAGCAGAGCACCTTCGGGGATGTCATTTGAGAACGCCCGCAAGGCCATCGCATTGCGCGGTGCCGGCACCAGATGGTAGAGCGCAAGCTGGCCAATTTCTGCTTCGCTACTGAGCCGGTTTAGATCGTCGGTGGTAGCGTGGTAATCCTGAATATCTTGCAGCACCGTCGCCAGGCGAGTATTGCCAGTAGTGCGCGCCATTCCTGCGGCGCCGCGCACGAGCTGTAGGGACATTGCATCGTGCAGCACTACGTCTGCGCCGTTAGATATTTCGACTATTTTGTCCGTGACAAGGCTATCGCCGCTAATGACAACGGATCGGCCGCCATAGTCTAGTCGATAGCCGAAGGCAGGTTCGATAGGCGGATGAGAGACTTCAAAGGCCGTTATGCGCAGGCCGTCTTGATCGACGATAACGCCTTCCGCAATAGTCTTAGACTGCAGAGTGCCAAGCTCAGGATTCAGCAGCTCGGCGCCGTGGTGGGCAACGCGATATCCGCGGTCAAGCTCGTAGGCCATATTGAATCCGTCGACAATTCGCTCCACGCCCGTCGGGCCAATGATCTGTAGCGGCTCCGGTCTGCCTGCGACCCATGAATTGAGGTTGAAATCGCCGATGTCGGAAATATGATCAGAATGAAAATGAGTAATCAGAATGCCTCGAAGTTTTTCCATGGGCACATTCGAAAGATTAGCAGTGGCGGCTGAGCCTGATCCTGCGTCGATAATGTAAAGATGCTCTGGGGTTTCAACTGCTACGCAGGCCTGCGCGCGGCCCGGCGCGGGAATCGGCGACGAAGTGCCACACAGCGTGATCTTCAATCCATCGAATTCTTGAGCGATCGCCAACTGACTCATGCCAGTGGAAACAACAATTACAGCGACAAGAGCAAACACAGCCTTATTCAATTTGTTCATACATACCTCTAGCCTGTAGCAGGAAAAAACAACCTCTAATTGCGGCGACCTAGTTGTCTTTTAGTTAAACGCTATCTAGCTAAAAAAGCCGGAAAAGCGGCTACCAAATAGCTAGTCTTCGACAACACGGTAACCCGACGGAGTATATTGAATCGAGCTTGGAAAGTTCAGTGCTTCGATCTTAGAACGGCCCACATAGACAGCGTCTTCATGCGCTCTGCTCGCGCTGTAGCGCCGCATGAATTCGCTCTCGGACTCCGCATCGGGAACCCCGCCGTTCAGAACCAGGTTGATCACTTTGGCAACCTCCTCTGGATTATCCCGCTGCGGGTAATGTCCTGCCGTGGGAATTACCCAGAAGCTGCTTTCCGCCTCGCGCGTGTTTAAGTAGGTGTCCCACACGTGATTGGCAATGCGGATAGGGTTCACTTCGTCAGCAAGCCCCCAGAGGTAAGCGACGGGTATGGGGCTGCGCGGAAGATTCTCTAACCAGCGCACCTCGTTTGCCTGTCGCTCCAGCAAATAGCGCCCCACGTAGAGTAGAGAGACGTTGCCATTGTTGAACGCAAAGATATCGGAATAAGCCACCGCCTCTGCGTCCCCCTCGGTACGCCTTGGCACCGCGCTGCGCGCTGAGATGAGTCGCTCGCTGGCCTGAGTATCGAGAAGCGCAAGCTGGAATGGAACGAGATTCGCCAGCGGCAGAAACATGCCACTGTTGGAAAGGAAGTGGGTGTTGATGGTGTAGCCGGGGTCATCGTGGTCTAGATATTTCTGGTCTAGATAGTTGCCGAGAAAGGCCAAACCAATACTGACGCCCCGGTCGTGGGTATAGAGCGCGAAATCATCGAACTGAACTACCTCGCGCACGAAGTAGTCTAAGATTTCGGCGTTCTCTGCGAGCATGTAGTTAAAGCCGTCCAAGGGTTTGTCGGAAAACCCTGAGCCCGGAAAATCCAGCGCGGCAATGTGGTAATCCTCTTCTAAGAAGGGTATCAGCTTGTAGTAGTCGAAACTAGAATTTGGGAAGCCATGAACAAGCAACAGCTTGGGCTTCGACTCATCGCCCCAAGTTCGATAAAAAATATCGACGACTGCGCTGTCGTTGTCTGCAGTCGTCGAAGTCCATTCAAAGTAGTCGCCGCTCTGATACCAGTTTTCAGCGAGCTCGGAGTAAAAAACGAATTCGTCGTCCTGCGCGGCCAAAGGCATCGAGCCGAAATACAGGATCGCTGCTGAGACAATAATTCTATGAAAGGTCATTTATTACTCCGTTCTCAATGAACTAAACCTGTACCTGTCCTAAGGCTGATCTTGCCGCAGTTGAAGCAAGGCGGGGCCGAGGATTCGAAGCACCCTGTTGTAACCAGCCGGCATAGGTAGCACCCCATTGACAGCCACATAGTCGTCATAATCGGCAATCATGGCCTGTAGCAGGTCGGGCTTCTGCTCGGCGAGGTCATAGGCTTCGCTAGGATCACTTTTAATGTCGTAGAGGCTCCATTCGGTATCACCTTGACCTGTGCGATTCATCACAATCTTATAGTCGCCTTTAAAGAGCGCGGAGTTGCCGCCCAGCTCGTAGCCTATCGGCTCTGTTGGCTCATGAATGGGCGACTGACCCTGCGAGAGATAGGACGCAAAGTTAGTTCCCACCACGGGCTCTATTTCTCGCCCTTCCCAAGAACCGCCATGGTTCTCAACATCGACCAAATCGAGAATCGTTGGCATTAAATCGGTAACAAAAACAAATTCATCGCTTATTTCATTACGCCGCTCAATCCCCGGCCCCGCCATAACCAGCGGCACACGCAGCCCGCCTTCGCTAGCATGGAATTTATAGTAGGTGAGCGGCGAAGCGGCGATCGTTGCGTTGCTGGGGCCAATGGCATTCCAAGAGCCTCTCTCACCCAGGGTCTCGTAGTCGGCGTTATAACCCACTCGTTCAAACCACGGCGCGAGCACCGATCCGCCATCTTGAGTGATGATGTCGGAGCCCTCCGCGCCATTGTCCGAAGTAAAAACGAAGATTGTATTGTCGTACTCATCGATGCTTTCTAAGTAGGCCAGCAAGCGGCCAATGTGAGTATCCATCGCATCAACCATCCCCGCGTATACTTCCATCCTTCTAGCGTGGTGGCGACGCTGTTCGTCGGTCAATGAGTTCCAATCGAGCGTGCCTGGCGTGACGACAGACGCGGTGTTCTCCGGAACAACACCCGCTTCTATCGCAGCTAGCCTTCTCTTTTCGCGCATGGCTGTCCAGCCGTCATCATAAACACCCGCGTACTTGTCGGAGTATTCACGGGGCGCCTGCACGGGCATGTGCACAGCCTGGAAAGGAATGTAGGCGAAGAAGGGTTGGTCGTCGCTAGCATTCGAATCGATAAACTCGATCGTTTTGTCGATAAAATACTCCGAGGAATAAAAATCATCTGGCAGTGTATGCTCGACCCCGTCGGCATACCAATTCGCCTGTTCGTAGATAGGCAGGTAAGCACGCTGCTCCCAGTTGTCAGCACCGGTATCTCCCATTGCGATCGTCCGATCGAAACCGCGCTGCGAAGGAAGGAGCTCTGGAGTTTGGCCAAGATGCCACTTACCGGTCATGTAGGTATGATATCCGGCACTTTGTAGAACACTCGCCAGCGTAACTACTTTGTCATTGAGCACGCCTTGATAGTTGTCATATTCCAACTGCTCAGGCGGCAGTGCCTCGGGAATATTGGGAACGCCGTTGCGATGGCTATCCACGCCCGTTAGTAACATCGCGCGTGCCGGCGCACAGCTGCCTGCCGTGTGATAGTTAGAGAAAGACAGTCCCTGTGCAGCTAGCCTGGCGATACTAGGCGTATCTATTTCACCACCAAACGGCGAGATGTCTGTGAACCCTAGATCGTCTGCAAGTATGAGCACCACGTTAGGGCGCTTCGACTCTTCAGCGCCGAGTGCTGCTGAGCCAGCAATCGCTGCAGCTACAGCGAATGAGCGTGTAATCAGGGATATCGTCTTCATATTCACATCCAAATTATTCTAGACTGCTTGTTATGGTGCTTTTTATAACCTGAGCTCAGGTCCGCCATCATTAATTCGCGTATCAGCACGTTATACCGCTTATTGCTCTTAATCTGCCAACACATAGGCAAACGCTTTGACTTGGGTTCCATCTTTTAGAACTGCTGTCAGCAGCGTTCGCGTGTACTCCTCACCTTCCAACTGATCTAGCTCGGCTAATTTAGCACCCAGAGCGGGCGAGGTGAAAAGCTGGCCGTGGACCTCTTGCCCTTCGTTATCGATTATCAGCCCCGGATAGCCTAGCTCGGCTCCCCACCCAGCATTAACGAGTCTGCCCCTTACAAAAGCTGGCTCCCAACACCCTTCAACTGCGCTCAATACATGCTCATTTGGCGCGCCAGGCTGAAGCGAGCCATAGATAAACAGCCTTTCGTTTTCCACCTTCATTTTCAATTACCACCCCCTTCTGCTCATTCGGATTAGGCGCTACACAGCCCGCGTTTAAGATTTCTGAGATCGAGTATAGTCGATACAAAACCACAGAAAATACGCCTATCGAGCCCCTAGAAACTTCAAAGGCTAAACAGCCCTTTCGCTGATCCCTTGCTTACTGAACACGCTCTAAATGAGCGAGGGGTTCACAGCAAAGAATTTCGGCGTTTGTCTATGCTATAAAATGCTCCCAGAACAAGACACCAACGAGATACATCATGCTGCTTGAAAACTGGCCGGCTCCTTTGCGGTCTGCACTGTTCAAAATACTCGGGGTTAACTGGTCGCATCGATTGCTCAACGGCATGGCTGCCGACAAGCCCTCCAAGCAAGAACTCTTGGAGCGCATCTTCGCCCGCAACAATTTCGATGTGCAAGTCAGCGGCACTGAGAAAATCCCTCAAAATCAGGGTTGCGTATTCGCAAGCAACCATCCACATGGGCTTTTCGATGGACTTGGTGCAATGTGGCTTGGCTGTAAATACGGCCATGACAGCCGGGCGATAGGGCGTCATTTTCTGTCGGTGTTCGAACCCATTCGCGACTGGTTCCTACTGCTAAAAATAGACAGTAATCGACGCGGTCAGGCGAGCAAGCAGACTGTGCGAGAAGCGGCTGCTTTTCTCACCGGTGGCGGCAGCTTGGTTGTGACTCCGGCCGGCCGCGTGGGCGTATCGCGGCCTCTATGGAAGCCGGCCCAGGACTTGCCGTGGAAGCCGGGCGCGGTGCGCTTTAGTCAGGCTGCGCAAGCACCGATCGTGCTGGTTTATGTTGACGTGAATCACTCTATCGCGCGGCAGGTGGGCCAGCGGCTTCATGGCGTGGTGCGAGCGTTGATGCAGGTGTGGGCTTACCGCTTTGGCCGCTCGCTCAAGCTGCATCTGCATGTGTTAGATGTTGTGACTCACGAGCAGCTGCCCGAGGGTAGCACGCAGCAGCAAACGGCTTGGTTGCAGGCGCGCTTTGAAAAACTTGCCGCGGAAGTGGTGGAAGCTTAAGCGACAGAGCCGGCTGACTCTGCAGCGCTGTGAGACCAGTATAGCGAGAGCGCCACGCCGCTCACCAAGTGCCACACTCCCCAGAACGCGGTAATGATCATCATGCCTCCCAGCTCGGGGAAAAAATTAAAGACGATGATCAGTCCCAGCCCTGAGTTCTGTATCCCCACCTCTAAAGTGACAGCTTTCATTTTCTCAGGCTCTAACTTCGCAAGCCTTGCGCACGCGTAACCGATCAAGAGCGCGAGGGCATTGTGCAGCACGACTAAGCCAAAGAAATACTGTGCGTAATCGAGAAAGAGCTGACCGTTGGCACTAAAGGCTATGATCACGAAAGCGAAGAACAGCAGCATCGAAAGCCACCGGAACGGTTTATCTGCCTTGCTAACAAACACGGGGCTTCTCTGCCCCACATAAACGCCAAGCACCAGCGGCACAATGAGCACTATGAATATGAGCTCCATCACCTCGCTCGGTGCGATAGCGATGCTCGCGAGGAGGCTGCTGGTCTCAGGATTTAGCCCCGCATAGAACGCGAAGTTGAGGGGAGTAAAAACCAGCGAGGCGACTGTAGACACGCCGGTCATGGAAACAGACGTAGGCAAATGCCCGCGAGCGAGCCAGGTCATAATGTTGGAAAAACTTCCGCCTGGGCAAGAGGCCACTAAGATCATGCCGAGCGCTACGGAGGCGTCGACTTCTAGCAGCCGCGTAAGTAAATAGGTGAGTAAAGGAAGAAGTAAGAACTGGCAAAAAAGCCCGATCAATACAGCCTTCGGCGCTCGGCTCGTCACCGCAAAGTCTGACCAACGCACAGAGAGAGAGGCGCCGAACATCATCAGCGCCAGCAGAAGGTTCAAGAGCAGAAAGGAGTCGGGATTGAAGTTTATCTGCAGTGCGTCAAGCAAACCTCTGCCCTCTTCGTTTCTGCCTTAGCTCTGTGACTCTGGCTTCGGCAAATCCAGCGCGCATCATGACGACGCGTGCTCGTTACCTGAAGCTGCCCTTTCGCGTTTACTTCGGCTTAAACGCGAGCAGGACATTGCCCGACACTTGGCCGAAAGAGCCGTAGCCCGAACCAACGAAAACCATTCCTGCGCCCGCAGCAATCGAATGACTATCTATAGAGCCGCCATAGCCCTCGACGCCGTTTACGGTGTCGTAGTCTTTCACCGTGTCGTACTTAAACAGCTGTTCACCGGTTTGCGAATCGAAGACGAACAGACGCCCGTCCAAACCCGCGGTAATCACCGCGCCGTCGACCGACAGCGGAGTTGCCGAGAATCCAAAAAGAGTTTCACAGCGGCGCAGACGATCGCTGCGCTTCTCGTTGCACTCTGGGCTGACCTTGTAAGACCAGCTGGGTTCGCCGGAGCCGAGGAAGAAGCTGTACAAACCGGCGAAACCGTTCTCAATAATATTCGCGGGGTCGTTGATGGTCATGAATGCCCGTTCGAAGTCGGTAGCGATACCCCAGTGGTTGCCGCCGAGCGCCGTGCCTTCGCCAACGCGCTGGTTCCAAACCACGGTGCCAGTCGCTGGATCCAGCGCCCAGAGATCACCGGATTTTTGACCGGCTACCAAAAGCTCTTTGCCGTCTGACTCGACGAGAATCGCCGGACCACCGAAATCGAAGTCGACGGAATTAGTGTCAGCCAAAATAATGCAGTTGGGCCCTTTTGCGCTGCAGGAGAAGTTCCACATGTCGTTCTCTAGCGCTTGGAATACCCAGTTCTCAGCACCGGTCTCAAGGTCTAGCGCGATAATCGCGTCACTAGTGCCGGTTGTGGGATGCGACGTATTCTCGCCGGTGGTCACGATAACCTGCCCACGCTTGGCATCGATCGTTGGTGTGGTCCAAATCGGCGCGCCGGAAGGGCCACGCTGTTTCACACCTGTTGAGCTGACCATGCCGTTATACTCGGCGCTGGGCATCGTGTGGTATTCCCACAGCTTCTCGCCGCTTGCCAAGCTCAGCGCCGTAACCGCGCCGTGGTTGTCGCAGCACTCGAACTTGGGGTTGCCGCCCGTGACAACGCCAGAGCCGGAAAGAGGCACAATGATTTTGTCATCGACGATCACTGGTGTGCCGGTGATCATGGCTTGGTTGTCCGTGGCTTGGCCGCTAGCGACCCAGTTGGCTTCGCCGGTCGCAGCGTTGAGCGAGTACACCATGCCGCGCTGATCGCCGAACACGAGTGTTGCCGCGCCGTCTTGGCTGTCGTAGGCCATGGAGGAGCGCAACCGCGTGCCTGCTTCATAAACCCATTTCGCGCAGCCAGTTTCTGTATCAAGCGCGACCACGCGGCCCGCGTCGGTTGCTGAATAAAAGACGGTAGAGCCGACGATCACCGGCGCTGCGCGCATGCTCGAGGTGTCAGGAAAAGCGATAGACCAGGCGAGTTCGAGATTTGGAAAATCGGCGGTGCTTAGACCGGCCTGCGCCGAATCGAGATGGCGAGGGTTGTTGCCGTCGGCGCCGGTGAATGTAAACGACGGGGCCTGCGACAGGTCGACTTCGCGGTTGTCTATTTCACACAGAGAAGCGGCAACCCAGTCGGCTTCGACCTCTTCGCTTTGCGCCTGCGCCATTTGTGACGCGCCGAACCCAACACTTAGCACTGCGGCGAGCGGCAGGAAGTTTCTACCTGCGCTTCGAAGGGAGCTAGTGAGCTTTACGGGAAGGACGGAGTAAGAGTTTAACCGCGAGGTGGAGAAAAAATGTCGTGAAAGCATGGTGAATATCCGCTCGATAAGTACTAATAATTAATGGCGACTTTCGCGTTAGCGCATGAGAGTTTGGCTTGTCGGTTTCGACTTCCTGACTCTGCCCGCGCATGCTCGCATGAAGGCTGTCTATTTACGCCCTGCACTAACCACTACGCCGTAACCCAGGGCTTGGAGCCGTAAAAAGATCAATGCAATCTAGCAAAGAGCGTGATTTAAGGCTAGGTCAACGAAGTTCGATCAACTCGCGCCCAATTCAGGCCGGTGGCCAAATCTGAGGCTTCTGGCTACACTCAAAAGCTAAATAAGCACCCAAATCCTAGAGCTTGCCTCCTCGACCCTGACTATCTGCCTGCCTGAAGGCGTACGGAGACCCTAATGACTCCTTCAACATATGACGAAATTCTTTCTCTGACTTGGCTGCAGAGGTGCGTAGCGCTCACCGCTGCGTGTTGCTTAGCCCTCGCAGCTGCGCCAGCGCTGGCACAGCAGGAAGACACCTACGACTACTGGCAGCCGCAGCGCGAGATGATTCGCCGCGGCCAGCAGGCCGTGTTCATGTGCAACGGGCTGTTCACCTCTAATCGCAGTCTCGAGCAGGTGTTCGCGCAGGAGCTCGCCTTCCTGCCCGAGCCAATTGGCACCCCAGAGGGCGGCGACTATCAAGTGAACCAAGAGCTGCGTGCGGTAGAGGTCGGCGCGCCGGGCCTGGCGCCGACAATGCGAGCGGTGTTCCGCGAAGGCATTGGCTGCGTGATTCTTCCTCCCGATCAAACCTTAGACGACATTGACCGGCTGCCTGAGCTGTCCCTACCCTACCCTCCAGGTGATGCTGAGCAGCTACCTTGGCCCGAGGGCGACTTCGTAGAGCCCAAGCCGCTGCCCGCCAGCGTAGACGCAGATGCCCTTGACGCGGCGTCGGACTGGGCATTCGACAGAGAGACGCCGGAGCAGACGACGATCAGCCTCTTAGTCGTGCACAAGGGCGAGATCATTCATGAGCGCTACGCGCCGGGATTCGATGCCACCACTCGAACACGCACGTGGTCGACCGCAAAAAGCATCGCCGCCACACTCATCGGCATGCTGGTTGATCAAGGACTCATGGAGCTCGATGCGCCACTAGGTTTCGACTGGTATCCCGAGGCGCGCGCAAGCGAAGCCGATCCGCGCAATGAGATCACCCTGCGCCATGTCCTGAACATGTCTAGCGGGCTCAAGAGTATTGACAATAATCGCCTCGAATACGCGACAGGCTCCGGACTGTCGTACTGGGCCGGCGCGAGCTCCGTAACCGGCGCCCGCAGCCGTGCACTCATTAGGGAGCCAGGCACCCGCTTCGACTACGAGAACTACGACACCCTACTCGCGGTCTATGCCATGAAGCGCGCGCTAGGAGGAGAGAAAGCCTATGCGGAATTCCCCCGCAAGGCGCTGCTCGACCGCATTGGCATGCGCAACACTTTAGTCAGCACCGATCGGTTTGGCGACTTCATCCTGAGCAGCCAGGTGTATACCAACGCCCGCGACCTCGCTCGCTTCGGCCTGCTCTACCTCAACAATGGAGTTTGGAATGGCGAGAGACTTCTCTCCGAGGAGTGGATCGACTTCGTCAGAACCCCCGCGCCGTCTACGTCTGAGATCGACAGCATTTATGGCGGCCAATGGTGGCTTGTGCCAGACAGCCGCGATGACGTGCCGAAGGATGCCTACTCCACGGCCGGCAATCGCGGCCAGTTCACAATCGTCGTGCCAAGCCATGAGCTTGTGATCGTGCGCCGCGGACTAGACTACGGCCGTCAAGGCTTCGACCGCTGGGATCTCACGCGCGAAGTGCTCAAGGCTTTCGACTAGAGCCTCGTGCAACGGAGAAGGAGCCCGTAGCGAAGTTGACACAGGATAGCCCCCAGAGAAAAGCAGGTTCAGCTGGGGGGCAACCCTTGGTGGTGGTGTGATAGTAAGGAGAAGACCAAACTCATTACTTGCCCCACCTCTGTCATTGCCCTACCCGTATTAAACAGCGAACGCCGCAGCAGCAATGAGAGACCGTAAGCGGCAGGACTAAGCCGCCGGGGCACACCGCACACTGATAGATAAAACAAATGCGGCCAAATATGTGACATTAACCCCGTTTTCTGGCATTTTCAGGCTCGTAGAAAAACCGGTAACAGCCAGCTGATACATCGCAGTTACACGGCTCGCGACAGTCCAAAGTTTAATAAAGACAAAAGACCAACTACCAAAGGCGAACAAAAGGCGAACA
>Ga0213865_10003028_pt1 | contig 10420 bp, 19 predicted proteins | sample PICome_6_FD_160100 | JGI IMG/M metagenome (GOLD analysis project Ga0213865, IMG submission 160100) | Coastal seawater microbial communities near Pivers Island, North Carolina, United States - PICO282 | ecosystem: Environmental > Aquatic > Marine > Coastal | place: USA: North Carolina... | reverse complement strand
ACCTGAACGATAACCTTACCCGCAAGGACTTGATCGAAGACAAGAACATGGATGGCCTAGTCCAAGATGCTATCAAAGACTTGACTAAAGACGAGAGACTATACCAATTTTATTTGAATGATGAGGATGATCCTCTTGACTTATTGTCTCAGATCAGGTATCTATCTCAAGCCTGTGGTGTACAGTATGTGTTCTTCGAACCGATACAGGACATCAGTGCAGGTGTAGCGGCAGAAGAAAGCAAGGAACAGTTCCTAGCTGATCTGTCAGTAAGGCTGTCCAAGTTGGCAGCAGAACTAGGGGTTGGTATCGTGACCATTGGACACACAAACGATGATGGTGCTGTGAAGTACTGCCGCATGATCGAACAACGTGCGTCTGTTGTCGTGGACCTAAAGCGTGACAAGCTATCTGAGGATGCTGATGAACGCAACACGACTAAGCTATTGGTCACAAAGAACCGTCCAGTAGGACCGACAGGTTATGCAGGACAACTGAAGTTCAATCCATCAACCTTTACATTAAGCGAGAAACCAGATGACTTTTGATTACATGGCGACAGCCGCAGGGGTGTTGTATTGCCTAGGTATCTACCTGCATTACATTCATGTCTCTACTATCTTTCATATGCTAGACCGAAAGGATGATATGAATGTCAACCGTGCTATTGCACACAGTACCCTATGGCCTTGGACTGTAATCCAGTTTATGTGGCACGATCTATTCGGGACGGATGATGATGATGACGACAAATAAAATCGTAGCAATGGACATCGAAACAGAGAGCCTAACACCAGAACACATCTGGGTTATCTGTGCTGAGGATGTCAACACAGGGGAGCGTGAACAGTTCCTAAACGTAACCAGTATACCAGAGGAAAGGGATCGCTTTGTTGAGTACTGCAATAATTGTAGCAGTTTTGTTTTTCATAATGGTATTGGCTTTGACGTACAGGTAATCAACAAACTACTTGGTCACGTCATGCCAATGGAGAAAGTGATTGACACACTGATCGTATCACGTCTAGTAGACTACACCAACGACGGACACCGTCACAGCCTCAAGGCATGGGGTCAACGTCTTGGTGAGTTCAAGACAGGGTTCACTGACTTCTCTAAACTATCTGAGGAGATGGTAGAGTACTGTCAACAGGACGTGGTCGTGACTGTCAAGTTGTACCACCACTTTAAGAACATCATAGAAGCACCTGAATGGCAAGAGTCTTTACGGTGTGAGCACGACATTCAAATCCTCTGTGAGCAGATGACAGACAACGGATTCTACTTCGACGAGGACACAGCAGAGGAGTTACTCGGTGAAATACAAACAAGAATGGAAGACCTTGAACAGAGTTTTCAAGAAGACTTCCCGCCTAAACTTACAGAAATCAATCGTATCAAGTACCGACGGAAAGCCGATGGTAGTCTATTCTCTTCAGTCACCAAGGCACAAGAAAAGTATTTTGCAACGGCACTCGACAAATCAGTTGACCCGCCAGAGTTAGTGTGCTATGAGTACATCAACTTCAACCCCGCCTCACCCAAGCAAAGGATCGAAAGGTTATGGGAAGCAGGTTGGCAACCCTTCGAAAAGACTAAAGGACACATAGAATATGAACGTGAATCAACTAGAGTTCTTCGAGCGGGATAAGGTCATCAAGTTTGAAGGTATAGAAGGTAAAGTTTGTACTCGTTGTGGTACTGAGTATCCGTTTACAGAACAGTTCTTCAGCATACACACAGTAACTAGCAATGGAAAGACTTGGTTAAAAGGTTTTTGTAAGTGCTGCGAGAAAGAAGCAAACAAAGTTGTAAGGCAACTAAAGAAAACTGCACCACCTAAACCTGCAAGGTGTGACTGTTGCGGTAAAAAGTTTAAAGACTTAAACGATAAACATATAAACCTAGACCACTGTCGTGAGACTGAAACATTCAGGGGTTGGTTATGTACCTCTTGTAATCAAGGTCTAGGTAAACTTGGAGATACAATCGAAGGCTTAGAGAAAGCATTAGACTATCTTCATAGACACAAGGATAGAATAGATGATGGATGAACGTGGAGAAAAGTTTGCTAAATACGGTTGGACCTTATCAGAGGCAAACCTTAGCACACTGCCTGAGACAGCACCTACAGGCGGCAAACGTCTAGCCGAGTGGTTGACCCTTGAAGGACGCCGATCCTCACTGGTGGAGTGGCTAGGTCACGTCAAGGACGATAAGCGTATTCACGGTAGCTTTGCACACATTGGTGCATGGACAGGACGTATGTCACACCGCAACCCTAACCAAGCTAACATTCCTGCTGAGTTCCACGGTGAACCTAGCACAGAAGTGGAGAAGGTTAAGGCTAAGTATGACGGTCAGTTCCGTGCGTTGTGGTGTGTACCTGAAGGTTCATGGCTAGTAGGTACAGATGCTGAAGGTATCCAGTTGCGTGTACTTGCACACCTCATGCGTTCTGAAGAGTACGTCCATGCGATTGTTTCAGGTAAGAAGGAAGACGAGACTGACATCCACAACCTGAACCGCAAAGCCTTGGGTATGTCACACATCACACGTGACATGGCGAAGACATTCATCTATGCCTTTCTACTTGGCGCAGGTAATGCTAAGATCGCACAGATTCTCAAGGTAAACCAGAAGGAAGCAGGTCAGGCAGTTGAGAACTTCATGGAATCCATCGAAGGTCTAGCCAAGCTGAAAAAGAAACGTATACCTGAGATTGCTAGTCGTGGTTGGTTCAAGGGTCTTGATGGACGTAAGGTCAAGGTACCCAACGCACACAAAACATTGGCAGGTATGCTACAGAATGGTGAGTCTGTCATTATGAAACACGCTGCACTTCAGTGGGTACACCGTGCGAAGAGACAGTGGATTAACTTCCGCTTAGTTACTTGGCCTCACGATGAATGGCAGACAGAGGTAGCAGGGGAGTACAAAGAAGCAGAACTACTAGGTGAGATACAGCGTCAATCTATTGTTGACACTGGTAAGAACTTCGATATGATCTGTCCACTAGCAGGGTCAACTGACATTGGAAAGAACTGGAGAGACACCCATTGATCTGGATAATTGCACTATCACCTGTAATTTTAGTCTTGACAATCGAAGCATTAGTTGCTATATGCAATCTAGAAGCAGCCAGAAAGGAGATTACCAATGGCTAAGTATAAAGAAGTAACCACTACAGGTCCAATCGAGTGGGCTAAAATCTTCGAGAACACTCGTGACATGGAAGGTTACGAAGGTTCTTACCAAGAGTGTAACGGTGCGTATACCGTTAATCAGATTCTCGACAAGTCTGAGTACGAGAAACTAAAGGCAGCAGGTACACAAAAGAAACCGAACCAACGTCGGTTGATGGAAGGTGAACTTGTTGTTAAGTTTGAACGTAAGCATCTTGTCGTGACAAAGGATGGACGTGAGATTCCACAGGCAGGTGGTGCTCCCAAGGTTACTGACTCTGATGGTCAGGTCTGGGATGCAGACATCAATGGTGGTATCGGTAACGGTTCCATGGCGGCTGTGACAAACTTGATCACAACCTTTCAAGGTGGCGATGGTAAGACGTACTCACGTACAAGTCTTGTTTCCATCAAGATTCTTGAACACGTTCCAATCCCTGAGCGTGATGACGACGAGATTGAAGCAGCCTAGTTTCTCCTCTCAACTGGCAGGGCTTCGGCCCTGTCCTTTTTAATGGGATAGTAAATTGAAAAAGTATGCAGTGATGATAAACGTAGACGGTGACTTGATGTATGTTTCAGGTAATAATCCTTTCACAGTTCAAGACGAACCTATATGTTTTGACACAGTAGAAGAAGCACAAGAAGAAGCAGAGAACTGGAACACAGCCATGCTAGTCGAGTTATCTTTCGATAAAGATAAGTTAAACTAATGTTTGAGGTTGGTGGTCTTGTATGGTGGCAGTGGTGGATTATATTAATGGTAACAATCAACACCATGATAAATGTTATCGTGTTCTTTAAACATAGATTCAAGGGGAAACAAGATGATTGAAGTTACATACATTGACCACATGGGCAGCGATCTATCTGTAGTTAATGCGGCACGTGTGTCGTTCAATAAGAAGTCTGACTGGTTACCTCGTGTACACAACGGCGAGAAGAAAGTACTGTCACAGAAAGATATCAAGCTGATCCACTACTTAGCTAACCACAAACACACATCACCTTTCGGTCATGCGTTTGCATCTTTTCATGTCAAGGCACCAGTGTTTGTTGCACGTCAGTTAGTCAAGCATAAGTTCCTACGTTGGAACGAAGTGTCACGTCGTTATGTTGACAGTGATCCTGAGTTCTACAAACCGTATGACTGGCGTGGTCGTGCCGATAATGTTAAACAAGGTAGTTATGGTGTTGTTGACCTTAACCCTGAACTAGCTAAGAACATGGTGTATAGTTCAATACAGGACTACAAGTACCTGCTATCCAAGGGTGTGTGTCCAGAGCAAGCACGTATGGTACTGCCACAGTCTATGATGACAGAGTGGTACTGGTCAGGTAGCCTAGATGCGTTTGCTGATATGTGTCGTCTACGTGGTATGCCTGATACACAACAGGAGTCACGTGAGGTAGCCGCTTACATCAGTGACAAGATGATGAAGTTGTTTCCAGTTTCATGGGCAGCACTACGAGGATACGGACAATGAGTGAGATAAAAGTTATAGCCTTGGAAGAACGTGAGGATGGGTCAGCACTTGTCAAACTAGACATGGATGATGCAACCTTCGGTGCTATCTTCAACTTCGGTTTCGTAGAAATGTTACGTAAAGGTATGGAAGTTGAGTTAGATCGAACTAATATAACACCAATGACAGACGAGGAACGTCAACGTGCCAGAGAAAAAGACAAAGCAAACAAAGCCTAAGATTCTCATTGATGGTGACATCTTTGCTTACCGTGCTGCGTTCTCTTGTGAGGATCAGGACGTTGAGGATGCCTTAGATAAGGTAGACGACTTGATCCAGTGGTCTATCTATTCGTGTGTCTTGGAGTATGATGTTGAGGACTACGAGGTGTTCCTTACTGGCAAGGGTAACTTCCGTTATGACCTAGCTGTCACACATCCATACAAGGGTAACCGTAAGGATGTCGAGAAGCCACAACACTTGGAAGCTATCCGTAAGCACATGATCAAAGCATGGGAAGCTGTTGTCTCTAAGGGTGAAGAGGCTGATGACTTGATCGGGATAGCAGCTACAGAGATTGGACCTGAGGCTATCATCGTTACGGTTGACAAGGACATGCTACAGATTCCTTGTCGTCACTACAACCCTACAAAGGGTGAGCACAGAGTTGTGTCAGAGGAAGATGGTATGAAGTTCTTCTACAAGCAGATACTCACAGGTGACCGTGCAGATAACATCAAGGGTCTGTATGGTGTTGGTCCTGCTAAGGCAGAGAAGATAGTTGCTGAGTGTAAGACTGAGTCGGACTATTACCTTGAGTGTCTCCACCAGTACGGTGGTGAAGAGGATCGTGTTATTGAAAATGCCAGACTACTCTGGTTACGTCGTTACCCTAACCAACTATGGGAGCCACCACAGTGCGTTACAGATCAGGCTTAGAGAAACGTACAGCTAAGTTTCTACAGAAACACAAGGTAAAGTTCAAGTATGAAACTCTGAAGATACCTTGGCAACCAGCTATCAAGACGTACACACCAGACTTCATCCTACCGAATGGTATCATAGTAGAAACTAAGGGGCGGTTCCTACCGTCAGATAGAATGAAACACCTCATGGTAAAAGAGCAACACCCTGAGTATGACATCAGATTTGTATTCAGTAATCCTAACGCCAAGTTATTAAAGGGTTCTAAGACAACCTATGCTGACTGGTGTGAGAAGCACGGCTTCCTGTACGCTAAGGAAACTATTCCTTTCTCATGGATCAAGGAGAAAAGGTCTTGACAATGCTTACTGTAGAAGATAAACTAACAGTTCTGGCCGAAGACTTCGACACAGACTACGTGTTAGAAAACGCAGACATTACGAAGTATCATGTGTTCAAGATGCTACATGAAGAAGGTTTGCTTGACCTTGATGACTTCATTGATACGAGTAACGAAGAAGAAGAGATAGAAAGTTGGGAACAATGATTAATGAAACAGACTTAGAAGCGTGGGAATACTACAGCGAACCGTTTATTAGTATGAACGAGTTCTCACAGATGGCATCGAAGACAGCTATCTACAAACAGGAACATGCTATCATCTACCCTGCGTTGGGTCTTGCAGCAGAAGCTGGTGAGGTAGCTAACAAGGTAAAGAAGATCATGCGTGATGGTGTCTTCAATCGTGAGGCTATCGCTGATGAGGTTGGTGATTGTCTGTGGTACATTGCCGCATTGTGTCGTGACTTGAATGTTGATATGCAGGACGTTGCAATCAAGAACCTAAAGAAACTACGTGATCGTCAACGTCGTGGTAAGATTGCAGGATCAGGAGATAAACGATGAACTGGCCTGTACGTTTCATGCGCTACGTCGCTACTTGGAGAGCACACCGCAAGGTAATTAAAGAACTAAATGCCTTGACAGATAGAGAGTTAACTGATATAGGAATCTCTCGTGCTGACATTGACCGCCTAGTCTGGTTAGGTGAAGATAAAACAATGAGAGGAAGAGGAAAAGATGAATAACTATTTACCAACAGACTACCAGTCTTTCATTCATACATCACGTTATGCACGTTATGTGGATGGTAAGGGACGTGAGTCTTGGTCAGAGACTGTTGGACGCTACATGGATAATGTGGTACGTCCTGTCTTGGGCGACGACAGTTACGTCAACCAACTAGAAGAGGCTATCCTGAACTTGGAAGTCATGCCCTCTATGAGAGCAATGATGACAGCAGGTCCAGCTCTAGTACGTGACAACACTGCTGGGTATAACTGCTCGTACCTTCCTGTCGATGACCCTAAGTCTTTCGATGAAGCAATGTTTATTCTGTTGTGTGGTACTGGTGTAGGGTTCTCCGTTGAACGTCAGTACATCACGAAGTTACCTGAGGTACCTGAACTGTTCGACAGCGAGACAACAATCATTGTCAAGGATAGCAAAGAGGGTTGGGCTAAGGCGTTCCGTCAGTTACTAGCATTGCTATGGGCTGGTGAGATTCCTCAGTGGAACGTATCTAAATTACGTCCTGCTGGTGCTCGACTAAAGACTTTCGGTGGACGTGCCTCTGGTCCTGCGCCTCTTGTTGATCTGTTCAACTTTACAGTCAAGGTCTTCAAGGATGCACAGGGACGTAAGCTATCATCTATTGAATGCCACGACTTGATGTGTAAGATCGGTGAGGTTGTTGTTGTCGGTGGTGTACGCCGTTCAGCTATGATCTCTCTGTCTAACCTGTCAGATGATCGTATGCGTCATGCTAAGTCAGGTCAGTGGTGGGAACAAAATGCCCAACGTGCCTTGGCTAACAACAGTGTAGCATACACAGAGAAACCAGATAGCCTGTCGTTTATGCGTGAGTGGATGTCGCTTGTGGAATCAGGCTCTGGGGAACGTGGAGTATTTAACCGTGAAGCATCTAAGAAACAGGCTGCGAAGTTTGGCAGACGTGATCCTGAACATGACTTCGGAACTAACCCTTGCTCAGAGATTATCCTTCGACCATATCAGTTCTGCAATCTCACTGAGGTTGTCGTCCGTGCTACAGACACTGTCGATGATCTGGAAAGAAAAGTCAAGTTGGCAACTATTCTGGGAACTGTCCAGTCAACCTACACAAAGTTTCCATATCTGCGAAAGGTGTGGCGAAACAATACAGAAGAGGAACGATTGCTCGGTGTGTCACTGACAGGTATCATGGACAACCCGCTATTGACAAGTAAAAATGCTGGACTATCTAAAACTCTTGAACACCTTCGTAGTGTGGCTGTTGTCACAAACCATGAACTGGCTGATCGGCTTGACATTCAGCGTTCTGCTGCTATTACATGCGTTAAGCCTAGTGGAACAGTCTCACAACTCGTGGACTCCGCAAGTGGTATCCACGCACGACATAGTCACTACTACATTAGAACCGTTAGAGGAGACAACAAAGACCCACTGACTCAGTTTATGATTGATCAGGGTATCCCTAACGAACCTGATGTGTTCAAGCCTGACCAGACAACTGTGTTCTCGTTCCCTGTCAAGGCACCAGCAGGTGCTGTTGTCACTGAAGACCTGACAGCTATTGAACAGTTAGAGACATGGTTGATGTTCCAGCGTCACTGGTGTGAACACAAACCCTCAGTCACTATCAACGTCCGTAAGGACGAGTGGTTCGAGGTAGGTGCTTTCGTGTACGAACACTTCGATGAAATGTCAGGGGTATCCTTCCTGCCTTACAACGAACACACGTACCAACAGGCACCGTACCAAGAAATCGGCAAGTCAGAGTATGAAGAGTTAGCCAAGAACATGCCAGAAAAAATTGACTGGAGCCTCTTGACAAACTATGAAGAATCTGATAACACCGTTGGAATGCAGACTATGGCCTGTTCTGGTGATAGCTGTGAAATCGTAGACCTGACAGCATAAGGAGATAACATGACTGGACTAGAAATCTATGCAGTATTCGCATCGCTTGTAGCAATCCATCAGTTGCTAACATAATGATGTACGTAATGGTAAGCCGACGGAACTGTTCTTTCTGTGAGAAAGCCAAGCAGCTTATCAACTCTAAAGGGGGTAGTGTTAGTCATTACTCCCTTGAAGAGTCTAAGTGGATACTTGACTTGTTCAAGAAAGCTGATATAAAAACAGTACCACAGATATGGACATACACAGGTAAACATATTGGTGGTTACACAGAGTTGAAGGAGTATTTAGATGGCGCAAGTTGAGTTCTTTACAGACACTGAGATGTCTGACATAATAAATAACCCACCTCACTATGGAGATGGGTCTATTGAGTGTATTGATTATATGAAAGATAACATGGATACCATGATGTACCTAGGGTATCTTGAAGGTAACACCAAGAAGTATATGCATCGGTATCGTTACAAGGGGAAACCTGTGGAAGACCTGAAGAAAGCTAGGTGGTACCTAGACAAACTAATCCAAGAAATGGAAGGAAGTTAAAATGTTGTTCACACCTCTGCTCTTAGTCTGTATGCAGGATATGTCCATGTGTAAAGTTCAATCTACTGGAAGTATCTTACCTACAGAAGAGAAGTGTATGTTTGAGATCAGGGGTGGCATTGAAGCATTTGAAGCTGCTGGTTTCGTTGTGGTGGATTATCAGTGTGTCACTTGGGAGAAACGACAACCCGCTTAATTACTTCCAGCTTACCCTCTTCTTGCTTGTCTTCTTCTTCATTGGTCCCTTCTTACACTGAGCCATGGTGGGACGACAAGCAGGGTAAGCACCCTTACTACGGTCCTTACGTCCACATGGACCACCTGTCTTACAGTTGACCCAACCCTTGCCGTTGTTACGGCTGAACCATTTCTTTAAGCTATCACTTGCCATTATTTCTTCTTGCTCTTGTTGCCCCAATTAGAAGCACCGACTTTACGACACTGAACAAGAGCACCACTTGCATAGGCTGAGGGCCAAGTACCACCGTTACGTGTATATCTAGCTTTTACTTTCTTGTAACATGCGTCACGTTTAGGTTTCTTAGCCATCCTTCTTTCTCTTTGCCCCTCTTTTCCTGTAGCCCGAAGCATGTATAGCACGTCCTTGTTTCTCTGCTTCGGCTTTAGTTCGGTATACCTTTCCTGTCTTACCCCAACGGTACCCACCTTTCACTTTGTATACTGGCATTACCACTTCCCTGCATAGACACCTAAGTAATATATCCCAAGAACAACAGCAGTTACTGCAATCACTGTAGCTGTGACTATCTGTATCTGTTCCATCTTCTTTTCGTGTGCTAACTGTGCTGCTTTCTTAGCAGCCTGTCTACGTTTACGTGCTTCCATCTGATAGCTTTGCCACCTACCCCAAGTTCCAGCGGGAGCGTACAATTTGCACCACGATTCGAGTTCAGCCCTTTGTTCTCTAATGCGTTCAAGTGCCTGAAACTCTTCCCAGTCTCCCTCAGCACCACCTGTAATGGCGGTTAGTGGGCTGTTCTTCTTCTTTTGTACAGCCTCTTTTAGTTCTTCCTCTGCGGTCAGGAACTTACCAACCTGACCAACCATATCCTTTACTTCCCTGCCGTTCTCTAGGCACTTACGTATGACACTGTAAGCTGCGTTAGCTGCGGCTATAGTTTCAAGGATAGCCATACTACTTGTCCCTTAGGCTTTGCTCTATATTGTCCAGCTTCATAAAGATTGCCTTGATAGTTTCCTTCATCTCTTTCATCTCACGATCATAGGATGTCTTAGATGCTTCTAGTTGTGCTTTCAAGACAGCTACCTCAGTTGAGAGTTTATTACAGGAAGTAA
>Ga0213865_10003025_pt1 | contig 10424 bp, 14 predicted proteins | sample PICome_6_FD_160100 | JGI IMG/M metagenome (GOLD analysis project Ga0213865, IMG submission 160100) | Coastal seawater microbial communities near Pivers Island, North Carolina, United States - PICO282 | ecosystem: Environmental > Aquatic > Marine > Coastal | place: USA: North Carolina... | reverse complement strand
AAAAATAATATTTTCTTTGCCACATATAGAACGGCGTTCTAATTAAGTCCATAGCAAATTTAGGACTTACTTTTGCAAACATAGTTAAAAAGTGTACCTTAAGTCTGCCTTTATGTTCTGGACTATGTGGATCTTTTGGAGTATCATGCCATTTATGATGAGCTCTATGAATAGCAACCCAATCTATAGCTGGACCGGTAAGACTCATTGTTGCAAAGATTGTAATGAGTTTTTCAAACCATAATGGTACATGAAAACTTCTATGGCTATGCAATCTATGATAGCCGACGATCATACCAAGACCGCCAAATAAAAAATATAAAAAGTATGCAATAATGTAGTGATGCCAACTTGCATACATTAGCATCGGAATAACACTTAGATAAGATAAAATTTGTAAAACAAAAATTCCGTAAGCCATATTCCACCAATAATAATGAGGGCTAACCATGGCCCTCCCGCACTATTTAAGCCGTGACGCTATTATTTATATTAGAATGAAAAGGTTGCGCCAAGAACTACGTCTGACATATCTTCCATTTCTAAATCATAACCAGTCTCTACATAGACTTCTGCATTATCCCAGATGCCATATCCAACTTTGAAATCAATTGTTGGATTTTCGTCAAATAGTACGTACTCATCGTCCCATACCATTAGATCAGTAGATACACTTAATTCTGTTCCCCAGAGATCATATCCCATTGATGGAGTAACTTCTAGTGTCATGTTTTCTGCATCAACATTATATTCTGTTGTTGCGGAAGCACCGATTGAAATGCCAGTAGCACCAATCTCGGCAGCTTGGATAGATGTTGCTGTCAGTAGAGCAGCAGCTGTTAAAGCAGCATATTTCATAAGTCTGTTCCTTTATTTACGATTCCAGATTTCATATAGAACCCAAACAGCGATCAAGCCAACAAGGCCTTGTGATCCCAACATATTAATCAAACCACTTACGTTTTCGATAACGCTTGTAGTTGGCAAGAATGGGATGCTTCCTAGTCCTAATACTTCTAGAACGATCATCAGAGCAGCGACACTTAGTCCTACTTCTGCTAATCCACCAGCCCAAGCTTTTACTTTGTTCAAGATTTCCATAATAGTCCCCTTAGTTTGTTAAACGCCACATTTCTGTTGCTAGGCAGTGGCCGCCCCCTGTGATTATGCAGCTAGTGCAAATCCAGATGGTGCAAAGTTATTGTTTGCATTTGTGATTTATAGACTCAAATACCAGTCGATCCTAACTCGCCCCCATAAAAGCACACTTATCTAACTGCGCTTGTGGTGGAGGCGCTGGGTTCTGCCCCCAGGTCCTGTATATCCTCAATCATCTATGGGTTTATTTACCCTTTTTGCATCTTCTATTTTAGCCTGATGCTTGACTATCCGCGGATTGTGTGATATAATTATCACTTTACCATTTTCGTCATATGCTATGTACTTATTCCTGTCCCTCACTATCGTGTACATGTAATTGTAATAATGCGTAATGGATAACCTTTAGAAGATCCTTACGTGCATCCTCCCTAGTACCTTTTTTACCGTAGCGATTAGCATACTTATCAACATTACCCATACAGAAACCTGTACCATGACCTCGAGCTATAATAACCTCTGTCGACTGGAATTTATTCGTAGCGTAATGTCCTTGATAAGTTGAGTCAATATACTCTTTCAACTCCTCTAAATATTTATCTTCACCGAACTTATAATCAACATGTTTTAATGTTGTTTCACCAAACGTAAGATCATCTATTGTAACAATAGGTTCAGTATTCATAGTTAGTGTGATATTATCTGCCATTGTCATATAATCGCCCTTCATTATTTTTTCCTATAAAATATATGAGAACCAATTCTAGTGATCCGATCTAGAGTTGGCGCCCAAAATGGTTTAACATAACTTGCGTGATAGTGAGTAGCACCTTCTGTGATTCCTATATACTCACCGTGAACGTAAATATCTCTTGCATATTTACGTGAAGTATCCCATGCGTCTGAATTTTTTGGTGTATCAGCTTTACCATCACAATACCAGCTAAACTGACATTTATGACGTCTCATATTACCATTACTATCTTGTTTTCCTTGTTTTACGACTTTACAAACAGTGTCTGGAAATTTATTACTATTGACTCTGTTTAAAACCACATCTGACACAGCCATAGCATCTGCTAATGAAGATGCGCTTGTTTCGAAATATATGTTAAGAGCCAAACATTCTAATTCTTGTTCGTGATGTAACTTTTGAATTCTATCCACACCTGCGTATGCAACTGATGATACAATAATAGTATTGATTAATACTGCTGATATTAATTTTTTCATTTCACTGCCTCGTTTTTATGAGACTATCATAACACAAATAAAAATAAATGTACACAGTTATTTTGCGTAATAGTAATGTGTGACATAATTATCACTTTGTAAAATATGGAAATATCTTTGTTATTACTTGTCCGATTTCTCTGGCCAATTCCATATGTTCAAGCTGTGTCCCATTTGCAGAACGGAGTTCGATATAATGTATCCAGCTACGAAGGGTGCCATTAACATAAAGCTTGCTAATTGTGTTGCCTTCTGGCAGGACTGCTCTTGCTTGTTCTTTTGCGATTCCATTTTTTATTGCCCAATCATAAGCCGCTTTGGCTTCTTTTATTACTTTAGTTTGTTTAGCTTCCCATTCCAGAGAAAGCTTCTTATCATTATTTTCTATACTATTTTGACGATTCTTCTGATCTTGTAATCTAGCATCTCGTATTACAAAAGAACTATCAAAAGAATTAATATCAGCGTAGCGCTGGCTAAACTCTTGAAAGGAAAACGAACGATGCCTGAGGAATTGTCTTGCAATGTCTCTTGTCGTTTCGACTTCGAGCGTGGCCGAGCACATTTCGAACGGTGACCAGTGTTTGTGCTTGATGAGGTAGTCAAGGAGTTTTGGCGCCGTTTCGGAGTTGATTTGGTTGGATGGGTTCGAGACACGGGCACAATACGCGACGATGTCTTGTAGGTCGTCGAGACCGATGATATCTTCTGGTGGTTGAGTGTAACCAATTAATCTTACCTTCAAAGTTTAAAGTCCTCAAATCTTTTATTCATTTCTGTCTTATCATATACAGGAGTGTCATCTGTTAATGTCTGACTATTTTCATCAACATCAAACAATCTCATTTTAGATCTATCAATTCCAAGAATAAATCTTTTCTTATATGTTGGATCATTATATCTATTCTTTAATTGTTTGACCATAATTTGACCTTGTTGTTCAAGTTCTTCTGTTGATACAAGAGCAAACATTAGATCCGCGGTTGCGGGTAATCCAAAAGACTCGGACGTATCTTCAAGCCCAACATCTGAGTTAGAGTAACCACTACGTGTCGTTTGAGTTGCAGATAAGACCGGAACGTCAAATTCGACTGCCAAACCTCTGAGTTCTTCTGCAATAGCTTTAACATAAGTATAAGAATTAATCGCACCGCCCATACCTTTCATACGTGAAGATGCACAGATATTAAGATAATCTATAAAGATAATATCTGGCTCAAATTTCTTTTTTAGTTTTAATTCATTGAGTAATGCACGAAAGTGGCCAGCATGAGCAGAACCAGTAGGATATTCTTTTACAATCAATCTACCATTTGTTTGTTTAGCAAGCTGCGATACTTTCTGCGAAAACATATCCTTTGATAATTTATCAAGTTGATCAATTGGAATATTAAGTAAGTTTGCATCGATACGTTCTGCAATACGTTCTTCTGCCATTTCCATTGTAATGTATAAAACGTTTTTACCTTCAGTCAAAGCTGCTGCAGCAACATGACACATAAATAATGACTTACCCACGCCTGTACCGGCCAACGCAATGTTCAATGTCTTATTAGGCAAACCGCCTTTTGTAATTTTATTGAAATAGTCTAGATCAAAAGGAATACGTTCTTCTTCTTTATGATAAAACTCATATCGTTCACTGAAGTTTTCAATATAGTCATGGCCGATATTTGCATCAAAATTAACCGCAAGAGCATCAGAGAGGATCTCTGGTAACGCATTCTTTGAAAGTGTTTGATGTTTACCATCTATAATACTGATAGATTCCATTACAGCATTATGTAAAGCTCTGTCTTGACACCATTTCTCAGTTTTATCAATTAGCCATTCATAATCTATTTCTTCTTTCTTAAATATCTCTGGCAATATTTCAACAGCATGTCTATACTGTTCATCATTAAATATATCAGATTCATCTAACTCAACTTTAAACGATTCTTGTGTTGGCAACTTATTGTACTTAGCAACAAACTTACCGACCTCTTTAAACAGTTGGCGATATACGCCTTCAAAATAATCATTATTAATAAAAGGCAAAACCTTCCGCATGAACTTATCATCCACCAGAAGGTTTCGCAATATAGTCTGCTCAATGTTTGTATTCAAAGCATCCCACTTTCTCTCATATTTTTACGGATTTTTGTAGCGCTAATATTATGAATATCTTCGCCTAGATCATGTTGTGTAAATGTATATCCAACACCGCGACCATAGCTTATGTCGACGATGTTTGGTACTTCCATTATAACATATTCTTCGTTAACTGTAAACCCTTCTCGAGCTAATCCTTCAATAATTTGTGAAGATACAAAATCAAATCCAAATGGATTATCATCTTGTGTTGCAGTTCGGCCGGCGCCGGCGTCCTCGCCTACTATGCCTCCAACATCTCGAACCATAATAACAACCTGACCGGTTTCACCCAAAGCCTTTTTAAATAATTCTGTATGTCCTTTATGCCAAGGCTGCCAACGCCCCAACATTTGTGCTGTAGGTTTTTTCCAATCAAATGTCATATGCCCTCTCTAGTTGTTGTGCAAATTTTGTTATTTCTTCGTCTGATTGAAATCCTTTGACAGTATACGTAGCATTGTCAGGATTCTCAAACATTTGGTTTGTATCTTTAAATCGGCCTTCCTCTATAGTATTCATCCAAATCATAATATCATGATCAAATAATTTTCTTGTTTCAATCGTCGGACAAACAAAATCACATATAACTGTACGACCTCGAGTACCCTCAAAGTTAGCCAATGTATTCATACGTTCTGATTGTCTTAATCTACCAGCTGGACTAAAGTCCCAATCATCAGCCATTTTACGAATAGCATCTGCGTTATACCATGCGCAATCTTTTAAGTGAGCTTGTAATCGTACTGCTAAATGAGTTTTACCTGAACCTGGCAAACCCATAATTAATATTCTCATTGCTGATCCTTCATAATTAATTCATCTTTACTTATTGCCATTTCAATGACGTCATGTAAGACTAATCCACAAAATGTTTGAAACTGCTCATCTTCAGGTGTTAATGAATCATCAGGAGATTCAATAATAGTAAAATTAAAATTAATTGCTTCTTCTTTCCCATTGATAGAGATGGCTCCAAATTGTACAACTGTTTCAACATAAGGACCGCTTAAGACCCTTATGTTCCAAGCTTGTTCATTATCTGGGGCAGGTATTAATTCGTAGTCAACACCTTCAGAAAGTTTATCTACGTTTATCATGCTTCCTCAACTATTTCATCCATTGATACTTGTTCTTTATGACCAATAGTATATTGCTTTTTAATAAATTCTTTGAAATCAGTTTCAGCAAAGATAGGATCCCAGAATTCTTTTTCTAGGGTTTGGTCGTATCTAACTTTTGAACCAATTTCTCCAGTTCCTTGATCGACTCGTGCAAACCAGCCGTTTGATGGTTTAGTGATGTAAGAGCCTGCGAGAGCGACATCAAGGAGACCACTATAATTACGAACACCGCCGTCCCAACTAACGGTAATAGGTATTTTAGATTTTTCTTTAACATAACGTGATTTCTCCACATTGATTACAAAATGATAACCTTGGATCTCGGTACCCTTTTTATCTTGCTGACGACCAAGAATCCATATATTGTCAGCTGAATAATATATGCCTGTACCACCAGACACAATAGCTTTTGGAAATAAGCCGATCTCTTGATACGTATGATTAACTGCTAATAAAGGAATATTCTTCATAGCAAGATAAGGTGTTGCCATACGAAATAAACCTTTGAGTGCTTTAGCTCTTGACATATCGGCAACTGATTTTTCATTCATAGCATCTTCTAACTCTTTCTTTGATGCTAAGTTACCAATAGAATCAATGACTACAATTACCTTGTCATTTCTATCTAACTCTTCTAGTTGACCGATTAGATCAAACTTAAGTTCTTCTACATTTGTAATAGGAGTATGAAGAACACGAGATGTATCAACGTCAAATTGTTCAAAATAAGCTTGAGGTGAACCAAACTCTGAATCATAAAATAACATGACAGCGTCTTCGTGTTGTTTTAAATAAGCAGCTGCCATAATTAAAGCAAATGAAGTCTTAAAATGTTTTGATGGACCTGCAAGAACAGTAAGGCCAGGAGCCAAACCACCATCAATAGATCCTGATAATGCCACGTTAATCATAGGCACATCAGTTGGAGTCATATCCTTTTCATTAAAGAATTTTGACTCAGAAAGAACCTCCGTATTTTTTAACTTCGAGTTCTTTTTGAGTTTGTCCATTACTGACATATGCGTCTCCTAATTTTTTTGATAATAATCTTTATACCAACTGATAAAACTACGAATACCAGTTTCAATACTAGTCATTGGTCGATAGCCAAGAGTTTTAATTTCTGTAATATCAGCTAATGTATGTCGAATGTCTGCGGCATGCATATCAACATAATTAATTTTTGCTTTACGTTCTAAATTTTCTTCTATAAGTCTTACAAAACTCATAAGCGGAACTGATTCTCCGCTTCCGATATTATAAATTTCGTGACCATCTGTTTTATGAACTTTATCTATTAATAATTGTACACCATTTACGATGTCTTGTACATATGTAAAATCGCGTGACATCTTTCCATGACCAAAAACTTCTATTGGTTCATCTCTTATAATCTTGTCCGTAAATCCATGAAGTGCCATGTCAGGCCGTCCATAAGGACCATACACTGTAAAAAATCTAAAGCCGATTGATGAACGTAATTTACTATGTTTGAATTGACATTCATTTACGTATTTACTCCAAGCATAAGGATTTAAATGGTGTTTAAAATTCATATCTTCTGTGAATGGTGGCTTCTGACCAGCATACACACTTGACGAAGAAGCATATACAACAGGAATGTCAAGCTTCTCAGCAATATCTATAACGCCTTGCGTACCTAATATATTATTTTTTGTATAAACATTCGGCATGTCTAAAGAAAGTCTGACTCCTGCCCAAGCAGCCAAATGTACAATAATATCTGAGTCTTCAACTATAGATTCGTTTAAGAAACCTATGTCAGCATTTTTCACAGGTATCTTTGACATCTCTAAAACTTTACATCGATCCATTTTTAGATGCGGAGCATACATGCCATTGTAATTATCACAACCTAGAACGTCATGTCCATATGCTTTGAGTTCTCTGGCTAAATGAAACCCAATAAATCCTGCTATTCCCGTAATGAATATTTTCATTTGTACCTTATGTTCTGTTCTTTTTCTCTATCGTCTTCTACATATTCAGATCTATATTGATTATTACGATCCATAACATATTCGAGTATTGGCATATGCGTTGTAAAGTTTACGAAGGCGGAAACATCTTTTGGAAAACAAGCACCGCCAAAACCACGCTTGCCGTCAAAACCAGGGACACGAGTATGGGACTGCCCAATTCTCGGATCAGTTCCAATTGCGTTTGCGATACGACCATAATTACCTCCAAAGTCTTTTATTGTATCATAAAGTTCGTTAAAGAATGTTAGCTTAGTTGCTAGGAAAGTATTGATTCCATACTTTACAAAGCTTGCATCAGTTGGTGACATATGATATGCCGGACAAGGTTTACATATACTATAATCACTGTAAAACGTTTCTAGTTTTACAGTTGAATCAGTACTGCCACCAAATATATGAACGAAAGGATTAATAATATCTTCATTAGCGTTTTTCTCTGTTAAAAATTCTGGATTATAAACCATTCTATGTTTAGCAGAACCACGAAATAAATTTTCTATTTGATCAGGCGGTACCGTAGATTTAACAACTATAAGTCCGCTTCTTCGTTGAGATATTTGTTTTATCACATCTCGAAGAATAGTTACGTCACATTGTCCATGCTCATGCATGGGAGTTGGCACGCATACAAATGTAACATCAGCTGCTAATCTTACATCTTTTAATTCTACTCCATATTTAGGATCAATGATTTGTTTTTGCACGTCATCTTGAAATGCATAGTCGATTGCTTGGCCAACAAAGCCATGGCCTATAATTGTAATTTTTAACATATGTTATTATACCATAAATTCATCTAGTTGTAAACCTTTAACAGGCGGATGACCTTGTCTTTGTTCCCAGCCAGATTCCCATCCAGAATTATTAGCAAGAGTAGATGGTATATGGTCAAACGTTCCATTACCTCGAGGCACATAGTTTTGTCCAAACCGAACAAAATCGCACATAACATCTTCAAGATCTTTTGGTTTACCGCCAGTTCGTTCTCTTAAAAGATCCATAAAGTTATCGTCTTTCCATCCACTAGAAAGTTTCTTCATGCATCTTACAGCATTGTTACCTAAGTATGTATGAGAATCGACGTCTGCATGTTCAGGAAAATAATCAGAACAATCCATAGAAAATGCAGCATACTGAAAATTAAATTTACGATGACCTGATTTTTTGTTATGCGCATTTAAAAAATCTACGATCTCTTTATGGCCACGTCTTTTAATAAGAATAAAATCAGTAAATCTATTCATAAGATCCGGTAATTCTTTTACCATAAAATCGACGTTGCTCGTACCTTTCTTTGGAGCAGGAGGTTGGTTACCAATCGAAGTAAACAATGGTTTACCAGAAGCCTTAGTCTCAACTAAATCTTCTGCCATATCTTTTATGTCTCTGTGCTTACCCCAATATTGAATTATATTATTACGATAACCATGATCATTTTCAAATGATGCACCAGATCCAGTAATACGATGACACATCATAACATATAACCATGTTACAATGGGCCAACTAATCTGATCATTAGATGCTGAGATCTTACGTCTTTCTTCTTTTTGCCATCTCCACTTTGGAGTCTTAGATCCAAATCTTAAATCTTGTAATACATTTGAAAAGCCTGCTGCGTTTCTTGTTTTACAATCGTAGATGTCAATCTTCTGCATCAATGGATCGTTAATAATTTTATTTGCTTCCGGTCCTTCATAATCTAACGGACCCCAGTTTACATTGTCTTGTAACCATCCAGCTTTAGGATAATAATAATTTACGAGAACATCAATTGCTTCTTCATTAAGCCACATTCTTTTCCCAATCTCTATATGAATCTATTGTATCCGGCAAGTCTTTATTTTGTAATATAGGTTCTTGTCCAACATTCCAAAATAAAATATCACGATCAGTATTTTTTGGAATATATTTCCATACCTTACCATCGTAGGTATCTATAGTCGGGAATGGTGGCATATTCTCTTTTTTCTCTGCAGCCGTAAATGCCAATGGTTCAGATATAGCTTCTGCAATACCAAGTTCACCAGCTTTCATATTACGAGATACACAAACAGAAGTAAACTTAGCATTAGGCCAAGCAATCTGCAGCCCCCGTGTGAGCACGCCCGTGGACGTGGCCGTGTATACTTCTTCAGGTTCTCTTATCTTCGAAGCAGTCTTTACGATACCTGCTGTTACCATTTCATGTTTAAGACCGAGAGGAACAAAGAAAGCATTCTTTCTTTCTGATGCCCATTTCTTTGCAATAAGATTTAGATTAGGCATAGCCGCTATTCTATGAAAACTAGTACGTGCTCCCCGTTCAATACAGCAGGCTTGGTGATCGCTGATCCGTTTACTTGAGGGCATGAAGAGCATGACGTCTTTTCCATGTCGCTTGGCGACGTCAAGTATACTAACGCCGGCAAGACCAGTGCGAGGTTGAACATAGACGATAGTGTCAATGTGAGGGCCCAGACTACTGATGAGGCAATCGCCACCCCTAACTTTGCTACCAACAAGATAGTCGTCGCGAACAACACGAATCCCACTATGCTCAGAAATATTAGGTATGCCATATGGATCCTCCCAATCCTTTGCTAATTCTAAATAATATTCTTTTGGATCTCCATAAAATGGATTAATATCTTTATTGATTCCATCTATAACGTGATTGTTATGTGCCAAGAGGTGATACTCCCCAATCGTTACGTCTGTAATATGGTGGTGCTATATGAAAACTAGAACCATGTTCCATATAAGTATTTGCATATTTTTCAGGATCCATCGTATACCATTCTTTTGGTGGCATTATAACTTTACCTTTTGATTCTTCATTTAAGATTTCTAT
>Ga0213865_10003022_pt1 | contig 10429 bp, 4 predicted proteins | sample PICome_6_FD_160100 | JGI IMG/M metagenome (GOLD analysis project Ga0213865, IMG submission 160100) | Coastal seawater microbial communities near Pivers Island, North Carolina, United States - PICO282 | ecosystem: Environmental > Aquatic > Marine > Coastal | place: USA: North Carolina | collected... | reverse complement strand
ACCATACAAATGACCATTAACTGTAAAGTCACCATCAGAATGATTATGATTATGTGAGTCATCACCAACAGCAGTTGTTATTGTAGCGTTACCAGATCCGTCCCAAGAAGTAGAACCTGTTACATCTCCACTTAATGTTAATGTTCTTGATGTAGTCCACTTATCAGCATTAGGATGATAGCCATCATGGAATATTCTTTGTTTTACTGCACCTTTTGACCAACCACCAAATACAAAATCATTACTTGCGCCATCTAATCCAAAGTATGCTGCATAATCTCCTGAGATGTGGAATGCCATAAAGGCATCTTCACCAGCATTATCTTGGAATACTTCTAATGGAGATTGAGTACCATTGGTAGTATCAATTGCATCATTAGATTGGAATCTAATAGCGCTTCCTAGAGAATAAGTTCCACCCTGTCTAATATATCTACTATCGAGTGTACTAGTATAATTATCTGTATGTAATACAGTTGCTTGCGTAAGACCTGTACCACTTGTTGTATCTCTATATCCAACTTTAACACCATCTTTATATGGTACCTGTAATATTAACTGGTCAGCGGCATCATTAGATGTACCAATAACCATATCGGCACTTTCACCACTTGTACTACCATATCCGTACGGATGAAATTGTATAAAGCCATAATCTGAAGGATGATTAATATTTGTTCCATTTTTCTCTGATTGGAAGAAAATACCACTACGGCCGTTTGAATCACCTTTTAATACAATATTAGTTCCAGCACTTTGATAAAATCCCATATCTGTGCCACCAGAATCAGTCGATCCATCAACAATCAAACCACCACTTAAAGTTAAAATACCAGTTTTTGTTTGACTACTAGATCCCGTATTAATGAAACTAGATGTACTTGGTATTGTAGGTGTATTACTAAAATTATTATAGTCGAGATAATATGAACCATGTTGTCCATCCAATAAATCAGCATCAAGTCCAGAACTTGCGCCGTCATTACCTGCATTCCAAACTTTATTACCATTAATTCTTAATTCATTTGGTATTAATTCAAAATCTGGAGTTCCACTCATTAAGTTATTTGTGACATCCATGCGAATTCTGTCTGGACTGCTTTCTTCGTATCCAATACCATAACCTGGATTACCTGAATTATATTGCCATATAGGTAATATTGAATTGCCATGACCTGTTCCGTATAATCCTGCAGTAACTGGTCTGAATGATGTACTTCCACCTACTGGAGCAAATGCTGATGCATGTTGTCCGTCTAGTAAGTCTGCATCTAGGCCAGAACCTGAACCATCATTACCGGCATTCCATATTTTGCTAGTTTTAACATATGTACTACCGTGTATATCACTGAAATTAGAAATATTACTTACTGCAGGTGAATCATAAAATACAGTTATACCCGTGCCACTTGTAGGATTTGAATTTTGGAAACCATGGCCATACGTTTTTGCATGAACTTTATATTGCCCATAGGACATAGCGTCTGCGTATAAATCCTGATAAAATACATCTTGTCCACCAGAATCCCAACCAGCATCTACTGGACTTCCTAATGAAAGTTTAAAATTACCAGTAAATGGGCCTGCAGCTTCAGTTACATGTAATTGTAACATACCCGATGAGCCATTACCATAATTACCCATCAATCTATATTTCATATAAGCAGATTCGTAATATTCAGCTGTAATTGTAAATTCTATATTTTGCCAATTACCATTCCAATGACCAGGGCAACCATATAGTCTAGCAATTACCCTTCTCTTTGCTTGTGTGGAATCTGCATCAATACCTGTCCAAACTTTATAAGCTTCAGCATGGTCAAGTGCACCTCTATCATATCCGTCTAGTAAATCTGCATCAAGGCCAGAACCAGATCCATCATTACCAGCATGCCATATAAGATTATTTGTACTAGCTGCATATAATACTGTTTTGTTAAAATAAAAATTACTTCTGTCAGTATAGATATGAGCATGTGATGTATTCATAGGTCCTAGCTGAATATATCCATGAGGTGTAGTTAATTGCGCATAAGGACCTTTAGCATTCCATTGAAGGTTACCAGATGTATCAGCATAAAATCCTACTGAATTATTATAACTATTACCTGAATACAAAGAATAAAATCCATTATTCTCTCCTGCGTAATATGCACCATCAGCAATTACAGACATTTGTGAAGTATTTGGATGATCTCTTATAAAGGTTACTACACCACCATTTACAGAAAGTCCACTATGTCTAGAACCATTAAAGTTTGAACCCATCCAAGTTCCGCCTGACGGTACATAGTTAGCTCCAGATGCGGGTGCATAATATGAACCATGTTGTCCATCTAATAAATCTGCATCAAGTCCTGAGCCTGAACCATCATTACCTGTATGGAATAATTTATACCATGAAGTCCAACTGTTTGATGCACTCCAAGCCTCTGACCTTACATAAAAATTTGCCTGATTATTACTACCTGCTGAACCTGCAGCAAGTTGTGACCTTGCAGATGTATCGTGATATACAAATTCTAAACCTGTTGCGTAGTTACCGCTATCTGGCCTATTTGAAACACCTCCAACATTAGCAGCATAGAAAGCTGTAACACCTTGTGTTCCTCCTATACTATTAAAGTCAGATGTAACACCATATTGAAGTGTAATTCTTCCTGTTGCAGTATCTGCAGTATCACTTCTTAGGAATGAACCACTATTAATACCGTCAAGTGTATCAGCATCTAAGCCAGAACCTGATCCATCGTTACCCGCAGTCCAAATTTTATTGCTATTATGCATTAAATTCGAACTTCCGTTTGTCACAAAAGCAATACCATCGCCCGAATCATTTTGTGAAGTTAATAATAATACTGAACCAGAAATTCCACCCGCGTTAGTTGTATGAACAATACTAGCATTATCTGTAAAATCACCAGTACTTTCTTTATCAAATCCTGACCATATAATACCAAGCCCTTGGTTAGTTGTAGTTGCTGTATCATTAAAGGCAAGTTTTTTATTCATCTGCCAATAACCATTACTATTATTCCATGTTAATTTAGCATTTGCGCCATCGACTATAATACCACCATCTGTATTACCAGAAGCTGTACCACCTTTACCTATAGTTATAACTTTATCAACAACATCTAGATTAGAAACTGATGTAGTATTAATATCACCTGTAATATTTAAATCACCTGTAACATTTAATGTAGCAAATGTTGGTGAATCAGTAGTTCTTAAATTTTGGTTCATTAAGTGGACTTCTGTCGCACCTTGACCTGTGTTTATGTTTGCAAAATTACCTGTTCCAGAAAAATATGCATGTCTAAATGCCGTACTCGAGCTAAACCCAATATCGTAAGCGTTATGAGTATTTGGATATATTTTTCCGTTTAAATCAATATTTAATATATGATTACCACCAGCACTAAATTTAAGATTATTACCAGTAGATCTTACGAAATCTGTAACAATTAATTCATCAACTTTAGCGTTTCCATAAACTTCAAATGGCTCAGTATTATTCGTATATCCACCAAATCTTACGAGAGCCGTATGTGAATTTGCAACTGAATCAGTTTTATCGATATAAAGTGGAATTCCACCACCTACATCTTGTTTTCTAAATCTGTGTTCGTATCTACCGTCGGAATATGTACCGTCCATTGTAAATGTAAGACCGGTGTTATCAGTAGTTACTGCATGTGAACCTACAAATAATTGTAATGCTTTAGCTTGTCCTGAAGTACCATCACCAATAATAACATCAGCACCATCCATTGTAATATATGGGTATGATCCATTGCCATCACCGTATATTGTTGTTTTAGTATTGTTGTCATTTAATGCAGCTCTGAAAGTACCAGATGAATTTCTTAATTCGATTTGTGATGATGCACTTGATGCATCTAATCTAATAATGCTACCTTTTACATGTAATTTTTGAGCAGGAGATGAAACTCCAATACCAACATTACCATCAAATTCTGCTAATCTTATTTCGCCATCATTATCAACTTCAATAGATGGTATACCTGAATTATCATTAACCGAAAATATTGTTCCGCTTAAATCGTTACTAATAGAAAATAATTGACCCGCGCTTCCATCAAAACTCAGTGTGGTAATACTACCATTGTATTGAGTTTCAAGTGTAATAGTATCACTACCACTAGAATCCGCACCGACAAATTCAGTTTTAGGATCAGCAGTCGACGACCCATCGTTTGGGGTAATTAAAATGTCTTTATCAGTTAACGCCATAAATCTTTCCTTTTTACTATTCTATTTATACATACTGAGATTTAGTTGAGTTATATATTGATAATATTTCAGAAGCGCTTAATTCTCTACTATAAACTCTTGTATCATAATAAGTAGCATTAGCACCATAACTACCTGAATGATATTCTAAACCAATTCTTGCATTTGATGTACTAGTGTTTGATACATCTCCCGTGGATCCTGTAGCAGTATTAACTAAAACACCATCTAAATATATTTTTAATGCTCCTGTACTACTATTTCTTGTAGCTGCCAAATGGTGTATACCTGTATTTTCTAATGTTCCACTTCCTGTATTAAGTAATGTACTATCTGTTCCATCTGCATTAGCAACCCAAAATGCTCCACCTTGAGCATGATACGCACTCATTAGTTTCATACCCTGTCGATAACCAGTATTAGTACATACAATTGTTTGGTGAGGGCCATTCCTAGATAATTGTTTAAACCAAGCCATCATTGTTACATTACCATCACAATCAGTTGCTAAACTACCACTTACGGATGCATAGTGCGAACTACCAGTAAAATTAAATGTTCCATCAGTCAAATAATTAAAATCATTAATAGTAATTGTATTATTACCTGTTACGTCAATTAAACTTTCTGTTGAACTTCTACTATTTACAGGATTACCTGCAGAATCTTGCGCAAAAAATGATGGATTACCAGCTTCAAATTGTAAATTATCCATCTTAATTACACCTCTGCCAGTGTAATGGCCATAACAATAAATAGATAAGCTATAATCCATATCCATATTTGAGGGTACAGTAAATGTATTATAAACTCTTTGCCATTTAAAAGGTACTGTATTAAACGCAGTAGATTGTGTAGCTTGGCCAGCATGAAATCCCCTGCTTTGAGAAGTGTTTCTCATATATACACCCGCACGAGCATTTTTATCTATTCTGCTTGTCCATTGGTCCCATGAAAGTGAAAATGTATCACCAGCAGCTAAGCTATAATTATTAAAGCTTTGACCCAAACCAAATGAGTTTGCTTTCCAATGTCCATCTATATCATTCATAAAAAATACAGCTTTCTTTCTTTGAAAATCCCATTTCCAATAACCATGATGAGTTGGTTGCCAGTTACCACTATTAACTCCAGTATTAACAGCTGTAGACCTTGTTGTGGTCGGTGTGTTAACAATTAATCTTCCTGGATGATTAGTATTAAATGTACCATCCGTTGAATATTGGTGAAATGAAATAGTTTCCTTAGGCTGATGAACCGAGTTCATATGATAACAAAAATTAGTAGTAGGTTTACCTTTAAAAGACTTACGACTATTCATGTCCCACCAGAACTCTAAGTTAGTATTTGATACTGGACTTCCTATTGCCATTATAAACCAAACCTTCCTTTATATGCATTATATAAAGATTTAACTTCTTGTGAATTTAATGTTGCTTCATACATCTGTACTACATCCATATAACCATTCCAATTACCGCCTCTACTATTTGTAGCACCAATAAATAAGTTATTAGTATTAGTGGCAGGAATTAATTTATTAGAACTTCCTACATTTCTTTCATCAACTAATACTCCATTTAAATATGTCTTTAATCCATTAGATGATACATTACCATCGAATGTTACACAATAATTTTGCCATTCATTAGTTCTATAGTCTCCAGTTGTTGAGCCAGTTGTAGTATAAACTTCATACGCACCACTAGATATTCCCCATCTTGGACCATCCGTACCAAATCCGGTACCAAAAACAAATCCTGCAACTCCATTCCAACTATTTGAAGTTTCCCAACCAAAATTTGGATGATCAACATCACCTGCATCTTGAAAATAGTGCCACCAATTCCATGTAGCGTTTGAGCCTTGTGGTACATATACACCACCACTATTACTTGTAATACTTACTGGAAAGGAAATATATGCAGCCCTAGCTACATCATTTGTATTTGTAAATTTTAAATGATTTTCACCTAAAGTATTATCTAATCCTACAGTTCCACTACTAGCGGTTTGAACTGTTCCCGTTTGTCCACTTATCATTTCTGTAAATGTTGTGCCAGTTCCTGGATAACATTTTGTATTTAGTGCATCAAAACTAAAACATAAAGACTGATGTAATTTTATATTATTTACTAAACTCATAATTCTGCTTCTGCTTCTTCTCGAGTGTTATGTGTACTAATCATATCTGCGTTTTCTAATACAATATAAATTATATTTCCTTCAATATCAATATGTTCTTCTATATATCTCATGAGAATCTTCCCTTCAATGCATTATATGCTTGTAATACTTGGGCATCTGTAAGTGCTGTATTATGAATTTTAATTATTGCGATACCACCTGCAAATTGTCTTCCACTACTTTCTCTTCCAACTTCTATTACTGTATTTGCAGAGCCAGTTCCATAGGTGCTTGCTTGTGTTTTTACTCCATTTGTAAACTGATAAAGTTTTTGATCAGAGTAATTCCATACTTGAGCAAGATGATGCCATTGCTCTCTTGCCATAGCAGCTCCAGTTTCATGGTAACCGTTTGAAGTACCACCATTTGCATGATTGTACCAGTAAGCCGACATTTTTCTATTACTTTTATTCCAACTTAGATAATGACCTGACCCTCCATGTAAACGAATAATAGTTCCTCTATCCCCACTAGTCAATTCACTTGCAGCAGGGTAAATCCAGGCTTCTAAAGTTGCATTAGTAGTGGGAGATGTTCCTGAAAAAGCCGTTGTATTTTCAAAGAATTTTCCATCAGTATCAAAATTCATTGAAGTTGCTCCACCAAGAGTACTAGTAGTTACTGAGCCATTATTTGGTAAATCATTTCCATTTCCAGATAAATCTTTCCAACTTCCGCTTCCCGTCCAAGATTTAGGATTAGCAGCATCATAATATGCTAATAATCCTGATGTAGTTATCTTTGGATTATACGCTATTGTCATATTCTACCTCAAACCTTTCTACATCTTTACGTTCTGCTTGTATAAAGTAGAAATATTCTGTATCATTTGAAACCAATACTTTATTATTAGAAATATCTTTTACATATAGTTCAGACGATTTACCGATAGGTGTTAATTGAACTGTAATTGTATCTTCGTGTATTAATCCTGTCCAATATTCAGGTAGTTGAATAATTGATCCTTTTGTTTTTCCTCTAATATATACCGCGTGTTCTGGTCCTTCTAAAACACCGTGGTGTAATCTCATACCCTCTTTTGTTGGATGCTCGATATCAAAAGATTTTGCTGTTGCAGTAAGTGTTCCAGTGACATTTAAATTACCACTTGTATCAAGTGTCATTCTTATGGTACCATTACCACTTCCACTTGTAAACTGTAAATTACCTGCCGCATTTGTTTGGGCATTTGGTGATTCGTATATCTGCCATAAATTACCTTGATCCCATTTAATACCTTCTGTAACTCCACAATCATTAAATGTAAGTCTATTAACTGCAGTAATATCAGCATTACCCATATTAAGTGTACCTGACATAGTATCACCAGATTTAGCTACATAGCTACCTCCAGTCGCAGGAGCATAATACGAACCATGCTGCCCATCTAATAAATCAGCATCGAGTCCTGAACCTGAACCATCATTACCAGCATGCCATATTATAGATGTGTTATTATATTTTAAATCATTAGCTCCGGAGCCGGTAATGTAAATACCACCAGTAGTTGCTCCTCCACCAAATAATCTTGTATGACCACTATTATCATTTCCATAACCAATGTACATACCATCTAAATTAGCAGTACCATGGTTACGAATAACACGCATATTTGCATATACATCACCACTAGATGTATCAAAATCAGAACCACTTAGCATTTTTAATACGGTACCACTATTAAATGATAATGTACCTGATGTATAGTTATCTGTTACATTTGATCGTAAGAACGATCCGCTATCATGTCCATCTAATAAATCTGCATCTAGTCCAGAACCTGAACCGTCACTACTAAATGTTACACATTCACGCCAAGATGTCCAACCATGTGGACTCCAATAGAATCTAATAAATGTACCTTCACCTGATGAATGCGCAAGATATTCCTGTGATATAATACTTGTACCACTAACTTGTGTAACTCTTAATAATCCAAATGCATATGAGTTTGGAGGTGAATTACTAATATTAGCATGATTACTAATTACAAAATTACCTGAAGTAGTAAAGTTATCGAAATCACCTGAAGTTTTTGTTCCACTACTAACTTGCATAAACTTAGTTTTATGCTCGCCGTCTAATGTATCAGCGTCAAGACCAGAACCAGAACCATCATTACCTGCGTGCCACACTTCATTATCATTATATGTTAAATCACCACTGCCATATATTTTTGTTGATTGCGAAGTTTTTCCTAATACGAATGTTCCATTGTCATTTCTAATAACATATGCATTCGCTCCATGGTCAGCAGTTCTTGTAGAACCATTAACAAAATGAACAGCCGCGGTTGAATATGTATCATTACCAGCTCTTAAAAAATAGTTATAATTAGATGCTCCAGCGTGTCCTGAAATATCAAAAACTGGAGTAGTTGATGTTCTACTAAATATGTAAGTTGCAGACGATGTGTCTCCAGCATCGCTTCTTAAGAATGAGTTAGCTTGAATACCATCTACTGTATCAGCATCTAAACCTGAACCTCCACCATCGTTAGCTGCATTCCATATTTTATTACCACGCCATGTTATATCGTTAGTACCACTTGCAATATACAATACATCAGAACCAGTACCACCAGATTGTTGAACTCTTAAATTTATCTGAGCTCCATTATTACTCGAACCACTTCTGTAATGTGGATAATGATTACCATTTGCATCGTAAGCTGAGAAATAATGATGCCCGCTATACGTATTGTTATTATTAGAAAAAGTTAAAGCACCTGTTGCAGTATCAGTTGCATCACTTCTTAGGAATGATGCAGCATGTAAGCTATCTACTGTATCGGCATTACCTCCATTTGCTGGAAGTGATGATGGTGTGTTAGTAAAATTATTATAATTTAAGTAATATGAACCCTGTTGCCCATCAAGTAAATCAGCATCAAGACCAGATCCTGAACCATCATTGTTATCTGTCCATATTTTATTCCATGAGGACCAACTACTAGTGCTACCATAAGATGCTCTAAATTTCATATCAGGACTAGAATCAGTTTCTGCAGCAATTTGAACTGAATATGGACCAGCTGATGAAGTATTAGGCATTGTAAATAAATTATGATGTGAAGTAAATGCTCTATTATCTGTTGATCCTGAATAACCTGTTACACGATGTATTCTCCATCCAGTTATAGAATTTAAATCGCCAGAAAATCCAGTAGCATATGTTCCACCATCTGTAATTACAACACTTGATGCTAATCTATTATTATTTATTGTTCCCGTTAAATTATTAGCATCTAAATAATATGAGCCTTGTTGGTTATCAAGTAAATCAGCATCAAGACCAGATCCTGAACCATCAACTGTTTTAATAGCAGTAAGTATTTCTGAAGCAGTTTGATCTGCAGTTGCATTAGCTTCAATATTATCTAATTTAGAACCATCTGTAGCTATATCTCTACCATCTACTGTTCCTGATACAGTAATATTTCCTGTTACATTAATAGCATGTGAAAAATCAAACTCATCATTTGTAGCGTCCCATAGAATTGTAGCATCAGTAGTACTATTTACGGCATCCTGAATTGTAATACCTGCGCCACCAGCAGTTGCTGATGTATCTCCTGATCCATAATTCAGTGTTATATTTTTATCTTCTACATCTAAGGTTGCAGTATTAATTGTTGTGGTTGAACCATTAACTACAAGATCACCAGTAACTGTTAGATTATTTGATACTGTTAAACCATCATCAACTAAAACATCACCACTACCTGATAAAAGTGTTAATTGATAGCTTCCTGTAGTTTCAATCTTACCATTAGTACGTAGTCTAAGACAGTCAGCATCGTTTGTACCATGAATTGAAACATAATCACTAGCATCGTTATCATCAGATGGAACTAAGTGAAGAACACCTTCATTAGTTTCGCTATCTGAAGTTTCATGCATAATATATCCAGGATCATTTGAACCTGACCCTGCATCAAAGTAAATATATGATTTTTGTGTAGTAGTATCTGAAAATGTATCTG
>Ga0213865_10003019_pt1 | contig 10432 bp, 7 predicted proteins | sample PICome_6_FD_160100 | JGI IMG/M metagenome (GOLD analysis project Ga0213865, IMG submission 160100) | Coastal seawater microbial communities near Pivers Island, North Carolina, United States - PICO282 | ecosystem: Environmental > Aquatic > Marine > Coastal | place: USA: North Carolina | collected... | reverse complement strand
TTGCTGCTGGGGGATATTACTTTCAACCTGAGGGCCTTATTCCTCGAGGCGGAATAGTCTCGGATAATTGGGGAGATCTAAGCTTATGGGGCAAAATCAAAGATTATCTCTGGCATCTTGCGGCACCTGCGATCGTTTTACTTGTCGGGTCTTACGCTGCTGGTACCAACTTTCTTCGAAACGCATATGCTGATCAGTTAAATCAAACCTACGTCATGACTGCGCGAGCAAAAGGTTTAAGTGAAAATCAAATATTTTGGCGGCATGTTTTTCGGAATGGTGGTATATTAATAATCCCAGGCATTCCGGCGACGCTGATAGGTTTGCTATTCACAGGGTCAATAATTGTAGAAAGAATTTTTAATATAGAAGGCCTGGCTTTGCTAGGGTTAGATGCTCTCTCCGACCGTGATTTTAAGACGTTCTTGGCGACTACTTGGGTCTTCTCCCTATTAGGTTTGATTTTATCTATTGTTGGTGATCTGATGCTGGTCGCTGTGGATCGTAGAATAAGCTTTGGCCGAGTAGGCGCGCGAAATTGATGCTGCTCAAAAAATCTCCAATTGCCCAACGAAGATGGCAGGTATTTCGAGATAACCGAAGGGCTTATTTTTCGCTCTACGGGGTTCTTGTTTTAATGCTTTTGTCTTTAAGTGCTCCTTTGATTGCTAACGATAAGCCGCTGTTTATTAGAATAGGCGGAGAGTCTTTTTTTCCTCTTATTAACGATTACAGCGGGCGTGATTTTGGCTTTTTATTACCTGGTTTAGATTATAAATCTAACAGCTTTTCACGGAAGCTCGAATTAGAAGAGGGCTGGGCTATTTGGCCTCCAATTCGCTACCGTTATGATACAATTGATAAATCACTTGAGAGGGTGCCAAGTCCACCAGACAGCGTTCATCTCCTTGGCACAGATGACACTGGCAGAGACGTGGTTGCTCGGTTTCTCTGGGGACTAGGGGTATCATTTCTCTTTGGTGCTTGTTTTGTGACACTAACCTCTGTCATTGGGATCACCGCGGGGGCTGTTCAAGGGTATTATGGAGGTTGGGTGGATCTAACTTTCCAAAGAGTTCTTGAGGTTTATGGCGGTCTTCCTTCGCTATACATTATTATAGCTCTGGTGATTATTTATGGGTCCTCATTTGGTTTAATGCTTGGAGTACTTGTTTTTTTTGGCTGGACTGGATTTGTTGGCGTAACGCGTGTGGAGTTCTTACGCGCTCGAAATTTTGATTATGTTCGAGCAGCTCGCGCGCTTGGTGTTCGAGACGGAAAAATTATGCGACGCCACATTCTGCCCAACGCATTTATTGGACCTATCTCCTCGTTACCATTTGTATTCGCCGGCTCGGTTACAGTGCTGACTTCGTTGGATTACTTGGGTTTTGGGCTACCAAAGACCTGGCCTTCATTGGGGGAAATGGGCGCACAGGCTAGCAGGTTCTACTATAACTGGTGGCAGGTTATTGGCATTGTCGGACCACTTTCCACATTAACATTGCTAATAGTCTTTGTTGGTGATGGTATTCGCCAAGCACTAGACCCGAGAGCTATTTTTAGTATTAAGACCAGTGTGAGTAAGACATGAGCTTGCTCGCTGTTCAAAATCTAGGCGTAAAATATACTACTCCAACACAAGTCGTCATGGCCGTCGACGATCTTTCTTTTTCGCTGAAAGCAGGAAAGACTTTATGCCTGATCGGCGAATCCGGATCTGGTAAATCAACGGCTGCACTATCTATACCTCAGCTGCTCACAAGCCCTCCTGCAAGCCTAATAGGTGGATCTAAAATTCAATTGAATGGAGAAGATATTGCTTCAATGAGCCCCAGACAACTACGGCAAGTAAGGGGTAAATCAGTAGGAGTTATTTTTCAGGAGCCTATGACCTCTTTGAACCCTCTTCAAAGAGCAGGAAAGCAAATTTCCGAGGCGCTCAGAGTTCACCAACCAGCTTTAGGCCACCAAGGCCGGATTAATCGTGTCCATGAGCTTTTGGTCCAGGTTGGCCTCGAGGAACCTCGCATTCCCAACTCTTTTCCTCATCAATTATCTGGCGGACAGAGACAACGTGTGATGATCGCCATGGCTTTGGCGAACAATCCTCAACTCTTAATAGCTGATGAACCAACCACTGCTCTCGACCTGACCACTCAAAAGCAAGTTTTGGATCTTCTAAAGCGTCTTCAAAGAGACTTAAACCTAGCGGTTCTGCTCGTTACTCATGATTTCGGCGTGGTAAGGTACATGGGAGGCGATGCAATCGTATTGAAGGAAGGTAGGCAGGTCGAGCGCGGAACGGTTGAAAAAGTTCTTACTAGTCCAGAAGACGCTTACACTAAATCACTATTAGCGGCGGAACCGGGAGACCCTCCAACAAAAATAAATCGCCGATCCGAGTTGGCTCTAAGATCTGAGAACATTAGTGTTTCTTATTTGGGGAGCGGCAAAGAGGCCGATTTAGTTGCTGTGCAGCCAATGAATTTTCAGCTCGCCTTGGGTGAGACGTTAGGCGTAGTAGGTGAGTCAGGCTCCGGCAAATCATCACTCGCGCTGGCCTTGCTTCAACTTATACCCCATTCTGGTAAAACGTACCTCAACAAGGATATCCTGGAGCAGCTGACTGATGAAGATCTACGAGCCCGACGAGCCGATATCCAGATCGTCTTTCAGGATCCATTTTCAAGCTTATCGCCTCGTTTAACAGCGGAGCAGATTATTGCAGAAGGCCTTGAGGTGCATCGCCCTAAGCTCACGGTTGAAGAGATAAGCAACGCGGTTGATTCTACTCTATCTCAAGTACAGATGAATCCGATTGATAAGCATCGGTATCCGCATGAATTCTCAGGGGGTCAAAGGCAGCGAATTGCACTTGCACGTGCTTTAATTCTTGAACCAAAAGTACTAATTTTGGATGAACCAACGTCCGCACTAGATCGGGCTGTGCGTGCTGAGTTCTTGCAACTCTTAAGGAGTTTGCAGAGAAAAAAGGGCCTCGCGTACATATTTATCAGCCATGACCTAGCTGTTGTAAGATCATTGGCACACCATTTACTTGTAATGGAAAATGGCCATGTTGTTGAGAGTGGTGACGTTCGCCAAGTCTTCTCGAAACCTCAACATCATTACACTAAAAAGTTGTTGAGTGCTTTTCTAACTTAATCGGAAATTTTGACCTGATCTCGTCATCTAGCGCTGGCTCAATATAACTCGGTTGGTGAGAGGCGAGAATTTCTGTCACCTTATTTTTTGCTGTGCTCCATGCGTCAGGAGCACCAATCTCATTCCATAAATTTGGTGCTGTTCGATCGGCAAGCTCGGGGTAATAGTAATCACGTTCCATAGCAGACATGGTGTGATCGCCACCTAAAAAGTGACCATCTCCAAATACTGCGGTTTTAATCGCGTCAAACGCAAGCGTGTCATCGTTAACCTCGATACCACGAATGGCTCGCGTTGCGTGCCCAAGCATTTCGTTATCAAGAACCATTGCTTCAAATGATACTCCAAGAAGCGAAGCCATCATGCCCGCACTTTCGTATATCATGTTTGCACCAGCCAGGCCGGTCATAGCGGAAGTTAGTGCTTTTTCTGCGCCCATTTGAGCATCTACCGCTTTAGAGTCTGCCATCGACGCAGCGACACCTGAGGGAAGCCCAAGAGCGTTAGAAACCTGCGCTGAGGCTGCGTTCATTAAGGCAATTTCTCCACCAGAACCGCAAAAAGCGCCAGATCGAAGATCAATCACAAAAGGCCAGTTGGAAAAGATCATTGGGTGACCGGGCGCAAATAGTTGCACCATAGCTAAAGCTGCTAAGGTTTCCGCAGTTCCAGCGACAACCATACCTGCGATTGTGGCTGGCGCGGTTGCTCCTGATTGAGCAGCAATGATTGCGTTAATAGGCATCCCATTTTCAATGGCTGCTAAAGATACATCAAACGCGTCTTCTCCGTATTTTAAAGGGGAAATAATTGGAGATATGTGAACGTTGCAAAATGGTCGTTCTCGAAACTTGCCTGGTCCCCCCATGGCGATATCAAACATATCAACAATAGGCTTTACGTAGTCACCAACAAAAAAAGACGTCCCAACGGGTTTGGTAGTGCCTGATAGAAGCGCATACGCTGTATTGACGTCTAATTCGTAGTTGTCGGTTAAATCAGTTGCTACACAAATTCTTGTGAACACACTGATTTGATCCATTTTGTCCGCTAACCGAGTAAAATCGTACAGGTCTTTAAGGGTCGATGCACGATAGCGTCCGGTTTCAAAATCAAGGGTTTGAACACCTGCCCCCCCGGTACAGTAGTGGCTTCCTTCGCCTACAACTAAATCATATTTTGGATCTCGGCCATAGAACCTAAAGGTGGATGGGGTGTTTTGGACCAGCTCTTCGAGCATGCCTCTAGAGAAGCATAGGCGACCATTTCTTTGATGGGCTCCATGTTCCAAAGCTTTATCTAATAGTTGAGGAGGCACCTCTGCCATGCCAATTTCATTTAGTACCCGATAAGCTTCATTGATTACCTGACTTACTTCTGAATCACTGAGTGGTTTATATTGCCCTCCAATTTGGCCACGAGGGATAGGGTTGATTTCTTGTTCGACTGCTTGTCGCGCAGCGATGCGGGCCGCTCGGCCTCCGGTTGCTCTTCTAGACATTATTTGTCCCTAATTTCAATTCTTGAAGAGTAATATTCAAACAACGCCAAATTAATTTCACCTAAGTTTTTCACTCGTATTTTTTGAGCATTAGGGTTACAAGGATATAGGGGTCATCGCTGCTGGGTCCCCCCATTGTGACCATGAGCCATCATAAACCATAACATGCTCAGCACCCCGCGCTTCGAGAGCTAGTGCCAACCCTGCTGCGGTAATGCCAGACCCACAAGTAGTGACAATTGGTCGACTTAGGTCGACACCATTTAGGTTAAAATCATTAGTAAATTGCCCGTCTTTTACCACGGTTGAAAAAGGCAAATTTACTGATCCTGGGATATGGCCACCACGAAGCCCCTCTCGCGGTTCAGGCTCACTACCGTTAAAGCGTCCCGGTGATCGGGCATCAACAATTTGTGCAGAATGCTGTGGATCTATCCGAAGCTCATCAAAAACTTCCGAGAGATTGTATGAGGCAACAAAAGAATCTTGCCACCATAGATCTGGGTTGGGCGTGGACGGTTCGATAATTTTGGAGCCGGGGGTTAGTGGTAAACCTGCTGCTTCCCATGAAGGCAAGCCACCTGCTAGAAGATAGATATCAGCATCAACTTCGCGCTTACAGAATTCCCAAGCCAATCTTGGCGCTGAAAATAAACCAATCTGATCATAGATACATATTGGCTGTTTGTTTTTCCAACGTGACCCAGCAAGAAAATGGGCAAAAATAATCTCCGGGGCTAGCATGTGAGGTAATCGGTAATGAGGATCTGCACAGCTATTTATATCCCAGAAACTGGAATGAGGGATTGATCGCTCAGTGAAGCGTTCTTTAGCTTTTTCAGTTCCACCCTTGATGAAGTATGTTGCGTCCAGGATTAAACAATTATCAATAATGGAGAGTTCTTGAGGCGATAGAAAAGTTACTGGCATGTGCGAGTGATAGCACTACCCATCTCTCGTTACAATTTAAGTGCTCTTGTTAGTTTTTAGTTCTAAACGAATTAAAGCCAGCTTGGTATTGGTAGGCTTTTACTTTGCAAGAATTCTTTGTTGAATAGTTTAGACGCATATCTGGATCCATGATCGCATAGTACTGTTACAATGGTATGTCCGGGGCCCATATCTTTTCCCATTGCTATCGCACCCGCTACATTCAGGCCGCCAGATCCGCCGAGGCAAAGACCATCGGTTTCCATGAGACCTATAACAACTCGCATCATTTCTGTGTCGGGAAGATTAATGGCAAAATTTGGGGTAAAGCCCTCGAGATTTGCAGTAATTCTTCCTTGCCCTATTCCTTCCGTGATCGAGCCTTTGCCGTTCGATTTAAGTTCGCCATTAACGTAGTAATCATAGAGTGCTGCTCCATCTGGATCGACTATTCCAACCCGGACGTTTCGCTCTTGGAGGTAAGATCCAGCGCCCGCGAGCGTTCCTCCAGAACCTACAGCGCATATAAAACCATCCAATTTCCCGTTTGTCCCTTCCCATATTTCTGGACCGGTGGTCTCGTAATGGCCTAGTCGATTATCTGTATTGTCAAATTGGTTGGCCCATAGCGCTGAACCTCGATCTATCTCGTTCAGTTGTTCGGCCAACTTTCGGCTTACGTGAACGTAATTGGCCGGATCTTTAAATGGCGCTGGCGGCACTTCTATGAGTTCGGCCCCGTATAGCCTGATTGCATCTTTCTTTTCCTGACTTTGGGTGTTGGGTATTACGATTTTGCATTTGTATCCACGGGCTTTGGCGACCATCGCAAGCGCGATACCAGTGTTTCCGGCAGTTCCCTCCACAATGGTGGCATTAGGTTTTAGTTCGCCTCGTGCTTCTGCTTTATTGATAATTGAGAGAGCGGCGCGATCTTTTACGCTTCCACCGGGATTCATCATTTCCGCCTTTCCGAGTATGGTGCAACCGGTTTCTTTGCTTGGCCCTTCGAGCTTTATGAGCGGCGTGTCGCCAATGGCGGCGAGGGTGTTCTCTTTATACATTTGTCCAACCATTTAAGTTTCTTCGAACTAAGCTTTCCAGCAAGTCAATGGACGGCTTACTCGCGTTTAAGCAAGTTAAAGCTGCAAAATTAGTACCACCATTTTCGTGCCACTCTTCGGCAAGCCCAATCCCGATTTCCTCTAATGTTTCCAAACAGTCAACGGAGAAACCTGGCATGGTGACCGCTACCCTCTTCATTCCTGCTTTAGCGTGTGCCTCCAAAGTTTTATCAGTGTAGGGTTTCAGCCATTCTGTGGGCCCGAAGCGAGATTGGAACGTAACTTCTAACGGTGGGGCATCTTTAGGCATCTGCTCCGAGAGAAGCCTGGTGGTTTTGTGACACAGGCAATGGTACGGATCGCCTTTGAGGAGGTAGGTCTTCGGAACACCATGATAAGACGTGATTAAGCGCTCTGGTTCAAAATCTAATTCATTAAGCTGCCGAAGGGTGTCTTCAGCAAGGGCATCTATGTAATGAGGGTCATCATGGTAGCTTGGCAGTGTTCTAATAGCTGGCTGCCATCGCATTTTCATAAGGTTTCGAAATACTTCGTCGTAAGCTGTTGCAGTAGTGGAGGCTGCGTATTGTGGGTAAAGCGCAGCGCACAAAACTTTTTGGCATCCAGCATCGATGAGCTGCTGAAGCGCACTTTTCGTAGAAGGGTTTCCATAACGCATGCCGACTGCAATTTCGACGTCTGGCATACGCTCTCTTAGCGCCTCCACTTGATCATAGCTAATTAGCCTAAGTGGACTATCGCCGCGTTCTTGATCCCAAATCTCAGCATAGGCTTTTCCTGATTTTCGAGGCCTAAATGTTAAAATAGGTCCGTAAAGAATAGGCAACCATATGGGTCTTGGTAATTCGATTACTCTGTTATCTGATAGAAACTGACGCAGGTAACGCCACATCGGCGCAAATCCTGTCCCGTCAGGGGTACCTAAATTTAGCAGCAGAACACCAATTTTTTGAGCTTTAACCGGTGGATGATCAGCAGGGAGAGGGCTTGTCATGGGCATCACGTAGCTTGTCTTAGATTAATAGCAAGAATGCATGTTCGAACATTTTGCTGGATTTGGTTGAATACACTTTTCCCGTAGCTTTGTTGATACAGTGAAAAGAAAGTTGTTAAATTCTAAGCCAAAAGTAAAGTTTTGTTCCGTAAGGGCGCATATGTTGCTGGATGTAAGGTAGACAGTTGGTTGAAGCATATTTATGGGCCCTCGAAGTCCGCGCGTAGCTCAACTGGATAGAGCACGTGACTTCTAATCTCGGGGTTGCAGGTTCGAGTCCTGCCGCGCGGGCCAATTCTTCTGTTGACGGGGGCAGGCACTCCACCTAAAGCCGGCTCCCTGGTAGGGCGGTTAGCTCAGTTGGTAGAGCAACTCGTTTACACCGAGTAGGTCGGGAGTTCGAGCCTCTCACCGCCCACCATCCACTCCCCTCAAACCCGCGCCTTAGGACTGAAGGCCCGAACGTCGCCCCGTGCGGGTTAGCAGGGGCTAATTGTTGAGAAATGTGCTTAGGCCTGGTGCCGCTCAGCTCGCTGAAGCGGGATCATTGATAGACCGCTAATGATAAGAAAGACCGAAGCAGCAGTAAGGCACAGCGTCAACCCCCCGACTTGATAAGCAACACCAGATAAGAGTGTTCCAATCAACCGTCCCGCTGCGTTTGCCATGTAATAAAATCCTACATCCATGGTGACACGATCGGCTCTTGAGTAAGCTAAGATGAGATAGGAATGCAGCGATGAAGCGAGAGCAAATAGAACGCCGAACATGAGGAGACCCACCATCAGCGCCACTGTCAAAATTGGGTTTGGCGTCCAGGTTGCAACCGCCCAGGCAAGTGCTGCAGGGACAATAGCCAGGCTAAAAATCAGGCCCAAACTCTTAACCGCTGGATACTGGCTTCCCATGATACGAGGCGCCGCGGCCTGAACAGCGCCATATAGCATGATCCAGATGGCCATAAAGGCGCCAATTTGTAAAAAGGCCAACCGAGTTCCCCAGTTGCTACCATCCGACAGGACAGCATAGAAATAGATGGGTATCCCCACCACGAACCAAACGTCGCGCGCGCCAAATAAGAAAATGCGCGCAAGGCTGAGCCAATTGATCTGATGGTTTTGGGAAAGGACGTCCCAGAATTTAGCGTCCTTGGTCCCTCGGGGCAAACCAGTCGGCATCCAAACGTATAGCGCAATAAAAATGAGGAAAAGCAGGCCTGCCATGATCCACAGGGTGCCAGAAAACCCAATCAGGCCTAACGTGCTGGCGCCTAAGAAAAAGCCCAATCCCTTGACCGCATTTTTGGACCCCGTGAGAATTGCAACCCAGCGAAACAGCCCGCCCGCCTTCGAGGGGGCCAACAACTTAACCGCGCTCTTTGAACTCATTTTTGTTAGATCCTTAGCAACACCTGACGCGCCTTGCGCACACATGACGAACACCACAGATAGCACGAGGGTCCAACTTTCCGACACCAACGTCAGCGCCAGCAGCGCCAAGACCTGCAAGCCGAGGCCTGAAAATAGGGTTTGGCTAAGCCCATAGCGGGCCGCGATCCAACCAGCGCATAAATTAGTGATAATCCCCGCGACTTCATACAGGATGAAGAGATACGCGAGTTGAACAGGTGAAAAGCCCAGCAGATGAAAATGCAGAAGAACCAGCATACGCAAGGTCCCATCGGTTAGCATAAAGGCCCAATAGGCCGCCGTAACGGCTATATAGGCGCGCAGGCCCGCCACCTGATCAGCGATCACAGGCTGCTACCCACCTTTTCTGCCACATCCACCAATCGATGGGCATAGCCCATTTCATTGTCGTACCAAGCATAGACCTTCACCTGGGTGCCGTTTACAACCATGGTTAACGGGGCGTCAATGATCGAGGATCGCGTATCATTGGTATAATCTGCAGAAACAAGCGGGCGCTCTTCATAGCCGAGAATCCCGTTTAAGGCTCCGTCTGAAGCAGCTTTAAACAAAGCATTAACTTCGTTTACGCTTGTTTCCCGCTCCACCTCAAATACACAATCGGTCAGGGAAGCATTGAGCAAGGGAACCCGAACGGCGTGACCGTTTAGTTTGCCTTTTAATTCAGGATAAATCAGGTTGATGGCTTTTGCCGACCCTGTTGTAGTCGGAATGAGAGAGTTCAGGGCAGATCGCGCACGACGCAAATCCTTTGCAGGGCGATCCACGATTGTCTGTGTATTGGTCACATCATGAATGGTCGTGATGGACCCATGGCGGATGCCAAGACTCTCATGAATAACCTTGATGACCGGCGCTAAGCAGTTGGTCGTGCAGCTTGCTGCCGTGACGATATCATGCTTATTTGGATCATAAACGTCGTCATTAATACCATAGACCAGGTTCGCTACACTTGGGTCGTTTATGGGTGCGGACACAACCACCTTCTTCACCCCCGCTGCAAAGTAAGGAGCTAAAGCCTCAGGCGTTTTAAAGGTTCCTGTGCAATCAATCATCACATCGACCCCTTCCAGGGGGAGATCCGCCAATTCTTTATTTTGATGAAAAGGCATCGTTACGCCGTCAATAGAGATACCATTAATGTCTGAGGAAAATCTAGCATCCCATCGACCATGGACCGTATCAAATTCGAGCAAATGTGCGTGCATAGCGATATCGCCCACGGCATCATTCAGAAATTTGGGCACAAGGCCTCGCGCCAACAGGGGCTTGAGGGTCAACTTCCCAATCCGACCCAGGCCATTAAGTCCATATACAACCATCA
>Ga0213865_10003018_pt1 | contig 10432 bp, 11 predicted proteins | sample PICome_6_FD_160100 | JGI IMG/M metagenome (GOLD analysis project Ga0213865, IMG submission 160100) | Coastal seawater microbial communities near Pivers Island, North Carolina, United States - PICO282 | ecosystem: Environmental > Aquatic > Marine > Coastal | place: USA: North Carolina... | reverse complement strand
GATTAAAATTAACTCTGACAAAACGATGATGATGACTGGGCCAGTATCAGAAAAAAAAGAAATAGAAGTTAACTTATAATGTTAAGTAAAAATATCATAACTTACGGTTGTCGACTTAATATTTATGAATCTGAAGTTATGCAAAAACATTTGGAGAAAGCAAACTTAAAGAATTATATTTTATTTAATAGTTGCTCAGTCACAAATGAAGCAAAAAAAAAAGTAACTGATGATATAAGAAAATTTAAAAAAAAATATCCTAATAAAAAAATAATAGTGACAGGTTGTGCATCTCAAATAGATAGCAAAACTTTTCTTAGCATGAGTGAAGTTGATCATGTAATTGGTAATAAAGAAAAAATGGATTTTGAAACATTTTTAAAAATTTCAAATGAAAAAATAACGAACAAAATATCGAATATTATGGAGCTTAAAACGATAGCTCCTCAGTTTATTGAAAGTTTTGAAAATCATTCGAGGGCTTTTATACAAATTCAAAATGGCTGTGATCATAGATGCACATTTTGTACAATTCCTTATGGCAGAGGAAATTCAAGAAGTCTGCCAATTAATAATATTATAGAGCAAATTAAAATGCTTAATGAAAAAGGCTTTAATGAAATCATTCTTACTGGTGTTGATTTAACCTCATACGGTCCTGATCTAGATGAAAAAGTAAATTTAGGAAAACTTGTTGAAGCAATCTTAAAAAATAATAAAGAACTAAAAAGACTTAGATTATCATCTTTGGACTCTATAGAAATTGATAGCTTATTATTTGAAATTCTTTCATCAGAAAAAAGGGTTATGCCGCATTTTCATTTATCAATGCAATCAGGTGATAATATGATTTTAAAAAGAATGAAAAGAAGACATCAAAGAGAGCATGCCATAGACTTTTGTAACAAAATAAAACTAGCACGTCCTGAAGTAATATTTGGAGCAGATTTAATTGCTGGTTTTCCTACAGAAACAGAAGAGATGTTTCATAATACTTTAAACATTATTGATGAATGTGATTTAACGCTCTTACATATTTTTCCTTTTTCTCCAATGGAGAAAGCACCTGCTTCTAAAATGCCTCAAGTTCCTAAAAATATAATTAAAGAACGAGCAAAAATTCTTAGAGAAAAGGGCCAATTAAAAATGAAAGATAAATTTAAAGATACTATAGGGAAAACTTTAAATGTGCTTACTGAAAAAAATTCTTTTGGTTATTCAGAAAATTACTTAAAGGTAAAAATATCTAGTAAAAATTCTTTAAAAGAAGGTCAAATCATACCTGCTCAAATCACGGGGTACAACCCTAATTACCTCGAGGCAACAATATAAGTCTTATGCAAATTTTTAAAAAAATTTCTGAGGGATTAAAAAAAACATCAAAAAATTTTAGTAATGGAGTCAATGATATTTTTAATAAATCAAAACCATCTAATGAAATTCTCCAAGATCTTGAGGACTTTATGATTTCTTCAGATATTGGCCTTCCTTTAACTGAAAAAATTATTCAAAATATTAAAAATAAAAAATTTAGTGATGAAGAGTTAAACCAAAAAAATTTTTTAGAAATTTTAACTAATGAAATGCTAGAAATTTTAGAGCCTGTAGAAGAAAATATTTTTAACAAATCAAATGGACTTAAAACAATTTTAGTGTGTGGCGTAAATGGAACTGGAAAAACAACAACTATTGGAAAACTTTGTAAAATTTTAAAAGATAATAATTCAAAGGTAATTGTAGGTGCCGCAGATACTTTTAGAGCAGCTGCAATTGAACAATTAGATAATTGGTGTCAAAAAAATTCTATAGATATAGAAAAATCTGATCCTGGTACTGATCCAGCTGCAGTTGCTTTTAAAACTTTGGAAAAAGCAAAGCAAAATAATTATGATTACTGTATAATTGATACAGCTGGTAGATTGCATAACAAAAAAAATCTTATGGATGAATTTTCAAAAATTATAAGGGTGATGAAAAAAATTGACGAGAACGCACCAGAAAAAACAATTATTGTCCTAGATGCAACAACGGGGCAAAACGCTCTTAATCAAATTGAAGAATTTAATAAAATCTATAAACTTTCTGGTTTAATCATGACTAAATTAGATGGAACAGCTAAAGGAGGTGTTTTGCTGTCTATTACTGAAAAATATAAATTACCTATATATGCAATTGGTGTTGGGGAAAAAGAGGATGACCTCCAGCCTTTTGTGGCAAAAGATTTTGTAAAAGCCTTTTTAGAAAAAGATGACCGAGATTAAGAAAGTAATTTTAATTTTATTTTTAATATTTTGGCCAAACAGTTTGTTTGCAAAACAATTAAGTAAATTTCCCTTTATACCTGATGAAATCTATAATGAATTTAATTCCTTACCAAAAAATCATAAGATTAGAACTTGTGGTTTTGAAAATTTTAATCCTAAATGGAAAGTAATAAATAAAAACTTAGCTAAAAAAATTGAGGGATATAACTCTAGGATGGACAATTGGAGAGAGGTTAAAGGAGCATATAGTCGAAATGTATTTAGACATTATTCAGAAGCAGTGACATATGCAATGGTATCTGAGGATAAAATCTTAAAAGAAAAATTATTTGATAAGCTTTTTCAATGGGCAAAAAATGGCGCTCTTAAAGATACAAAAATTTGTTATAATAGAACTTATCAAGATATACTGAGACCTGGTTGTGATAGAGCTTGGTCGGATCCTAATGGACAAGATCTTGCTCCAGTCAAAGATGCGACTGTTTCTGTAGAATTAGTATTGGGATTAAATAATATCTATAGTTTATTTTTCAATGATTATAAAATTGATGATGAAAGACACAAAACTATAAAAAAATGGTTTACAGATTTCCGTAAAAGATTTCCTCTTTATAATAAATTTTACTGGGGCAATTCTGTTGGCTGGGGGTTTCCAAATATATTTGATAAACACCAAAAGGATAAAAGTTATGTTGGTATATTAAAAAATATTATTACTGGTGCAAACAGAGCAATTTTACCAGATGGAAGTTTAAAAAATAGGACAACAAGAGGTAATAGAGGTTTGTGGTATCATAATAGCGCACTAGGTGAAGCTTTTATGATAATGGAAATGGCATATGCTGCCAAATTAAAATTACCAAAAAAATTTGAACCTGAATTACTCAAGGCAGTAGACCTTTTTCACAAATCAATGATAGACAACTCATACATTACCCCCTGGGCTAAAAAAGCTTATCAGGGACAATTTGATAAAAAAAATCCTCATCATCAAAAATTTGCTAAAAAACTAGACTTTATAGGTTTTAACGGTATTTGGTTTCATTCTTTTCAATACAGATATCCAAATCACCCGACAACGAAATTTTTAAAGGAAAGATTAACAACAAATGCTAGATCTTTACGGCATGACGGATATTTAGGAATTGGCGTGGGTTGTATCTACAATGCATTAGCAAATAAATGAAAAAAGAAATTATATATGAAGATTATGACAAAGTTCAAATATGTGTAGGTACGATTTTAGAAGCATCAATTAACGAAAAAGCTAGAAAACCTGCCTACGTTTTAAAAATTGATTTTGGAGAAAAAATTGGAATAAAAACTTCTTCTGCACAAATTACAAGCTACTATAAAACCAATGAATTAATTAATAAGCAAGTCATGGCAGTTTGTAATTTTCCACCAAGAAATATAGCTGGAATTAATTCAGAAGTTTTAATACTTGGTGCAATAGAAGAGGATGGCAAAGTGGTATTGTTTCATCCATCTCAAAAAGTGAAGAATGGCCTACCTATCGCTTAACACTAAGATCTAAAAAACTTTTTAGTGCATTAACCATATCTTGATCATAAGCCATCATGTGATTATCAAAAGTTGGGAAATATGAATACTTCGGTTCATTAGCATTATCATAGATTTTTTTTCCCATATAATAAGGGACAAGTGTATCGGCTTTTCCATGTAATACTAAAATAGGAGAATTAATTTTTTTAATTTTTTTTATAGAGTTATAACGGTCTCTTTGTAGAAGACTTACAGGGATAAAGGGATAAAATCTTTTTCCCATATCAACCATAGAAGTATAAGGCGACTCTAATATTACCCCTGAAAAATTATCTTTGCTTGCAAGTTCTACCGCAATACCTGTTCCTAAAGATTCTCCATAGAGAATAATGTCTTTCTTACTAATTCCTTTACTTTGAAGCCATTCAACAGCTTTTTTTGCATCTTGATATAAACCTTTCTCAGTAGGTTTACCGTTATTACCACTAAAACCTCTCCATGAAATAATTAAAAAGTTTACATCAATTTCACTAAATTTATTTAATTTATAAACTCTTGCACTCAATTCTCCAGCGTTTCCATGAAAAAATAATATGGTTTTTTTATTTTCTGGCTTAAAACTAAACCAAGATCTTAATTGAATGTTTTTTTCTGAAGGAATGAACACTTCTTCATACTTAAATGTAGCAGGGACTGGATCTAAATTTTTAACATTTGGATGATACATAAAAGTTCTTTGAAACAAGAACATAAATAATAAGATTGAAAGATAAGATAATAAGCCTAGTAAAAAAAAATATTTTATCATTTTCATTTATATTTTTTTTTAGCTAAAAATATTCCTAATAAAACCATTATAGCACCGTAAAAATGATAATTAACAAGATTTTCTGAAAACAAAACCATTCCATAAATTGATCCATAAATCGGCATCAAATAAACTGTCAGTCCAGCAATTGAAGCACCAACTACCTGTTGCAATTTTGTATACATCAAAAAAGCAATAATTCCTGGAAATAAAGCAGCGACTAATGAAAACTCTAAATATATCGTATCGAATGTAGTGGGTAAAAAATATAAATGCTCAATAATAAAAAAGGGAGCTAAAATAATTGATCCAATAAAGCTCATTAAGGTAAATCTCTCTATAATACTGAATTTGCTTTTCCAATTTATTAAAAAAATTGAAAATAATGACCATGAAACAGCTGCACCGAAAATCCAAAGATCTCCTGCAGTAAAGTTTAAATTTACAAAATTATTAAAATTACCCTTAAAGATAATAAATGAAACTCCAAACAAACTTAATATAACACCACCATATTGGAAAATTTTTAATCTCTCTTTATAAATATAAGCCGATAACAAAACGATAAAAATTGGAGACAAGGCATAAATAATTGACATATTTGTAACTGTAGTAGTTAACCCCGAAATATAAGGAAGTGCACCACACCCCACATAACCTGTGGATGCCAAAAAAGTAAGTTTCCAGAACTCTTCTTTAAAATATTTTTTTTTCTTAAAAATAGATTGATAAATAAACGGAAATATAATCAAAAAAACTAGTAGCCATCTTGAGAAAGCTAAAGAAGTTGGTGGAATGTTGCCTAGTGCTCCACGAGCAATAGCAATATTGCTAGTCATAAAAATAGGTTGGATAAATAGTAAGAAAAAATGACTTATAGAATTTACATTTACTTTTTTTTTGGACAATTTCTAATTATTTATTTTTAAAAAATTTATTTTTAAATATTTTAACTAATGAAATGTCTAAATTTTCACACGCTTCGACTAACATCATTCCAATTGCTAAACCCATAATAATTTTAACAGGCAAGACATCCCAAAAACCTATCATAGGTGAACGAGTTAGGGTCGTAGATAGTCCGATTAAAAATAAAATTGCCAAAAAAGTACCAATGAAAACTATAATTTTTTTATGCATCTTGACACTCTCCCTCTAGCCATTTGGCATATTTCAAAAACCTATGGTCATCAAATTTGTTTCCAATGATTTGAATTCCAAGCGGTAAATTATTCTCTCCTTTAAATAAAGGCAAGTTAATAGTTGGCAATCCCAAATAAGTCCAAATAGTAGAAAGTTCAGGACTACCTGTGCTTGTCAAACCTTTGTCAGCAACACCTGTTGTGGATGGTGTGATTACACCATAGTAATCTTCAAAAACTTCTTTGTACGACTCGTAGGCCCTTAATTTAAAATCTACAGCTTCTGCATACTCATATGCGGAATATTTTTTTCCTCTCTCAATTGCACTTATTAAATTTTTTCCAAGAGATTTTTTTCCTATTTTATAATAATCGCTAAAACTCCTGGCCATATCAGTTTCGTGTATTACTTGGTGATATTTAAAAATATCCTTGAAATATGAAGGCTCATCAAATACTTCAATATTATTCTTAAAAGATTCGATAAAATAATTAAAAACTTCTTGGTTTTTTTTCTTAATTTTTTTCCAACTTGAAGTTTTGTAAAAAATAAACTTTGGTTCAAATTCTATTTTTTTTTCAATTTGATTCATCATTTATTTGTTGCATAATAAACTGTATCTGGATCATATAAATCTTTACGAATTAATATTTTCGCAAAATGAGCTGCCTCTTCAACTGTATGCGCAAAAACACCTACCTGATCAAGGTGCGAAGACTGTTTTAAAATTCCATTTCTAGATATCAATCCAAACGAAGGTTTATATCCAACCACTCCACAATATGAGGCAGGCCTTATTAATGAACCATTAGTCTGTGTACCCACAGAAAGTGGGGCCATGTATGATGCAATAGCAGCAGCTGATCCGCTTGAAGAGCCACCAGGTGTTCTCGTATAATCATGAGGATTTTTAGTTTTGCCAGGGTCAAAATAAGCTAATTCAGTTGTTACAGTTTTGCCCATTACAATTGCACCTGAGCTCTTTATCAGACTCGCAACTTCTGAGTCTTGGCTGTAGCTATTTCCTTTTCTTAATTTAGTGCCACACTCAGTTGGCATATCATATGTTCCAATAATATCTTTAAGAGCAACTGGTATCCCATGCAATGGCCCTATAGGTTTACCTGAACTTCTAAAATTATCTGCATCTTCCGCTTTTTCTAATAACTTATCCTTGTCAAAAAAAGCCCAAGCACAAACATCTTTTTCAAATTTTTCTATTCTACTTATATAAGCCGAACACAATTGATGAGAAGTTATTTCTCCACTTTTAATTTTTTCAGCTAATTGAATTGTGCTTAAAGCAATTAAATCTTCCGAATACATCTAATTATTTATTTGCAAACAATGTTTCTGGTAACCACAAAGCGATACCTGGAAAAATATACATTAAAATCATAGCAAAAATTACAATACCTAAAAAAGGACCTATACCCTTGAATATTTCCATAAGTTCTACATTTCTAGACTGAACCCCTTTTAGATAATATGCAGACATCGCCATTGGTGGTGTTAAAAAAGATGTCTGCAAGTTAAGAGCTATTAACATTGCAAAGAAGTATGGATTGACGCCATAAATTTCTAATAATGGTAAGAAAATTGGAACAAAAATAATTAAAATTTCAGTCCATTCGAGTGGCCAGCCTAGTAAAAAAATAATAATTTGAGTAATAACCAAAAATTGCCAAGGCTTAAGATCTAGAGCTGCAAAAAAATGTTCAAACACTTCATGCCCACCTAAATAAGAAAATACAGATGAGAATGTCCAAGACCCAACAAACAACCACATAATCATCGCCGAAGTTTTTGCTGTTAAAAATACTGAGTCTTTAAAGTTTTTCCATTTTAAGGATTTATATATTAGAGAAAGCAATATTGATCCTAAAGCCCCTATTGCAGCTGCTTCGGCTGGTGTTGCTAATCCAGCTAAAATTGTTCCAAGCACTAGCATGATCAAAGTGAACAAGGGTACAAAAGATACAAATATTTCTTTTACAATTTCTGCCGCTGGAGGTATTTCCTCTTCTCTCGGTTTTGGAGCAACTTTTGGATTAAAATAAGCCAATGTAATTGAATAAACAATATATAAGAATGCTAACAAAAGTCCTGGAAAGATTGCTGCAGCAAATAAACGTAGTGGAGATAGCTGCGCTATAACAGAATAAACAATTAACATTATGCTTGGCGGAATTAAAATACCAAGACAACCACCTGCACAAATTACACCAGAAGCAAATTTTTTATCATAGCCGGCTTTGATCATCGCTGGCCAGGCTAATAACCCCATTAATGTTACCACCGCTCCAATAATACCTGTGGCTGTTGAAAATAAAGCACAAGTAACTAATGCTGCAACCGCCATTGACCCTGGCAGTCTGTGCGATGCTAATCTTATTGCAAAAAATAGCCTTGAAACAATTCCTGCTCTTTCTACCAAATAACCCATAAACAAAAATAACGGTACGGCTGTTAATACGTTATTATCCATCACCGTATAAGTATTTTGAACAAATAAACCAAATATCCTATTGTCAAGAATGTGGTCCATCAAGCCCCAATCAAAGTAAGCGTAGTAACCAAAAATTATTCCCATTGCCATTAAGGTAAATGCAATTGGGAAACCTAACAGCACGCACCCTAAAAAAACTACCATCATAATGATAGCTATGGTTGGGTTAGGTATGTAATATCCAAACATTTTTAATTATTCCTCTTGATGAGAAGTTCTCATTAAAATTTTTTCTGTTTCCTCAGCATCAGACATTCTTTCAGGCCAATGTCCAGATTTAATACATATTACACATCTCAAAACTTCTGCAATTCCTTGGAGAACTAATAACAATCCTGATAGTGGTATTAAAGATTTTGCCATATAGATTTGAATTTGTGCTGGACTGTTCCAACTGGTTTCTTTTACTTTCCAGGCCATACCTGCATAATCAAATCCCGAAAAAGTTAAAGCCAAAACTCCTGGGAAAAAAAATAAAACATAAAGCCACAAATCTAATTTTGCTTGTGTAACCGGTTTCATTAAACGATATAAAACATCTCCTCTAACATGCGCCTCAGTTGAAAGTGTATATGCGCCTGCCATCATAAATATTGCTCCATACATTTGTAAACTGAAATCGAAATTCCATAATGTTGGCTTATTAAATACGTAAGCCATAACTACTTCATAACATGTGCCTAAACATAAAATTACTATGCACCACGAAAATGCTTTTCCTACAGATATACTTAGGGTATCAGCAAATTTTATGTAAGCATTATACTTTTGCATTTTCGCTCTATATTCTATTTTAGATAAAAAAAAAGGGGGTTTTAAACCCCCTTTTTTCATTTTGATAGATTATATCTTTACTTGGCCAATTGGTCCAAACTCATTTTCATAAGCCAATCTATAATTAGGCTGATTCATGAGTAAGTACTTCATGACTTTTTTAGCATAAGCTTTTTGTGAGCTTACAATTTTTGCAAAGAAAGGGTCTTTGTCAGAAAATTCTTTCACAACTTTATCCCATCCTTTTAATTGCTCAGCTAATATTTCATCTGAAGTTTGATAAACATTAACACCACTTTCATTCATTAGTTTTGCAAGATCATCTGAATATCTTACTAATGCTTTAAAGTAGTTATCACTGTTTGCACTATATGCAGCATACTTAAGTATAGCTTGGTGCTTAGGTGACAAGCTGTTGTATCTTTTTTTATTTATCGGTATTTCAAACATCTCTTGAGATTGGTGGAATGATCCTAAATGATAGTGTTTAGAAACATCCTGCATTCCAAATTGAGAGTCCGATGTTGGGTTGTTAAATTCCGCAGCATCAATCAATCCAGTTTTCATTGCTGGTTGAATTTCCCCTCCTGGAAGTTGTCTTACTACCATTCCCATAGCTGTAAGTACGTTTGTAGCTAATCCGACAGTACGATATTTCATACCTTTTACATCAGCCACTTTTGTTACATTTTTCTTAAACCAACCAAATGGTTGTGCCGGCATCGGCATGTGGAAAAAACCAACGTAATCGTAACCTACTTTGTTTAAAGTTTCTTCATACAATGCTCTACCTCCACCATACTCCATCCATCCCATTACTTCTTGGGAAGATAAACCATATGATGGTCCTGTACCGAATAAAGAAGCGGCGGCATTTTTTCCATACCAATAAGCTGTAACCCAGTGACCCATATCAAGAGCCCCAGAACTTACTGCTTGTCCGATCTCAGAAGTTTTAACAACTGCTCCAACTGGCTGAAGGTCAATTTTCAACTCACCTCCAGACATTTCTTCAACCATTCTAGTATAATCTTTGGCCATTTCGAAGAAAATGTTTGCTCCACTTGGCCATGCTGCTTGCATTTTTAAAGTGATAGTTTTTCCACCACCACTTGAACCACCGCCTTGTGGTTTACATGCAGCAAGCAAACCTGCTGTTGCTATTGCACCAGTGGCTGCAGCTTTTTTTAAAAATCGACGTCTTTTAGATACCTGCGTCGTTGTTTTTGTTTTTGACATGTTTTTCTCCCATGTTAGTTAAATTTAACAAAAGTGATTTTACAGTAATTCATGATTAACTGTCTATTAAATATTTATGTCTGACAGGTTAAAGAATGTTGCAAGAGCAAATAAATTTTTAAAAATATACAGTATTAATCGTCATTAATTAAACAACTAAGAGTTGATTTTATTTACTTGATCTTTTGG
>Ga0213865_10003016_pt1 | contig 10436 bp, 9 predicted proteins | sample PICome_6_FD_160100 | JGI IMG/M metagenome (GOLD analysis project Ga0213865, IMG submission 160100) | Coastal seawater microbial communities near Pivers Island, North Carolina, United States - PICO282 | ecosystem: Environmental > Aquatic > Marine > Coastal | place: USA: North Carolina | collected... | reverse complement strand
ATGATATCGGCCGTTGCGATGGCGGCTTTTGCCTCAACCAAGGCCTGTGGGTTTTCACCCCATTCCGCCGCTGCGTGCACGTCAACGCTTAAGCCGGGAAAATCCGCCAAAAGCCGCGCCGCGGCGCGATCACAAGGGCCCGCAGAATGCGCATCCAGCGTGACAACAACCACGCGATACCCAACCGGGAGGCCACTTATGCCAGTTTCATTGCGCATAATGGGCTTTTGCCTCGTATAGCGTGTCAATCGAGATTTCTTGAACCCCGCGCGACGCCGCATAAGTTTCTGTATTGCGACGGGCTTTGCCGCGGACAAAAAACGGAATTTTTTTCAACTCTTTTTCGGCCTCTATCAGCCAAATGGTCTGCGTGTCTGCCGCGTGCACAGCGCCCGCTTCAACCGCCGCTGGCTGAGAATCACCGACTGCGCGCGAAGTCGACTGGGGTTTATCTGCAACGCCATGGCCGCCGTGATGGCTGGCCCCCGCCGCGTCATTGAATTCAAAATCATCGCGGAACATATGCAGCAAATGCTCTTCAAGGCCCATTACAAGTGGATGCACCCATGTATCAAAGATCACATTCGCACCTTCAAACCCCATTTGCGGGGAATAACGGGCGGGAAAATCCTGCACATGCACGGGCGCCGAAATTACCGCGCAAGGAATGCCCAGACGCTTGCCAATATGGCGCTCCATCTGGGTGCCCAAAATCATTTCAGGCGCCAATGCTTCGATCTGCTGTTCAACTTCCAGATAATCATCCGTGATCAACGCATCCAACCCGAAAGACTTGGCCAAAGCCCGCATGGGGCGCGCCATCTCGCGGTTGTAACAGCCCATGCCAACCACCTCGAAACCCATTTCATCGCGGGCGATTCGCGCCGCAGCCATCGCATGCGTGCCATCGCCAAAAATAAACACCCGCTTGCCAGTCAGATAGGTGCTGTCAACCGAGGCGGAATACCAGGGCAGACGCAAGCGGCTGTCATCCACCACCGGATCCAGCCCGGTGATCTGCGCAACTTCCGCGATAAAATCACGCGTAGCACCTACGCCAATAGGGACAATTTTGGTATAGGGCTGGCCCAATTCACGCTCGAGCCAACGCGCTGCCATTTCGCCCGTTTCAGGATACATCAGCACGTTGAAATGCGCCGCGCCAAGGCGCTTAATATCAGACGGGCTTGAGCCCATGGGCGCCACAACATTAACGCTGATGCCCATATCAGAAAGCAACCCGCTGATTTCGGCAATATCATCGCGATGGCGAAAACCAAGCCCGGTGACTCCAATCAGATTACAACTGATCTGCGCACTGCGATCAATTGGCTTGGCCAAAGCCTTAACGATCTGAAAAAACGTTTCATCTGCACCAAAATTTTCTTTGCGCTGATAGCTGGGCAATTCAAGCGGAATAACCGGCACAGGCAAACCCATGGTTTCCGCCATTCCACCCGGATCATCTTGGATCAATTCGGCCGTACAAGAGGCACCAACAATCAAGGCCTCGGGCTGAAAACGGTCATAAGCATCCTGACAGGCTGTTTTAAACAGATTGGCCGTATCAGCGCCCAAATCGCGCGCTTGAAAGGTGGTATAGGTCACCGGTGGGCGGTGATCACGGCGCTCGATCATTGTGAACAGCAAATCGGCATAAGTATCGCCCTGCGGGGCATGCAACACGTAATGCAAGCCCTTCATCCCTGTAGCAACGCGCATCGCGCCAACATGGGGCGGGCCTTCATATGTCCAAACCGTCAGCTTCATTCGGCAGCCTCACGGCGCAAAATGGCGCGGCGGCGCAGCGGCCGCGAGAATAAGCCCGCCAAATCGCCCGCTTGTTCGTAAAAATGCACCGGCGTAAACACCAGCTCGATCGCCCATTTGGTGGTCAAGCCCTCGGCCTCCAACGGATTGGCCAGCCCAAGCCCGCAAACGGTCAAATCCGCGCGCGCCTCAAGCGCGCGATCAAGCTGCAGATCCACATCTTGACCCTCAGACAAAATTGGCCCCGCCTCCATCAAATCAAGATCAGGACCGACCAGTGATTTATGAATATAAGGCGCCCCAACCTCAATCGCCCTCATGCCGCATTCGCGGGTGAGAAAACGAGCCAGAGGTATTTCAAGCTGGCTATCGGGAAAGAAGAACACCGTTTTGCCAGACAATTGCGCCGCCGCTTGCGATACCGCCTTTTCTGCGCGGGCTTTAGGCGCGGCGATCACTTGCTCAAACAAAGCTGGATCAACGCCAAATTCGGCTGCGATCACGCGCAGCCAAGCGGTTGTACCTTCTGCGCCAAATGGAAAAGGCGCGGGCAAATGCCGGGCGCCGCGACGCTCTAATTCTGCATGCGTGTCCCCCAAAAAGGGTTGCGTCAGCGCAAATACCGTATTCTCCCCAACGCAAACCCGTTGATTTACCGTGCTCGCCGGCAAAACCGATACATTTTGAATGCCCAGCGCAGAAAGCAAGCCCCGCATTTGATCTTCGACCACATCCGGCAGCGCACCCACCACCAATAATTCACGCTGATCGGTTTGCTCCAAAACCGGTACCATCGCCGCAAGGCACGCATCCTCGCCTTGCGTGAAGGTTGTTTCAATGCCCGAACCAGAGAAATTTATCACCCGCACGGAAGGCGCGAACTTTTGCGTCAAACGCTCTGCGGCTTTGGCAAGATCCAACTTGATCACTTCGGAGGGACATGAGCCGACCAAAAACAATTGCTTGATATCTGGACGGCGCGACAACAAGCGGTTGACCTCGCGATCCAGTTCATCCTGCGCATCCGCCATGCCTGCCAGATCGGTTTCTTCAAGAATCGCCGTGCCAAATCTGGGTTCGGCAAAAATCATCACGCCCGCCGCGCTTTGCAGCAAATGTGCGCAGGTGCGCGAGCCAACCACCAAAAAGAAGGCATCCTGCATTTTGCGATGCAGCCAAATGATCGAGGTCAACCCGCAAAACACCTCACGCTGTCCACGCTCTTTAAGAATCGGTGCGTCCCGACAGCTTTGAATGGGCCCATCAGGCATGTTGCACCTCCGGTGTCATATCAAGCCGCGCAGCGCGCAATTTTAGCAAGAATTGCGCGGCGTTCAGCACATAAATAAAATATGCTGCAATCGCCAACCACATCAGGCTTTCAGGCCCCATCATCCCGGTGAAAAGACCATATAAATATAGTGTGTGAAGAAAAATAACGGCAAAGCTAACCATATCTTCCCAGAAAAAAGCCGGAGCCAGTAAATACTGGCCAAACACAACTTTTTCCCAAATCGCTCCAGTGACCATTATCAGGTATAAAATGGCTGTTTTTAGCAGAATCGAAGCATTAGCCGCCCCATAGCCGTCGCCGGTTGAAAGATAGCGCAGCACCAAAGCCAAAGAGATCAAAAACACCACGAATTGAATAGGCGCAAGAACGCCTTGCACCAAAGTCCATTTGGTCGCATCGCGTCTTGCACGCTGCGCCGCGGTATAAAGCGGCTGGCGTGTATTTGGCCCCGACATGAGGGACATTTGGATCTCCTTATAGGCTCTCTCCCCCCCAATTTACGTTCTTATTATGAAAAGTGTCAATTAAAACTTACAAGTAGAGGGCTGGGTGACAAATCTTTGTTACAGTTCATCATAATGATATAATTCATGCATAAGCCTGCATGCCGCCAAACATACATTAAACATAGCCAAAAACTGCATAACACCGGTGAAGCCGGCTGGTGTTCATCTTCCAAGTTGATCCCAAACATCCATTTTCTTTGACATTTGCTTCGTTTTAGAAAAAACTAGCAATGTGTCGCATGCAGTGAGCAAACCTTTGCTGCCATAAATGCGGCGCTGGGGGGTACGAAAATGTCCAAACATGAAGAGGCAGGATCAAGAAAAGGATCCGCTCTGGTGTCTAATTTGGCGCAACGCGTTTTGCGCGAACTCGGACAAAAAGCCCCCGCAGAAGCGCGTGAGCAAATCCAGAAAACCGCGCATTGGCTGGCGGTTACTTGCAGCACTCCTGGATCTTATTCGCATGAGGCAATGCTTAAGGCTTTAATGCAAAAAGGTGTTTCGAACGAATTATTAATCGATGTATGTATCCCAGAGGCTGCCCGTACGCTGGGAGCGGGCTGGAATGACAACACGCGCAGCTTTGGTCAGGTTTCGCTGGGCACAGTCCGTCTGCAAGGGTTGGTGCAAGAGCTGAGTGCACAGTGGAAATTTACCCCGGTTATCCATGACCAACCAAGCGTTTTGGTGGCAATTTGTGGCGATGAGGATCATATATTGGGCCCGCTGGTTCTAAGCGATCAGCTACGGCGGCTTGGGTATTCGGTCAAGCTGCTGCTCGGCGCAACCGAGAAAGACGTGCATGATAATATCGAAACTGGCTTTTTCGACATGGTGATGTTTTCGTGTTCAAGCGTCGTCTCCCTTGATAATGTGGCGAAAGTTGTTAAATCACTACGCCAAGAGATAAGCGATCCACCCATATTATTACTGGGCGGAGCCGTTTTGGGCCACGCGCCCGAAATTGAAAAGTTAGTGGCGGTAGATGTGATTGCTTCAGGTTTAACAGATGCGTTGGAACAGCTCGAAAGCGGGCAAGTCGTTAAAGCCGGCAAAACTAAAGCTAAGGTGTCTGGATGAAAAACAGCGGCACAAAACTCTGGGATTTTGGCTCTATTCCAATGATCGAGCCGGAATATCTGGGCAGTATTTTAGCCGCTGCCTCGGATATTGCTTTGGTGGTAACCCTTAAAGGCAAAGTATTGTCGGTGCTTGTCAATGACAATGATCGAAGCTTGGGAAATCTCTCGCATTGGGAACAGCGAAAAATCCACGATTTCCTTACCACTGAAAGCATTCCGAAACTTGAAGCCGTTTTTGCCCAATTCGCGAGCGGGCAGAATGTTTTGCATCCTGTCGAGCTTAACCATCGCGACAACGCAATTTGGCAATTTCCCGTTTCCTACAGCATTCACCGGCTAGGAGATGCCGATACACTGCTTATGCTTGGCCGCGACCTTAGTTCTACCGCAGAGACGCAACAGCAATTGGTTAAGGCCCAATTGGCGATCGAGCGCGGATATGAAGAACGCCGCGATTTCGATGCCCGCTACCGCATGCTGTTGGCGACGATGCAAGAACCAGTGGTGTTTGTTTCTGCAAATGATGGGCGGATCAAGGATATAAACGCAGCCGCGATTAACTTATTCGGCCAAAACACCAATGATCTGGAAGGCAGCGTTTTCTCGCAATTGTTCAAGAACCGCCGCCGCGGTGAATTCCAAGACGCCCTGCTGGCCATTTCATCAAAAGATCAAAATTCTGATATGACCGTCGAAGATGTGAAGCTGGGCCGGCGCTTCAAAATTAAAGCCTCGTTGTTCCGGGCCTCGGGCGAGCGGCTTTTGATTTGCCGCCTGATCAGCGAAAATGACACGTCTTTAAAGGATGATATAACAACTCAGAATCTTTTATCGCTTTATAACCTGGGAACCGATGGCATCGTATTCACCTCGGCAAATGGATTTATCGAAGCGGCCAATGAAGGCTTTCTTGATTTGATAAACACCGCCAATCTGGGTGATATCAAAGGCCGCAGCCTGAGCGAATTTTTGGCCCGCGGTCAAATTGATCTGGCTGTTATGCTCGAAAATGTCACGCGGTCTGGCCAAGTACGCGTTTACGCCACCAAGTTGCAGAATGCGGTTGGCAGCAAGCTTGGCGTTGAAGTGTCGGTGGTAAGATTACCAAGTGACGCGCGCGAAACGATGGCGTTTGTGATCAGAGACACCAACCGTTTTGAAGAAAACCCAGCGCCGGCGATCACCTCTGAGGATTTCAGCCAATCTAATGTAGCAGAATTGGTAGGCTCGTCTACCCTGCGCGAAATCGTGGGTGAAACAACCGATATGATCGAAAAAATCTGTATTGAAACAGCGATAGAGCTGACTCAAAACAACCGCGCAGCTGCGGCTGAAATGTTGGGATTATCGCGGCAAAGCCTCTACGTAAAACTGCGCAAGTTTGATCTTTTAGCCAGAGACCGCCCGTCATAATTTAAAAACGCGCCCCTAGCCGGTATCAACCTGCCTCTGCGGGCGGGTTTTTCTTGCGTTGCGATAAGTTGTAAGTCAAACTAGACATATGACTGTTGCGCAAGGTTTACAGCTGGCGAAAAAACCACATCCGCTGGCGGCTCTGGAATTGATCAAACCCATCACATGGTTTCCGCCTATGTGGGCCTTTGGCTGCGGCGTGATCTCTTCGGGAATGCCGCTTCTACAGAATATATGGCTTATCCTGTTGGGAATCGTTTTATCCGGACCAATTGTCTGCGGGATGAGCCAAGCTGCCAATGATTGGTGCGACCGGCATGTCGATGCGATCAATGAACCCTATCGCCCGATCCCCTCAGGGCGGATTCCCGGCGCATGGGGCTTGTGGATTGCGCTGGCAATGTCAGCGCTTTCGCTCTTCGTTGGCTGGTGTTTGGGAATCTGGGGCTTTGCCGCCACAATTCTTGGTGTTTTGGCGGCTTGGGCTTATTCCGCCGAACCAATCCGCCTTAAAAAATCGGGCTGGTGGGGGCCGGGCCTGGTTGGCCTGTGCTATGAGGGCCTGCCTTGGTTCACCGGGGCTGCGGTGATGTCAACCGCGCTGCCAGATCCAAAAATCATTCTTGTGGCCACGCTTTATGCGTTGGGCGCGCATGGCATTATGACCTTGAACGATTTCAAAGCGCTTGAGGGCGATCGTCAAACCGGTTTACGTTCTTTGCCCGTTACGCTGGGGCCAAAGCGCGCAGCGCATATCGCCTGTTGGATCATGTTAGTTCCGCAGCTAGCGGTGGTGATTCTGCTGATCCTTTGGGCGGTGCCTAATGCCTATCCGGCGGCGATCACAGCCTTAATCTTGGGCCAGCTTTGGGCGATGCGGGTGATGCTGCGCGATCCTAAAGCAAAAGCGCCTTGGTATAATGGCACCGGAGTGATGATGTATGTCAGCGGCATGTTAATCACCGCTTTTGCGCTGCGCTTCCTTGGGGGGGCCTTGTAATGCTTAGTTGGATATCGATCTTACGATTGGGATTGGTGCAAATGTGCCTTGGAGCGATCGTGGTGCTGATGACCTCGACCTTGAACCGATTAATGGTGGTTGAACTGGCGTTGCCGGCGCTTTTACCAGGTTTTTTGGTTGCGCTGCATTATGGCATTCAAATCACCCGGCCAAATTGGGGATTTCGTTCAGATAAGGGCGGCCAGCGCAGCAGTTGGATTATTGGCGGGATGGTGATTTTGGCTTTCGGAGGGCTTGCGGCAGCGGCCGCCATACCTCTGCTCGAGCAAAATTTTGGATGGGGCTTGTTTCTATCCGTGATCGCCTACAGCGCTATCGGATTGGGTGTTGGCGCGTCTGGAACCTCGCTATTGGCTTTATTGGCAACAGCCACAGCACCGCGCCGCCGCGCCGCCGCCGCCACAATCACATGGCTGATGATGATCGCCGGTATTGCAATCACAGCCGGCGTTGCCGGCAGCCTGTTAGACCCATATTCCCATTTACTTTTGCTCAAAATCGTTGCAACCGTCAGCGCCGGCGCGGTTCTTTTAACCCTAATCGGGATTTGGGGCATCGAGCGCGGATTAACCCGCCAGGCCGAAGCTTCTCACACACCATTTTTAGAGGGGCTAAAGGAAGTTTGGGCCGAAGATAAAGCCCGAAAGTTCACGGTTTTTGTGTTCTTATCAATGACCGCCTATTTCATGCAGGAGTTGATTCTTGAACCCTATGCTGGGCTGGTATTCGGCTTTAGCCCAGGCCAATCTACCAGCTTATCAGGGGCCCAGAATGGGGGCGTCTTCTTGGGCATGCTCTGCGTTGGACTGGCCTGTACGGGTTTGAAGCTTGGCAGTCTGCGCAGCTGGGTGATTGGCGGTTGCCTCGGATCAGCGTTAAGCTTAAGCGCGATCGCAGCGCTTGGACTTGAGGGCAGTGCCGCGCAATTGACCGCGGCGGTTATCGCGCTTGGCGTCTTCAACGGTATGTTTGCTGTTGCGGCAATCGGCTCGATGATGTCGCTTGCCGGCGCAGGGCGCGGGGCGCGCGAAGGCACGCGGATGGGGCTTTGGGGCGCCGCGCAAGCCATCGCCGCAGGATTTGGCGGGCTGTTTGGCGCCGCAGCAGCAGATGCGATGCGGTTATGGATGGCCTCACCCGCCAGCGCATTTGGCAGCGTGTTTCTATTTGAGGCCGCGCTGTTCGTTCTGGCTGCGGCTATGGCGGCAAAAACCATCGAACACAAACCAATCGCACAGAATTTAGTACCGGGAGAATAATCATGTTTGACGTCGTGGTAATTGGAGGCGGACCTTCGGGTGCAACAGCCGCAGAGGATTTAGCGCGCAGCGGCCGAAAGGTTGCCCTGCTAGATCGCGCGGGCCGGATCAAGCCCTGTGGCGGCGCTGTACCCCCGCGCCTGATCAGTGATTTTCGCATTCCTGACTCGCAAATCGTGGCTAAAATCACCACCGCACGGATGGTGTCACCCACGCAAAGATCCGTCGATATTCCGATAGAAAACGGCTATGTTGGTATGGTAGACCGCGAGTTTTTTGATGAATTTCTTCGAAAACGTGCGGCAAAGGCGGGCGCGCAGCGTCTGACCGGCGTCTTTCAAAAAATCATCCGCGATGGCGAGAAAACCCAAGTTCAATATCGTGATCGCGACACTGGCGCCGAAACGCTTTTAGAAACAAAACTGGTTATTGGCGCGGATGGCGCACGCTCTTCGGTGGCCCGCGCAGAAGTGCCCGATGGCGAAAAAATTCCTTATGTCATTGCCTATCACGAAATTATCGAAGCCCCCAAACCCAACGCCACCTATGACCCTATGCGCTGCGATGTGATTTATGATGGCGATATATCACCCGATTTTTACGGCTGGGTGTTTCCCCATGGCGGCTCTGCCAGCGTCGGGATGGGCACCGGGCTTGACGGGTTTGATCTGAAAGATGCCACCGCTAAATTGCGCCGGGCTGCCGGTTTAGAAGGCTGCAAAACGATTCGAAAAGAAGGGGCGCCCATTCCGTTAAAGCCACTTGATCGATGGGATAATGGCCGCGATGTGGTGCTGGCAGGTGACGCCGCCGGAGTTGTGGCGCCCAGTTCTGGAGAAGGGATTTATTATGCCATGGTCGGGGGGCAAGTGGCCGCCACCGCCGCCAGCGCCTTTTTGAAAACCGGGCGTGTAAAGGATTTAAAACTGGCCCGCTCTTTGTTCATGCGCGAACATAAAACGGTGTTTCGCGTATTGGCCTCAATGCAAAACGCCTATTATCGCTCGGATGAACGGCGCGAAAGATTCGTATCGCTTTGCCATGATGTTGATGTTCAAAAACTGACATTTGAAGCCTATATGAATAAGAAGCTTGTGCAGGCGCGCCCGCTGGCACATGTGAAAATAGGCCTAAAAAACCTTGCCCATTTAACCGGGCTTGTAGGAGCAAATCGCATATGAGCTTAATGATCCCGGCCTGGGTAAACGGCGTATTAACCCCCGTGGAAAAGCTAGAAGCCCATGAAAAAGGGCTTAAACACAAAGCGATTTCGGTATTTATGATCTGCAACGGCAAGATCCTTATCCAAAGGCGGGCTTTGGAAAAATATCACACGCCCGGGTTATGGGCCAATACGTGCTGCACGCATCCTTTGTGGAATGAGGCCCCAGAAGATTGCGCAATGCGGCGCATGAAAGAAGAACTGGCCATTGAAAATATTCAACTGATCTATCGGGATCGCATCGAATATCGTGCAGATGTGGGCAATGGCTTGATCGAGCATGAGGTTGTAGATTTGTTTATAACCCATGTGGATGCGCCGCCCCCGATGGCCGCAAACCCAGATGAGGTGATGGATCTGCGCTGGGTCGAATATCACGATCTTTTGGCAGAAGTTCAGCGCTGGCCCAGTCGGTTTACGCCCTGGCTGCGGATCTATCTAGATCAGCACTCGGATCGGATTTTTAGCCCCGATATGGTTCGGGCTATGGCCTAAGGCAAAATTGCGCCAATGTATCATAGGCCGGCATGGCCTGATCGGCCAACGCCTTCAAATGATCCGGTAAATCCGGAAGAGGCTCTGCTTCTGCGGCGCTAAATCCAGTTGAGCGATGCACGGCCCCATACCAATGCGCTGCCCAAACCCCATCGCATGACATACCGCCCGCTGGCCAGCTTAGCATAGCAGGGTCAAAGCCAAGCTCCAACGCGGCGCAAAGGCGGCGCAAGGCGCGCTCTGGGTTTAATAAAATATCGGCGCTATCGATCACCAAAGGGGTTTGACCCTGCGCCCGAAGCCCCTCAAACAACGATTCTTGTTGTAAAAATCCTAGATCCGCCAGCGTTGGATTTTCATATTTACGCGCAAAG
>Ga0213865_10003015_pt1 | contig 10437 bp, 7 predicted proteins | sample PICome_6_FD_160100 | JGI IMG/M metagenome (GOLD analysis project Ga0213865, IMG submission 160100) | Coastal seawater microbial communities near Pivers Island, North Carolina, United States - PICO282 | ecosystem: Environmental > Aquatic > Marine > Coastal | place: USA: North Carolina | collected... | reverse complement strand
ACCCCTACTAAAGGAATAGAGTAACTTTATTATAAATAACTTATTTACCAATACAAAAGTTTGAAAAAATATTTCCAAGCAAGTCATCTGTTGAAATTTCACCAGTAATTCTACCAAAATGATGAATAGATTCTCTAATATCAATTGACAGCAAATCACCCGTTAACCCACTTTTAAGACCTTTTTTTACATTATTAATACTTTGACTAGCCCGCATCAATGCATCATAATGACGTGCATTTGTAATTACAGTATCGTTGTTACTTAGCTTACCTAGTTGTAATAAACTAGAAAGCTTACTTTTTAAATCATTTAATCCATGACCAGTTTTTGCGCTTATACAGACTGAATCAAAATCTTTAAATAAATCAATTATTCCATCATTTTTTATTAATTCAATTTTATTGAAAACAATTATAAAATGTTTTTCTGAATAATTATTTATAATTTTTTTTATTTCAGTTATTAAATTAGTTACATCGTTATTTTTAAGTTTTCCACAATCGAGCATATATAAAATTACTCGGGAATCTTCCATTTTTTTAAATGTCTTTTTAATTCCAATAGACTCAACCAAATTGTCAGTTTTACGAATACCAGCAGTGTCTATAAATCTGAATTTAATTCCATCTATGATTAACTCATCTTCAATTGCATCACGAGTGGTTCCAGCAATATCACTAACAATAGCCTTTTCATCATCTAATAAGAGATTTAATAAGGTTGATTTTCCAACATTTGGTTCTCCAACTATTGAGATTGGAACACCTGATTTAATAACATTCCCTGTTGAGAAAGAGTCAATTAAATATTTTAAAACATCAGAAATTCGATTTAATAAAGATTCAAACTTTTCAAGATCAGCAAAATCAACATCTTCACCAGAAAAATCTAGTTCGAGTTCTATTAATGAAGCAAAATCTATTAACTCATCGCGTAACTCTTTAATTTTATTACTAAAACCTCCTCGCATTTGCTGAAGAGCGATTTTGTGAGAAGATTCACTGTCACTAGCAATCAAATCGGCAACAGCCTCTGCCTGACTAAGATCCATTTTCCCGTTTAGAAATGCACGTAAAGTAAATTCACCAGGGTTTGCAGCTCTACAACCATTTCTAATAAATAATTGTATTATTTCAGATTGTATGTAATGACTTCCGTGACATGAAACTTCAACTACGTTTTCACCAGTGTAAGATTTTGGATCTTTAAAAATTGATAATAAAACTTCATCCAAAGCTCTATCATCATCGTAAATATGCCCTAAATGTATGGTATGAGTAGGTTGGTCAAGTAAGGATTTATTGTTCAAAGGCTTAAACAAATTGTTTGATATTGATATGGCGTTATTTCCAGAGACACGAATAACACCAATAGCGCCTACCCCAGAAGGAGTAGCTAATGCTACTATTGTATCATTATAATTCATAAAACAATTTTTTACAAAAGTATTAATATTAACAATAACAGCAGATTATCAATTTTTATTTATTTTTATCAAAAAATTTTCCCAATGATAAAATCTCAAAAACTTAATGCTTTAATTTGCTTAATTATCATCTTAATTTCCTGTAAATCAAACACAACAAAAAAAAATCTGTATGAAGTTGAATGCAATGCAGATGGAATATATAATGGTGTAAGAGCTTATTTAAAAAGTAGTAATAATAATAAACAAGTAATTGATACTGCTGTTGTTATGAATGGGGCTTTTAAATTTAAAGGAGAGGTTAGTAGCCCAGAAATGCGGATACTGACAATTGATGGCATAAATGGACAAACAGCTTTGGTTTTAGAATCTGGCAAAACTAATGTTACTATTTACAAGGACAGTATTTATAAATCTATAATTAAAGGCGGTGAAAACAATTCAATATTCAATAAATATAAAGATGGGTACCAAAATTTAGTTGAAAAAGTTACTAGCCTAAGAGAAGAATATATGGCATCAAGAAATAATATTGAAGAAGTAAAACGAATTCAAAAACAGAATGTTGAGTTAAGATTAGAACTCAAAAACTATGGGCTTAATTTTTTGACACAACATCCTGATACTGATTTTTCATTAATGCTGCTAGAAAGTATAACTCTACAGAAAGAATTTGATGCCAAGTTAGCAAATGAAATTTTAGAGAAAATTCCGAACAAAATTTCTAATAGACAGTATAATATTGAAGTAATGCAAAAAATAAATTTCAATATAAATAATGCTCTTAGTAAAGCTGTTATAGAAGTAAATAGTATAGCTCCTGATTTCACTGCTCCAGATCCAGAGGGTAATCAAATTACCTTGAGTGAAATTTTAGGTAAAGTAACAATTTTAGATTTTTGGGCCTCGTGGTGTAGACCTTGTAGAGTAGAAAACCCAAACTTTGTTAAATTGTATGATAAATATCATGAAAAAGGTCTAAATATTATAAGTGTCTCACTCGATAGAGAAAATCAAAAGAGTAGATGGATAAAAGCAATTGAGAAAGATAATTTGTCATGGTATAATGTATCAAATCTAAAGTATTGGCAAGATCCTGTTGCATTAATGTATAATATTACATCAATACCAGCTACATTTATTTTAGACGATAAAGGAACCATAATTGCCACCAGACTTAGAGGAAGTGCTCTCGAAAAAAAAATTGATGAACTTTTTGAAAGATAGTGACATACAAATATTTAATTACATGATTTTTAAAAAAAAATTGATGTAAAAAAAACTATCTTTGATGTACTATATTAGTAATCTATATGCAGCTAATAGCTTTTGTTCTTATCTATCCAGTTCTATGGATCGTTTCTCATCTTCCATTTAGATTACTTTATTTTATATCTGATATTTTATATATTTTTTTATTTCACATATTTAGATATCGTAAAAAAACTGTTATCAAGAATTTAAAATTAGTTTTTCCTGAAAAAACAGAAGCTGAAAGACATAAAATTACTAAAGCTTTTTATCACCATTTATGTGATATGATATTAGAAGCCATAAAATCAATGAATATCAATATTAACGATATGAAAGCTCGCTTCAAGTTTACAAATATTGATTTGATAAAAAATTATGAAAAACAAAACAAAAGTATTTCATTAATGTGTGCTCATTATGGAAGTTGGGAATGGATATTTATATTACAATCATATACTACACACAAAACATATGCTATTTATAAAAGACTAAGTAATAAATATTTTGATAGGCTTGTTAGAAAAATCCGTGCTAGATACAACTCATATTTAATAACTACTAAAGAAGCCGTTTCGGTATTGGTTGAAAATAAGAAGAAAGGGCTACTTACAATAAATGGATTTGTTTCAGATCAAACTCCAAAAAAAAATAAAGCATATCATTGGAAAGAATTTATGGGTATTAAAGTTCCTGTTCATACTGGTGCTGAAATGCTTTCAAAAAAACTCGATATGCCAGTAGTTTTCTTTTCTGTAAAAAGGGTGAAAAGAGGCTTTTATGAAACTACATTTGAGACACTATCTGATAGTCCAAAAAAAATCAATGATTACGAAATCACAGATAAGTTTTTAAAACTTGTAGAAAAACAAATACATGAAGCACCAGAGTTCTACCTATGGACTCATAAGCGCTGGAAACATAAAAAAACTGATATTTCTTAAGAAATACTTTTAATTTTTTCAATAAATTCTTCAGCTAATTTATCCGCTTCTAACTGTGACTTTGCTTCACTGTAAATTCTAATTATTGGTTCAGTATTACTTTTTCTAAGATGTACCCATGAATCAATAAAATCAATCTTAACACCATCAATTAAATTAATTTCATCATCATTATGATTATTTTTTATGATGCTTAGAATTGAATCTACATTTGTGTCTTTATTCAAATTAATTTTTTTCTTACTCATGAAATATAAAGGATACGTTTTCTTAAGTTCACTTACAGAAATTTTCTTTTCGGATAAAAGACTCAGGAATAAGGCAATACCAACAAGAGCATCACGACCATAATGAGATTCAGGTAGAATTATACCTCCATTTCCTTCACCCCCAATAACAGCATTGTTTTTCTTCATAGACTCAACTACATTTACCTCACCTACAGCACTAGCAGTATATGACCCACCATATTTATTAGTTACATCCTTTAATGCTCTGGTTGAGCTCATATTACTAACTGTATTTCCCTTATTAATATTTAATACATAATCCGCGCATGCAACTAAAGTATATTCTTCACCAAATAAAATACCTTTTTCATCCATAAAAGCTAAACGATCAACGTCAGGATCAACAGCTATACCAAAATCAGCATTTGTTTCTAAAACCTTTTTTGACAAATCAGCAAGATGTTCTTTAAGAGGTTCAGGATTATGTGGAAAGTTTCCATTTGGATCACAATGTATCTTGATTACATCTACTCCAAGACGTTCCAATAGCATTGGAACAACTATACCTCCAGTTGAATTAACACCATCAACAACAACTCTAAAATTTGAATTTCTTATAGATTTTTCATTAACATAGCTAAGACTAATTACAGAATCTATATGTTTATCAAAATAGGAATTATCTGTAAAAACTTTTCCTAAGCTATCAACGTCAGAGAAATTCATTGAATCATTTGAAGCAATATCTAAAACTCTTTGGCTATGAGTTGATGATAAAAATTCTCCTTTAGAATCTAATAACTTTAATGCATTCCATTGTTTTGGATTATGACTTGCAGTTAAGATGATACCTCCATCAGCATTTTCTTTCGGAACAGCAATTTCAACAGTAGGAGTTGTTGACAAATCCAAGTTAATAACATTAATACCCATCGCAACAAGAGTGTTTATGACTAAATTTTGAATCATTTCACCAGAAATTCTAGCATCTCTTCCAATAACAACACTATAAGTTGACTTATCACTCTGTTCTTTAATCCAAAGACCATAAGAAGCAGCAAATTTTACAACATCAATCGGTGTTAAATTATCCCCAACTTTGCCACCAATAGTGCCACGAATTCCAGAAATTGATTTAATTAAAGTCATAAAGTTATTTTTCAGCAAATATAATATATATCAATATTAAAGAAGTATTTCTTTGATGGTAATAAAACTAGCTTATGTAATTCCACATGTTTTTGTATGTAGACATAGATTTATATGTTTTTAATATTGGTTTATTTTTATCCAATTTTAGGTTGGGGTCTTCATTAAGAACTAATTTAGCAGAGTAACGAGCATTACTTAAAATATCTTTATCATACATGATATTGGCAATTTTCAATTTAAGTATACCACTTTGTTGTGTTCCCATAATATCACCTGGTCCTCTAAGTTTTAAATCAACTTCAGAAATTTCGAATCCATCTGATGAATTCACCATTGTATCCATTCTTAATTTACTATCCTTCCCTAGTTTGTGGCTCGTCATTAAAACACAATAACTTTGTTCAGCACCACGTCCTACTCTGCCGCGTAACTGATGCAATTGAGATAAACCAAATCTCTCTGCGCTTTCTATAATCATAACAGATGCGTTGGGAATATTTACTCCGACTTCAATAACAGTTGTAGCTACCATGATTTGAGTCTCTCCTTTTACAAAACGTTGCATTTCAAATTCTTTATCAATAGCTTTCATCTGACCATGCACTATTGAAATTTGATATTTGGGTTTAGGGAAATCTCTAGAAATACTTTCATAACCATCCATAAGATCCTTAAAATCTAATTTTTGACTTTCTTTAATTAATGGATACACCACATAAACTTGACGACCCTTTGAAATTTCATTTCTAATAAAACTAATAACTTTTAACCTATTGTTATCAAATCTGTGAAGAGTTTTTACTGGCTTTCTACCAGGTGGCAATTCATCAATAACAGATATGTCTAAGTCTCCATATAATGTCATGGCAAGAGTCCTAGGAATCGGTGTTGCTGTCATTACTAGGATATGTGGAGGGTATGTGTTTTTATGCCATAATTTACTTCGTTGAGCTACACCAAATCTATGCTGTTCATCTATTATCGCAAGCCCCAAATTTTTAAATTCTACTTTATCTTCTAAAACAGCATGAGTTCCAACTAGAATATTTAAATCCCCATTATTTAATGATTCATGTATAATTTTCCTTTCAGATTTTTTAGTAGATCCCGTTAATAAGGCTATTTTTATATTCAATTTTTTGCATAGAGATTTAAATGCTTTATAGTGCTGTATAGCTAATATTTCAGTTGGTGCAACAATTGTTGACTGAAACTTATTATCAATAGCTATAAGCATTGACATAAAGGCTACAATTGTTTTTCCTGAGCCCACATCACCTTGCAATAATCGGTTCATTTGAGCATTGCTACCCATATCAAAACGAATTTCCTTGATAACTCGCTTTTGAGATTTTGTTAGTTTAAAAGGCAAATGATTATTATAAAAATCATTAAAATAAAATCCAACATTTTTAAAATTATAACCTTTTATCTTTGATTTGCTAACAAGTCTCTTATTAATTAATTGTAATTGAATAAAAAATAATTCTTCAAATTTGAGCCTAAATTGAGACCTTTGTAGTACATTTTGATCTTTTGGAAAATGAATATTTAAAATTGCCTCACTCTTAGAAATCAATTTATATTGATTTATTAATTCTTTTGAAATTGACTCGAAAAAATCATTTCCAGTTTGTATAAATATTTGTTCTATTAACTTACATATAACTCTGTTAGAAATACCTCGATTAGATAGCAACTCTGTTGATGGATAAATAGGCTGAATACTTGATCTTAAGCTCTTGTCAAATTCAGATTTCAATTCCATTTCAGGATGAGACATACTGAAAACTCCGTTAAAAACACTGACTTTTCCAAAAACTACATATGTTGTTTTCTTTTTTAAATTTTCTTTAATCCATTTATGTCCACGAAACCAAACTAATTCCATATGACCAGATGAATCCTGAAAATCAGCAATCAACCTTTTACCTCGCTTTTGAACCACTTCACGAAAATCAGTAATTTGACCAACAAGTTGAATTTCAGAATTATTTACAACTAATGAGTTTATTGAGTAAAATTGAGTACGATCCACATAACGCCTTGGAAATAAGTATATTAAATCTTGAAAAGTTTTTATTCCAAGTTCAGATCTTAATATGCTAGCACGAGTCGGCCCAACGCCTTTTAAAAACTCTATTGGCGTCTGTAGAATATCATTAACCATATACTATTTTAATAAAATGGAAACTTCTTCGTTCAAAAAATTAAGTGCCATTTCTGCAGTAACTTCATTATTTAGTAAGATATCTAATAGCAATGGTCGAATATCATTTGCTGTACTAACATCTTTATTCTTAAATGAAACTATAGTTTGAATTGTACTATTTTTTGCGGCAGAAACAATACGCCAACAAGGGTCAGAAACATAAATTTGTTGTGAAAGATTGTGCTCATATTCTTGCTCAACTGTTTGTATAAGTAAACTTTTATAGTCTTCAACCTCCTGCGAAATTGGAGAAACACGTTTTAAGAGATTTTGAGGAGAAATTCGTTCCAAAAAAAGAGTTAATCGCTCATATGCCTGTAAACGAATCGGTAAAGATTCTTTTTGAATAGATTCTTTTAAAATGAAATTTCGACGATTGTTTTCATTATCAGTATGTTCTCTAAAAAACAAAAAGGCAATTACCCCAGTAACTAGTGCAGGAATACAATAAACCATTAAACCTAAAATTTGCTCTCCCATAAAAAATATTTTATTGATCACTAATTTAACAATTTTAATGCTAATAATTAAATGATTTAAAATCGAACTATAACATTTATTTATTCTTTAAATCAAAAAAAAAATACAAGAAATTGTTTATAATTATTCGTTAAACTAAGTACAAAAACAAATTACATTATTTAATTTCACAGACTAAAAATTACTTTATTGAATTCATATTTAAATCAGCTTAATGAGGCTCAACTTGCTCCTACTATACAAAAGGATGGGCCAATGATTGTTATTGCAGGTGCTGGATCTGGTAAAACCCGTGTTTTAACTTACAGAATCGCATATTTGATGAGTCAAAATATTGACCCTTTCAATATTTTAGCGCTCACATTCACAAATAAAGCTGCTAGAGAAATGAAATCAAGAATTGCTTCAATAGTTGGTGAAAGTGAAGCAAAAAATTTATGGATGGGAACTTTTCATTCAGTTTTTGCAAAAATATTACGCTTTGAGGCTGATAAATTAGGTTATCCATCAAATTTTACCATATACGATACACAAGATTCACAAAGATTGATTGCATCAATAATAAAGGAGTTAAGCCTTGATAAGGACATCTATAAGTATAAACAAATCTACAGCCGAATATCATCTTACAAGAACAACTTAATAACTGTAAAGGCTTATTTCAATAATTCCGAATTAATCGAAGCTGATAATATGGCTAAACGTCCAAAACTGGGAGATATATACAGAGTATATGTAGATAGATGCTTTAAAGCTGGAGCAATGGACTTTGACGACTTATTATTAAAAACTAATGAATTATTAACAAGGTTTCCTGAAGTGCTTTCAAAATATCAACAGAGATTTCGCTATATTTTAGTTGATGAATATCAAGACACAAATCACTCTCAATATCTAATTGTTAGAGCGCTAGCAGATCGCTTTCAAAATATTTGTGTTGTTGGAGATGACGCACAAAGTATTTATGCATTTAGAGGGGCTAATATCAACAATATTCTAAATTTTCAGCGTGATTATGATGATGCAAAATTTTATAGATTAGAACAAAACTATAGATCTACAAAGAATATTGTTAATGCTGCTAACTCAATAATTGATAAAAATCAAAATAAGCTAGAAAAAGTAGTTTGGACTTCAAATGAGATTGGCAATAAAATTGTTGTTAATCGCTCACTAACTGATGGTGATGAAGGCAGATACGTAGCAAGTTCAATCTTTGAAAACAAGATGAATAAGCAATTGAAAAATTCTGATTTTGCAGTTCTCTACAGAACTAATGCTCAATCCCGTGCAATTGAAGATGCATTAAGAAAAAGAGGTATCGATTATAGAATATTTGGTGGATTATCTTTTTATCAGCGAAAAGAGATTAAAGATGTATTGTCATACCTCAGAATGGTTGTTAATTCAAATGACGAGGAAGCATTTAAAAGAATTATAAATTTTCCAGCTCGAGGAATTGGACAAACGACTTTGGATAGATTAATTATTAAAGCTAATCAATCAGGAAAGTCTATTTATCAACTACTTGAAAATATCCATGAAATCGAAATAAAACTAAATTCAAGTACTAAATCAAAATTATATGACTTTTATACAATGATTGAAAGTTTTAAAATTCTAAATAAAACTTCAAATGCTTTTGAACTGACTGATCATATTTGCAGAAAAACAGGACTGATTAATGAATTTAAAAAAGATGGATCTCCAGAAGGAATCTCAAGAATGGAAAATATTGAGGAACTCTTAAATGGTATTAAAGATTTTGTTGAAGGTCAGTTGGAATTAGTCGACTCAACGGGGGGACTTTCAGAATTTTTAGAAGACGTGGCCTTAGCTACTGATTTAGACAATGAGGAGGATAAAAATAGTAATAAAGTTTCTCTAATGACAATTCATCTTGCAAAAGGTTTAGAATTTCCATTTGTTTACATAGTTGGATTGGAAGAAGACTTATTCCCTAGTGCCATGAGTATCAATACCAGAACAGATTTGGAGGAAGAACGAAGGTTATTTTATGTTGCAGTGACTAGAGCTGAAAAACAAGTGTATTTAACTTATTCACTGTCAAGATACAGGTGGGGAAAATTGATTGATTCAGAACCTAGTCGATTTATTGAAGAAATAAATGATGAATATCTGGAAATTATTACTCCAAAAGAAGAAAGGCGTTTCAATCCAATGATAGATGCTAATATTTTTGGAGATGTAAAGCCTAACCAAATACGATTTAATAAAAAAAATTATACCGCGACAAAACCATTAAACAATAAACCTAGAGTTCCAAAAAATTTGAAAAAAATTTCTAATAACTCTAATGCAGTTAATTTATTTGACTCAAAACTAACAGTTGGAAATATTGTGAATCACCAAAGATTTGGTAATGGAGAAGTTTTAAAAATTGAAGGTAAAGGAGCAGATTTAAAGGCAGAAATTAAATTCAATTCTGTTGGAATAAAAAAACTCTTACTGAGATTCGCAAAACTTGAAATACTTTCATAAAAGCACTGTATTAAAATGAAAGAAGGAAAAAAATTCGAGGAATATATTGAAGTTAAAGGTGCACGTGTCCATAACCTAAAAAACATAGATGTAACTATACCAAGAAATAAGTTAGTTGTTATAACAGGTTTGTCTGGCAGTGGAAAGTCTTCTTTAGCTTTTGATACAATTTATGCAGAAGGACAAAGAAGATATATTGAAACTTTTTCAGCTTATGCAAGACAATTTTTAGGATCA
>Ga0213865_10003014_pt1 | contig 10439 bp, 6 predicted proteins | sample PICome_6_FD_160100 | JGI IMG/M metagenome (GOLD analysis project Ga0213865, IMG submission 160100) | Coastal seawater microbial communities near Pivers Island, North Carolina, United States - PICO282 | ecosystem: Environmental > Aquatic > Marine > Coastal | place: USA: North Carolina | collected... | reverse complement strand
GAGGACCAGACAGGTGGTTATGCATGGATCAATCACCCTTGTGTGGAGGATCGTATCATGGAAATGAAACGATCGTGCGATCATGTCCTCGTCATCGCACATGCCGGAGCTGAAATGATCGACATACCCCTGCCCGAATGGCGAGACAGGTACAAACGCTTATGCGATTGTGGTGCATCGGCAGTCATCGGGCATCATCCACATGTTCCCCAAGGATATGAGAGATACGAGGGCTCATTCATCTTCTACAGCCTGGGCGAGTTCTTTTTCGATACGTCGGCTCCTGATCCAAAACGCACTGCGAGCTTTGCGGTATCGCTCGAATTGACGCTGAGCAATGTGACCGCAAGCATTATTCCCCATCAACATGATGGTGATACCATCTCTCTTGATGAAACCGTGGCAAGCACTACTCGCTATCAACAACTTGAGCTTGCCCTATCAGAAAATGAATATTGGAAGCATTTTGATCAGGCAAGCCAGCAACTTTACGAAGATGTTTACCAAAAGTACTACGAACTCGCCATCCTCGGACAAACCGCGGATTCATCATGGTTGCAAAAATTCCGACACACAGTCAAACGCTTGCTAGCACCTCAGAAATACGAAGCGAAGTACAAAACGCGAGGCGAAATGTTGTTGCTGCATAATCTTCGAATCGATACACATCGGTATGTCGTACAGCGGGTTTTGGAACGCAAGTACAAGTGCTAATCAACGGCAAGCATGTCGTGATTACCAGCTCCAACAGACTCTCACGCTGATTCAGCAGTCCATGCTCGGATTCCGTCCGCTACGAACATGCACCTGTAGATTTTACGTAAATCAATTGAGGTTGAGGCCCGCGAACGAACTTGGCTAACCTTCCACTTATCGCATGAAAAGAATTCAGAATTTCACTACTCCGGTGTATCGTTATCAACGACGTTGGCGAAACAGGATCGAGTCCGCCCTTGTCTCGACACCCTGCAGTTGATTCTCTTATTTACTTCAAAATCGCGTATTTCCCATGAATCTAATTAAGCTTTTCAAACGACAACAGCCACAGTTGACACGCAAAGATGCTCGCAAGTGGATTAACGAGGCGGATGTTATCCGATTGAACATCGGATGTGGTGGTGTGCAATTCGACGACTGGCTCAACATCGATAGAGATATTCTTGACATCAGAAACAAGAACGAGTGGGATGCGTTTCTGGGTGACCGGTTTGTCACTCACGTGCTGGCCGAGCATGTATTCGAACACTTGGATTTTGACGATGCATTAGTCGCATTTTGCAACGTTCAACAATTCCTGGTCCCGGGAGGCTCGTTTCGTTTTGCTGTTCCCGACGGGAACCATCCAAGTGCATACGTTCGGGAATTGACTGGTGTCAATGGAACAGACGTAGGTGCTGACGATCACAAGTACTTCTACACCATCAACGACATTTCGAACATCGAAGAAACGTGTGGCTTAAAAGCCAACTGCCTCGAGTATTTTGACAACGACGGAATTTTTCACCGTAAGGAATATGATGAAGCCAAGGGCTACATATTCCGCTCTTCAAATCGGTACACAGGTCGCTTTACAACGTCCACCGCAGAATATGACCGGATGATTAATTCGGTGCCAGCAGAACTACAGTCGCAATTTTCGAACGGCCAATTTTCATACACTTCTCTTCTCATTGATTGGGTCAAATCAGAACCTGACTGACCCAAGCTGAAAAAACATGCGACAACCGTTTCCTTACTTGGCGGAGTAGTGCTCGTTCCTCCTGCTGATCACATTCTCTAATGGCTTCAGTGTCAGATAGGCGGCATAGGCCTGCAGTCGATCGTTTTTCGCGCCACAAGCTCGAAGGATTCGACGGATATTTCGGGTTCGTAGTCCCCATCGTTTCAAACGTGACACCAAAGTCTCACGACCAATTTGTGCATTGATCCACTCGACATATTTCGGGTCAATAATCTCACGCAATAAATCGATGGACAATGGCTGCAGTGGCCTGATGTTCATTCCCAGGTAGTTTAGTTCATTCTTATTGCTAACAGAGAGTTTCTTGGCCTCTAGATCGCAACCCTGCTTTGCGAAAAAATCTCTTTGCCATTGACGCTTTCGCTTTCGTCCCTCTGAGATGTTCAACATATCGAGGGCAATTTCCTGATTAAGAAAAGGTGACCACGGCCTGAACCCCAAATGCTCTGGAACTCTCATCAAATAGCATAATAGAGTCAGCTTACACCGCATCGCAGCTACGATTCGATACTTGTCATTCTTGAGATACTGTCGCTCACGTTCAAAATGCTGCTCAAGTAATTCATGGTTTTTAACAGGGAGCAAGGATACGTTGCTGTCGGCGTTCAAACCATGCGAGTAGTACAGATACTTGAGATCTTGCGGAGAATTTATGGCTGCAATGGAAAGTGAACCGGCCCATGCATCACCGATGATGCCACTCAAGAAAGCTGAACCGTTCAAATCCGGCTCTTGTTGACGGACTTTTTCAAAAAACTCCAGCTGGTACATGCCGTGAGCATGAGTCGATACACCAAAGACCCGATCCCAGTCGGATAAGTAGTCATGAAACGCTCCAATCTCTATCTGGGACCACGCAAACCCAAGCTCCCTGGACAGTTCCTTTGCGAATACAACTTCATGAGAATCCCGCTGAGTTGCGGATAGACCGTAAGTGAATGCGCGAACGCGGGACTTGTCACTAATCGCCATATTCAGCAGTCTGGAATCAAATCCGCCACTGGTGGGTACTACCAGAGGTCCGACCTGTTCTTTTTCCCATGCTTGCACCGAAGCAAAAATTTTCTCGATTACTTCCGATTCGTCTGCAATTCCGGAAACGAGACTTGGCACTTCATCTACATCACTCCTTACCAGCAACTTACCAGTGGTCTCATCGACACGCACACTACTTGAGTGTGGGAGCATTTTGACCCCAAGGATTGGAGTGCGCTCGAACACTGAATAACCAGCAGCCAAATACTGCGATAAGCCCTCAGGATCAAAAGTCACATTACCCCAATCCACAACGTCGTTGATATTATGGCTGATTCGCTTATTCGTTTCGTTGTAGAAGACTGGGGTAGATGCCAACCAATCCGTGATAAACTCTTGCACGAGCGAAAATCCTTTGTGGAATCCAAATAATTGCAACTCGGGAATCGCTTTGTTCGAGGCTGGCCCCGAACACTACTACACCGTGATGCACAATGTCAAAAATCTTCCAAGGTGTGCTGGGAGAGTACAGGAACTGACATGGCATGATCTACATCCAGAATCAAGAATCGGAAAAGATTGGCAGTGGATTACTGTCAGGACACCAGAAAATGCTCGATGGCTAAAAGTTTGACACTCCCACGCATGCTGCGGTTCAATACCTAATACTATCATCTGGCGTAGTCCGTGCCAGCAGCAAAAAAAGCAAACCAGCAGACTGCTCCCCTTCACATCCCTACCAGTACAGTAAGACCCATTGCTGTTGTTCCCCCCCCCCGCTTGAAAGGACCATGTCGTGAGATTACTTGCCTATCTGCTTGTGTGCCTCGGACTTTGTATTACTGAACTGGGGATTGCCACAAGTGAAGATGCGGTTTTCATCGGACAGCAACGTGAATTGTTTCTCGATAGTGATTTGATCCGAACAGCAAATGGGATCACGCTTCAATTGCATGAGGCAGAACCGCGAGAAGTGATCCTGGTTACAGATGAACCATGGGAAGGAAATACGTGTGCCTACTACACCATTTTTCAAGACGGTGATAAGTATCGGATGTACTATCGTGGTTCCCATTGGGACGAAAGCAAAAAACGGGCCACACACCCCGAGGTTGTCTGCTATGCAGAAAGCACAGATGGTATTCACTGGCAGAAACCTGAATTGGGAATCTGTGAATTTGAAGGTTCCACTGCCAATAACATCATTTGGGATGGAGTCGGCTCGCACAACTTCACACCATTCAAAGATACCAATCCACAGTGCAAGCCAGAGGCTCGATACAAGGCGCTGGGGCGTGGACGCTCGTTACGAGCCGGCGACAAGTCCTCCAAGCATGGACTTTTTGCATTTCAATCTGCCGATGGTCTCCATTGGAAACTGATGCAGGACACCCCGGTCATTACGAAAGGTGCGTTCGACTCACAGAATCTGGCTTTCTACGACGAAGTCGATAAGCAGTACCGTGATTACCATCGCTGGTTCAATAAAGGCGTGAGGGACATCATGGTCTGTACTTCCAACGACTTCTTGAACTGGACCACACCTGTTGGTTTACAATATGCCGACTCGAGAAAAGAACACCTCTACACCAACGCCATACGACGTTATCCAAGAGCCCCAGGTTTTTTCATCGGCTTCCCGACACGTTACCTGCCCGATCAAGGCCAACGAGTGGAACCCATCCTGATGGCAAGTCGAGATGGACTCCATTTCAAACGTTGGGCCGAACCCGTCATACCCGAAACGGCCCCAAAGGAGCGGCAGGGAAACCGAAGCAATTACATGACATGGGGACTCGTACCATTGCCTGGCAAACCGCGTGAATATTCGCTGTATGCCACCGAAGCCTACTACACGGGTCCCAACAGTCGCGTTCGACGCTTCAGTTACAGAGTCGATGGATTTGTCTCGGCGCATGCCGGCAAAGCGCCAGGGTTCCTCACAACGAAACCGCTGATCTTCCAAGGAGATTCCTTGGAGCTGAATCTGATGACCACTGATGCCGGATCTGTCGCAGTGGAAATTCAGGATCTTGATGGCAAGCCGATCCCCGGCTTCTCGCTTAAGAATTGTGAGCCATGCACGGGCGATTCGATTTCACGGAAAGTGCGTTGGAAGAACAATCCACCACTCAAGGTGTTGGCTAACCGCCCGTTGCGATTGAAGTTTGCAATCCAGGACGGTGATCTCTACTCCTATCAATTCACCAGTAACCCGTAAGCGTGGTTAAATGCCAACGAGGCCGAGCCCAGGAATGCCCGCATGTTCAACTCAAAATTTCTTTGACCACCTTTGCATTTCTTCCAGCGGTGATAATTTCTTCACGGCCCGAGTGATTGAATACAAGTTTATCCCACTGCAGACCGAAGAGATGCATTAACGTTGCTTGGTAATCATTAGGTGTCACAATGCCCTCGACCGCACGATGACCAAATTCATCTGTGGCTCCATGCACCATTCCCGGCTTAATTCCACCACCCGCCATCCAGATACTAAATCCCTGTCCATTGTGGTCACGCCCATGTTTTTCGGGTGCCCCTTGATTCTGTGTCACGGGTAAGCGACCTATTTCGCCCCCCCAGTGAACAATAACTTCATCGAGCATTCCCCGCTGCTTGAGATCCTTCACCAAAGCCGCAGCAGGTTTATCCGTCCGGCGGCAAATGCTTGGCAATGTTGTGCCAAGATTGCTGTGGTTATCCCACGGCTGGCCTGCAAGAAATAATTGAACAAACCGGACCCCTCGCTCAACAAGTCTTCGCGCGATCAAACAACGCGTTCCATACTCACGCGTGGTTTCATCATTCAAGCCGTACATTTCATGGGTCGCTTTGGTCTCTTTTGAAATATCCAACGCCTCCTGTGCCGAGGTTTGCATTCTGGCGGCAAGTTCGTAACTCGCTATTCGAGCTTCCAATTCATCTGCCCCCTGAAAACGCTCAGCGTGACGTCGGTTAAGAGCCTGGAGGAACTCAAGACCTTGCTGCTGAGGACGCCCGCGCAAGTGTGCCGGCGCCTGCAAATTCAGAATTCGTGGCTCTTTTGGGCGTACTACCGTTCCCTGATACAACGCGGGCATGAAACCACTGGACCAGTTATTGATGCCGTCCACTGGATGTCCACCCGGATCGGTCAGCACCATGTACGCAGGCAGGTTCTGGGTTTCCGAACCCAAACCATACAGCAACCATGAAGCAAAGTGCGCTCTTCCCAGTACACCTGGAATTCCTCCATGGAAATATCGAATGGACACTTCGTGCCCGTTGGCGCCCGTATGCATGCCCCGCATCAAGCACAGATCATCTGCAATGCCTGCTATCTCCGGCAGCAATTCAGAGAATTCCGTTCCACACTGTCCATGCTTGGAAAACTTCCACCGAGTGCCCATCAATTTTTTGCTTGCTTCGTTCGCGAAGCTGTAGGCGATGTCTTCTTTGTAATCTGTTCCATCAAACCGTGTGAGCTCCGGCTTGGGATCCGTCAAGTCCATGTGAGACGGGCCGCCATGCTGAAACAGCGAAATCATCGCCTTCGCTTTGGGCTGATGATGGGGAGTCTTTGGAAGAAGATCAAGCCGTTCCGATTGGGCAGAAATTTTCTTCAGCTTTGCTGATGCTTTTTCCTGTTGCAGCAAACATGCCAAGGCGATGGCCCCAACCCCCATCGCCTGCTGTTGCAAGAACGCGCGTCTAGGGTAGATCATCGAATCACCACCTTTCTCCGAGTTTGCGACAGGAAACACAATGCTTTACTGACCGTCAACCTAAAACTATTCAACATACAGAAACTCATTGGATGCGAACAATGAATGACAGAGATTCCTCATCGCCTGCTGTACGGCAGTTCGTCCTTCAATGAGATAGTCGGATGATGATTCGAGCAACGACAATTGTCGCTGCAGGAAAGCAGCTGCCATTACAAGCTCTTCGTCTGCTGGCGGACGGCAGTAAACCAGCTCCCAGGCTCGAATGATCTGGCCAGTTAGCTTGGCATAAGAGCTCGCAGGACCACTGAAGCATTTTTCTGACACAATCGTCTGTGCATTGCCATCTTCGTGCCGCAGAACGAGCGTATTCTTCCAGTCGTACGAATCTGTATTCGTTCCTTCACGACAATCCGTGATGAAATCAACCGTGTCACCAGCCGAAACTTGAAACCCCTCAACCTTTGTCTCAGTGGTGCCGTGGTAGGCAACCCATTGTCCGTGCAACTTTCCATCACGATTTGAAACGATGCGACCACGAACACCATCACCGTTGTCTGATGGATGACTCAATGCACCTGCAATGTTGACAACACCATTCGCCGGTGCCGTCCATCTCCGAATCACTGCATTTTTTCCACTGCCCGGATGTCCGCCAGTCGCACGCAACAGGGTGTACCCAAGCTCCGCATCGGGCAACTCCTTACCTGCTTGCCACTGCGTCCCCGTCCAATGCGGCAAAGCATGAAACGTGGTTCTGGGTTGAGATGCTTGATCGTACCAACCGTAGCCATATTGCCACATCGGTTTTCTATTCAACAGATCATTCGTCAAAGCGAGTTGCGAAGGCGTGGGTTCCGCTGGATTGTCTGCTATACGTTCAGCAAGATATCCCGCCTGTTGAAGAATGAATTTCCCATTCAAAAGAATCAATGACTGTGTTGCTACCGTCGAGGATGGTCTGATTTCACAATTGGTTTCCATCACTGGTGCGTCAAAGGTCTGCAGCATTCCTACCGGCCGGCTGCGGCGGGTCTGAATGTAGATACTTCGTCGTGACTGATCACCCTCGACCATCACTTGCCCGGTGTCATCTTCTTTGGTTTTCAGTGGAGGACCGTACAGAGTTCCATCAAGACGACCACTCGCAGCAAGCATGCGATCCCGAATTGTCTCTGCCTCAAGACGTCGCAGCCTTCGTTGATAAAAGACGGCATCACCCGATCCGGCATTTTGACGATAAACCGCCGATTCCATGATCAACCGATGCAAGTTCTTAAGACTCCAGCCACCGGCCACGAACTCACTGGCCAGCCAATCCAACAGGCGAACATCACCGGGCTGAGTTCCAAGCGTTCCGAAGTCGGCAGGAGTTGTGACGAGTCCCTGTCCGAAATGATGCATCCAGACACGATTGACAATGACCCGAGCCAGCAGTGGATTCTCCTCGCTGGTAAGCCACCGAGCGAACGCCAAACGGCGTCCGGTCGATGGCAATGATGGATCGTCGTTAGCAAATTCGGTCCGCTCGCCGTTGAGCGCCAGAACCGTCAATGCTCCAGGGTTTACCACCTGCCGGGGTTGGGCAGGATCACCCCGGTGAAACAGCTTTGTTTCGGTCACATGATTGGCAGGCTCAACCAAAGCTCGAATGAACTGCTCAACCGGTTTGGCTGCGCGAATCTGCTTGATCTCTTCATCAAACGCAGCCAACTTCGGCTTCGAGTCTGGAATGTACTGATAGAGGTTTCCCGGCGTGATGTTGACGCTGGGATTCGCTTTAAGTGCCTGCACCTGCTCAGGGGTTCGATCCTTGCTGGCAGTCTCATATGCGGACCGCAACTCGCTACGCAGCGGCTCATCGTATTTTGCCAGTTCCTGATCCAGGGCCTGCTTCATGAACTCCGCCAGTTTCGTACTCTTCCGATCACCAACTGCTTTGGCCTTCGTTTCAATCTCAGCTGCTTTTTCACGATCAGCATTTGTGTAAAGTGAAACTCTTCGAGCATCGGGTGTCTTCCAGGCTTTCCAGTCCAAAGCGGCTCAAAAACTGCTCTCAGTGCGTAGTAGTCGGACTGTGGAATCGGGTCATAGCGATGATCGTGACACTGTGCGCACTGAACACTTAAACCAAACAGGGAAGTGCCAACGATCTTGAGGGTGTCAGTCATCACCTGATTGCGTGCGGCCTCGTCATTAGCTCCACTACCAGTGCCATCGGCAGCCATTCGCAGATATCCGGTAGCTGTCAACAAGTCGACCTGCTCTTCTGTCAAGTCACCCTCGATCGGACCGGCAAGCTCATCACCAGCCAGTTGCTCGGTAATGAACTGGTCAAACGGCTTGTCCTGGTTCAATGAACGGATCACCCAGTCACGATACTTCCAAGCCCACGACCGTTCAGCGTCCTTCACCGTGTACCCCTCTGAATCGGCATACCCTGCTATATCCAACCAATGCCGACCCCAACGTTCGCCATACGCAGGCACACCCAAGAGATGAGTCACCAAATGCCCATACCAGTCGGGCCTGGGATCCTCGGACCAATACCGCACCTGCTCTGGTGCAGGCGGAAGACCAAGCAGATCAAAGAAAGCACGCTTGATGAGCGTCGCCCGATCTGCTTCATCCAGAATTCTTCCCTGCTGATCTTCGTCAATTCGCCACTGCACCAATAAATCAATGGTATTGCGATAGACCATTGGTTCAGCCGGAACCAGCGTCGTTGGCACTTTGACATCCTGCTGAATGGCTTGATAAGCCCAGTGAGATCGCTCTTCCAGAGTAACCCCCAAACCGGTTCCTATCGTTTCTGGCTCTGGTCGAGCCGTAGTCGCACCCTGTTCAATCCAGCGTTCAAGAATCTGAATTTCCTGTTCCGATACCTTCACCTCTCCGGGCGGCATCTCTCCGTCTTGAATTCTGGTGAACACCAGACTGCTAGCAGGATTGCCCAACTCAATCGCCGGTCCACTTGATCCACCTTGCTTCATTAAACGGACCTGCCTCAAGTCAAGCTCACCTTCCAATTCCTCGGTCGCTCCATGGCAATCGAAACAGTGTGCTCGAAAAATCGGGCGGATATGCTGCTCGTAAGTCAATTCGTCAGTCGCGACAGCACGCGGGCAGCAGAACAACCAGTGATAGCTGGAAATCAATACGAGCGTCAGAAGCGTTGGGCGCAACATCATCAGCTAGATAGTCAAATTTGAGGTGGGATCTGATTCCAGGCGGGCAGCAAGTACCGCGAACGGCGCTTGCCTCTATCATAACCAGGAAACTGAGGAAGGTCTGAGCGAGTCAACCCAGTTTAATGCATGAATGACATTCTTACTATTTCAGTGGATAACGCCTCACGGGAACATCATTGCCTTGCTTTGGCCCAGCTGTGCTTCTTCCATCGGAGATAAGCCTCTCCAGCAAATCCACCATTTGTTCCAGCTTTTCCGGGTGACTGTCTGCAAGATTACGTGTCTCTCCCAAATCTTCAACAAGGTGATAGAGTTGCACAGCCTGACTTTGATCTCCCCCCTTACCCCATCCCCCAGAACCGGACGCAGCGATGTATTTCCACGCCCCATCTCGCAGGCTCGGAACACCTCGAATGGAACAGCTGATTGAAGTCGTCCGAGTCGGAGTATTCTGGCCTTCCAACAACGGTAGTATGCTGAAGCTGTCTTCTCCCTGTCCCGGCGTCAATGTCGCACCGGTGACCTCGGCGAAAGTCGCCATCAAGTCAGCCTGATGAATCAGTTGATGACAAACAGTGTCTGGTTCTATTTTTCCAGGCCACCGCACAATGAAAGGAACACGATGTCCCCCTTCCCATGCGTCTGCCTTATAACCGCGTAGCGGCCCACTGGGATAATGACCCTGTGCCTCCAACTTCGAAACGCCGATGTACGGAGCACAACCATTGTCACTGGTAAAAACAACCAGGGTATTATCCGCTAGATCTGCTTCGTCGATCGCATCCATCACCTGCCCGACAATGTCATCTGTTTCCATGACGAAGTCGG
>Ga0213865_10003012_pt1 | contig 10440 bp, 9 predicted proteins | sample PICome_6_FD_160100 | JGI IMG/M metagenome (GOLD analysis project Ga0213865, IMG submission 160100) | Coastal seawater microbial communities near Pivers Island, North Carolina, United States - PICO282 | ecosystem: Environmental > Aquatic > Marine > Coastal | place: USA: North Carolina | collected... | reverse complement strand
GATCAAGCTATTGAAAAAGATAGAGATACAATCGACAGAATGAAGGATGACAAGAGTCCTCAATTAGATCATGCAACAACGCATTCGATTGACCTTTCTCGGAGTGAGCAATCAACACAGCATAGGGTTAAAGCATCACCGCTTGCGAAGCGAATTGCGCGTCAGAATGGTATAGACCTGAACCAGTTTGATGGCTCTGGGCCAAATGGTCGTATTATTAAACGTGACGTTGAATCATATCAGGCTGGTTCAACAAGCACTGCAGGTGCTGGTGTGAACGTTGGAATCACGCCCACAATTGGTGTTGATGGACCTACTCCATTCGAAATTGAAAAGCCGTCAGCCATAAGAAAGATTATCGCGAGCCGATTATCTGAGAGCAAATTTACTAGTCCACATTTTTATGTCACTGTCGACATGGAAATTGATAGCTTATTAGAACTTAGAAAACAGATTAATGCCAATCCAGATGAACCTAAAGTATCGGTGAACGACATTATTCTTATGGCCTGTGGGCGAGCCTTGAAGGCGATCCCGGGTGCAAATAAAGCATGGGTAGGTGACGAGATACATCAGTATACTCGCGCTGATATATCAGTTGCCGTTGCCTCAGAGCGAGGACTTGTAACGCCTGTTATAAAAGGAGCGGATACTCAATCTCTAAGGCAAATTTCAGCAGTTGCGAGCAAATTAGTTACCAAGGCGCGTGATGGGAAATTATTACCCGAAGAAATGCAGGGTGGTAGTTTCTCGATATCAAATATGGGTATGATGGGAGTGAAACATTTCACCTCAATAATCAATCCACCCCAAGGCGCAATTTTGGCTGTTGGGGCTGGTGAAAAGCGACCTGTCGTAAAGAACGATGAGTTAGCAGTTGCGACCGTAATGACCTGTACGTTATCGGCGGATCATCGCGTGATTGATGGCGCAGTTGCTGCCGAGTTGATTGGTAAGATCAAAGGTCTGATCGAAAATCCTATTCAGATGCTGGTATAAAAAAATGTCAAATAAGAACTATGATGTAATTGTAATTGGAGGCGGTCCAGGAGGATACGTCGCGGCAATAAGAGCGTCGCAGCTTGGCATGAAAGCAGCAGTCATTGAACGAGAGCACTTAGGTGGGATCTGTCTGAACTGGGGTTGTATACCGACTAAAGCGCTTCTGCGTTCAGCTGAGGTAGGGCACTTAATCAATAATGCCGCTGCTTATGGTTTTTCAGTTAACGAAGTGAGCTTTGATATTTCAAAGATCGTAAAACGTTCGCGGGATGTTGCTAAAAAACTGTCTGCTGGCGTTGGTTTTCTTTTGAAGAAACACAAGGTCTCTGTCATCGAGGGTGAGGGGAAGATTAGTGGTCGAGGGAAGGTGTCAGTGGGGTCAGACATAATTGAGGCCAAACACATAATAATAGCGACCGGAGCGCGCGCACGAACATTACCAGGTCTTGAGCCCGATGGTAATCTAATTTGGACATATCGTGAGGCTATGGTGCCGTCTGAACTTCCGAAATCAATGGTAGTCATGGGATCAGGCGCGATCGGAATAGAATTTGCAAGCTTTTATAACGACCTTGGCGTGGATGTAACGGTAGTAGAGCTTCAAGAGCGGATTTTGCCCGTTGAGGATGAAGAAATTTCTGCCGCTGCTCGCAAATCATTTGAGAAACAGGGAATAAAAATTCTGACTAGCTCCAAAATAAGGGACGCTAGAAAAGGTAAAAAGCAGATCTCCGTTGTAATTGAAACAGATGACAAAACTTCAGAGATAACCGTTGATCGTCTCGTTTCTGCCGTTGGGATTGTTGGTAATACTGAAACCATAGGCTTGGAAAATACAAAAGTTGAAGTTGACCGTGGTCATATTAAAACGGATGCCATGATGCGTACCGGAGAGCCTGGGGTTTATGCAATTGGTGATGTTTGTGGGCCTCCGTGGTTAGCACATAAAGCAAGCCATGAAGGTATCCTTTGCGTTGAACACATTGCCGGACAACCTGATTTGCACCCATTGGACGCTCAGGCAATTCCAGGTTGTACATATGCTCGGCCACAGATTGCATCTGTTGGCCTGACAGAGGCTGCGGCAAGAGAAACTGGGCGAGCAGTTAAAGTCGGAAAGTTTCCCTTCCAAGGTAATGGCAAGGCAATTGCTCTTGGTGAGTCTGAAGGCTTAGTTAAAACAATTTTTGATGCGAATACAGGTGAACTACTAGGTGCCCATATGATCGGTGCCGAAGTGACGGAACTTATACAAGGATTTGGCATTGCAAAGTCATTAGAAACAACTGAAGCAGAACTAATGAATACTGTGTTTCCGCACCCTACATTGTCAGAGATGATGCACGAATCTGTTCTTGATGCATATGATCAAGCGATACACATCTAGTTCAACCGGTCGCATTTACTGTTTAGGGTGTTTGAGCTTACCTGTGGTTTAGGAATAATAAATGACCGTTTTAACTAACCCCAACCGTCCGCGGCATCCTGAGAAGGCTAAGAAACCAGATCAACCAAGCCCTCGCAAGCCTGATTGGATAAGAGTAAAAGCTCCGATTTCGGAGGGTTACAAGAAAACAAAAAAAATTATGGAAGACCATAATCTTGTCACTGTTTGCCAGGAAGCTAGCTGCCCAAACATTGGTGAATGCTGGACTAAGCAGCATGCAACAATGATGATTATGGGTGATACCTGCACGCGGGCGTGCTCGTTTTGCAATGTGATAACTGGTAAGCCAAGAGCTTTAAACCCACTCGAGCCGTTTTCAGTTGCTGCATCAGTAAAAACATTGGCGCTAAAGCATGTAGTTGTAACTTCTGTTGATAGGGATGATTTGGATGACGGTGGTGCAAATCACATAGCTGAAACAATAACGGCTATTCGTCAGGCCAGTCCTAATACAACAATAGAGGTTCTTACTCCAGATTTTCTGCGTAAAGGCGATTCTTGGAAGGCAGTTGCTGCCGCGCGTCCTGACGTATTCAACCACAATCTCGAGACTGTGCCTCGGCTGTACCGTCCAGTGCGACCCGGATCTGATTATGGACATAGTCTTAAACTTCTAAAAAATATGAAGGCAGAAAATAGTCAGGACTTTACGAAATCAGGTTTAATGGTTGGATTAGGTGAGACTTTTGACGAAATGCTGGACGTAATGGATGATATGCGCGCACACGAAGTAGATTTCATAACGATTGGACAGTATCTTCAGCCTACGCGAAAACATCACTCTGTTGTTAAATTCTGGCATCCAGAAGAATTTAAGGCACTAGAAGAAGCAGCCTGGAAACGCGGGTTTTTAATGGTCTCCGCCAGCCCAATGACTAGATCCTCCTATCATGCTGGCGATGATTTCTCTAGATTGAAGAAAAACCGTTCTGCACAGCTTGCAGCTTAGTTGTAACAAGCCTAAGCGCTCAATCCATGCCAAGTATTAACGAGCATCGACTGCTGCCGTTTAGTGCCGCCCAGATCTATGATTTGGTTGCAGATGTAGGTAGCTATCCTGATTTTTTACCGTGGACCCAACAAGCGCGTCTTCGCAACATTAGTGAAGCAGGATTCGATGCTGATTTGGTCCTCGGCTTTCAGTTTATTCGGGAGACATTTACTTCGCGCGTCACACTCATGCCTGATCAATTTCGCGTCCATGCAGTGGGTGTAGGCCCAGGCCCTTTCAAAATTCTTATAAACGATTGGCATATACAACCAGTCACTGACCAAAGCTGTGCTGTTGATTTTTGCGTAGATTTCGAGATTCGCAACTTCGCGCTGCGTAGGGTGATAGAGCCGGTTTATACCCAAGCCCAAAGGCAGGTAATGACTTCTTTCGAAGCTCGTGCAAATTATCTTTACAGAGTTGTTTAGAACTTAAATTAAGCGCGGTAATCGGGCTCCTCGGCATCAAGGATTCTACACATCGATTCAAAATGAAGTTGCCACGGAGAATTCGGGTAATTTTCCCATTCCTGAGCAGTACTCTCTGCAATTTCGGAAGACATTACGTTGAGGGGCAGCCCAGTTGAAACGGCTCTTATGTAAAGTGCGCAGGCGCGCTCGAAATAGTAAAGTTCGTCGAACGCTCTGGCTACGCTCTCAGCTACCGCGGTGACACCGTGATTACCCATTAGTAGGATTCGGTGATTACCAAGGGTTTTTGCTATTCGATCCCCTTCATCATCAAATCCCATTCCTCCAAAGCCATCATCATAACCAATTCGATTATAATATTTTGCAGTCATCTGGTCGATTGGCGGCAATTCAGGTTTCTTTAGACACGCGAGAACGGTCGCAAAATCAGAATGCACATGAAGGCATGCTCGGGCTTTAGAGCTGTGGCGATGGAAGGCGCTATGAATGCCCCATGCGGTTGGATCTGGTGCTAATTGTTGTGAGAATGTTGCTGCTTTGTCGTCGGCATCACATAAAACTAAATCAGAGGCCTTAATTTGGCTAAAGTGAACACCACTAGGGTTAATGAGAAACTTCTTCCCGTCGTCTGAAACTGAGAGAGAGAAATGGTTTGCGACGGCCTCATGCCAGTTATTGCGCGCTGCTAAACGGAATGCCGCAGCTAATTCCTGTCTTTCATGCATAAAGCTTAGTGTTTCCATGTGGATATCCCTTCTTGGATTACTTCTGAATCATAGGCCTTGCGAGCAAACACTTCATGAACCATCGGCGCAAAGTGCAAAAGTTGTTTTGAGGGATAATTGGGGTCAAAGCTCGATTGGTCCCAACGCTCACAAAATCCAACACATGCGTTATAGTGGGGGTGGAATTTATATTTATCTCTTTCGTTTTTGTCCCACCCAAGGTGTTCGAAATAATAATAGCCTTGAAACAGGCCGTGGTGCTCTACGACCCACGCACACTCTTCTCTTACGAAGGGTCGAACTATTTCAGCGGCAAAACGATCATGATTCTGGGGGGCTAACCCATCACCAATATCATGCAGAAGGGCAGAAACTATCCAGTCGACATCGTACCCATCTCTCTCGGCGCGAGTTGCGCACTGAACTGCATGCTCCAAGCGATTGATGGGATACCCATCTAATGATTCATCCGCCTGCAGCTCAAGATGGGCTAGTACTCGCTTAGCAGTCATTTTTAAATGTTTGTTCTCGAGGCTTTGCAAGAGCATATAATCTTCTTGCGTACCATTTTTCATTTCAGTGAAGCTTACTGTTTTCATAACTATCTCTTTCCACATCCGGTTTCCCTAATGCAATCTTATGGACGACATTATAAAAGCGCAAATTGAAGAGCAGAGAGGCACGACCGCTCATACAAGAAGGGCCACTGTTCCAGCCATCGAGGACAGGCTTTATACTCTGCACCCAGTATTGGATCAGGGTTTTGTTCGAATCATAGATTATATGGGAGATGATGGCGCGATAGTGCAGGCGGCCAGGGTATCTTACGGCAAAGGGACGAAGGCGGCGCGAAATGATGCTGGGCTTATTCGTTATTTAATGCGACATCGGCATTCTACACCATTTGAAATGTGTGAGATTAAGTTTCATATGAAGATGCCAATCTTTGTTGCTCGTCAATGGATTCGACATCGAACGGCAAATGTGAATGAGTACAGTGCGCGCTACTCCGTTCTAGATAGGGAGTTCTATGTTCCTGAGCTAGAAAACATGGCGGCTCAATCAACAATTAATAACCAAGGACGTGGAGATGTGCTCGGTGAGAAACGCGCTCAAGAGGTATTGGAACTACTTAAGGCTGATGCTTCGAGATCTTTTGACCTATACGATTCATTACTAGTTGATAGTGCAGATAATGAACCAAAAGGTCTCGCTCGTGAACTCGCCCGTATGGCGTTGCCACTATCGACATATACGCAATGGTACTGGAAGATTGATTTGCACAATCTTCTTCATTTTTTAGCATTAAGGGCAGATCCCCACGCGCAATATGAAATACGGGTTTATGCGGAACTGATGCTGGATATGGTCAGAGATTGGGTGCCAAATGCTTGTGCAGCTTTTGAGGACTATAGAATTGGTAATTTTGACCTATCAAAATCTATGCTGGGCGTCGTTAAGGCCTGGGTAAGAGGCGAAGACGTATCTCAAGAGAGCAGTGGTTTAAGTGCTCGAGAGTGGCGCGAATTGTGCAGTGCCATGGATAGAGAGGCGTGATCGAAGAAGAGCCGCGTTCATTTTTTGATCGAGGCAGTCATGCCATCTCAGCTCGAACGCTTGGATCCTTGGTATTAGCATATTTGGGCGGTCAGGTTCTCTTTTTTCAGCTAACTTTGCTTGAAAGTTCAGAACTTGGTTTGTTTTTATTTTTTTTGGCTACTGGTGCCTGTTTAGGAGCCGCTTGCTGGATTACCTTGGTTGGAAATGGGTGGTCTCCGATTGCCCTAGGATTAAGGAGAGTAGAGAACACATGGTTAATTTGGAGCGCTCTACTAGGACCTATTGTTCTGCTGGGAACTATATTTCTCGGTATGCTGCTTAGCCCTGTGGCACAAGAAAATTTGGCGAATTATAATAGCGAGTTGGTAGGTGGTAACGGGCTGACTCCATTTATCTTTAGCGTAGTTACGTTAGTTATTTTAGTGCCGTTTGCTGAAGAGTTACTGTTTAGAGGAGCGATTTTTAATTACTTGAGTGAGCGCTTAGGTGATGTGGTAGGTTGGCTAGGTAGTTCAGTATTGTTTGCTTTGGCCCACAGCGCAACTCTTTCAGCAGCAGATGGATTCATTGATCAATTAGTAATGATCAGTGTTTTAAGTCTGGTTGGCCTTGCAGCTCTCTGGGTACGAGTGAAAACTGGCTCGCTCTTTCCGGCTGTCACTCTTCATGGCTCGTACAATGCTTCAGTTTTACTAATCCAGGTTTCTTTGCCTTGAAACGGACGTGATACCAACCAAATAAAGCCAACGACCTAGAACAAAAAGGACAAATATGCCCTGGGAAGAAACACCTAACGAGCAAGACGTAGCTAAGATGGCAGAGGATCCATGGGGATCGGGAAGTGCGCCTCGTCGACAAACTCCACGTAAGTCAAATGCATCTAAACCCGTCAATATAGAGAGTGAGAGAAATCGACGCGCTGGCGGTGGTGGTGGAAATGGTCGTCCTCCGCAGAATAATGGTAATGAGTTTGAAGACATTGCTCGAAACGCAGCGGATCAAGCGGGTAGTATACTAAAGCGGCTCGGTTCCGGTGGGGTGAGTTTTGTGATCGGCTTGCTCTTCATATTGTGGGGTGCCACGGGGATATACCAGGTTGGCGAAACTGAGCGGGCAGTTAAAACAACTTTTGGTCAGTTTGCTGGTGTCGGCCAACCGGGCCTTAACTGGCATTGGCCTAGGCCAATTGGTAAAGCCGAGCTAATTGATGTATCGCAGCAAACCCTTGAAATAGGTGGCGGTGTTGGAAGGAATGAGCAACTCATCGTGACTGGGGATAAGCAGTTAGTAAGTTTTCCTATAAAAATCGTTTGGCAGGTCGATGCAGCTGCACCTGAAATATACAGGTTTGCATACGGCAACCCTGTTAATGTAATTAAGTTAGCCGGCGAAACCGCACTGCGTGACAATATTGGCCGGACTGCTGCGTTAGACGCAATCGGTGCCCGTGCTGGACAAATTCGTGACCAGATTGAAGTGGATTTGACGGCTCTTATCTCCGCAAATGATCAACCTTTAGGGGTCAGGATTGTGCGTGTCGATGCAGCGTCTACTCCCCAGGTGCCAGAGCAAGTTCAGGATTCCGTTAGAGCGATACAACAGGCACAGGCTACGGCGCTAATCCGTTTGGAGGAGGCGCAGCAATTTGAAAATGCACAGCTTAACGAAGCTCAAGGTGTAGCTGGTCAAGTTTTTGCACAGGCTCGTCAAGATGTGGTGCGTCGTGTTAATGTTGGACTGGGTGAAGCTAATAAACTCAGGCAAATTTATAATGGCTATCGCCAATCGCCAGAGTCAACATTGCAGAGATTATATGAAGATGCGAGGCGTATCCTCCTATCGGAAGCTCAAATCGATGCAACAGCCGACGAATTGAGGCTTGATCAGATCTTAAGTAACCTGACTTCAGGAGGTTCCCGATGACTCGCGCTCTTAGCATATTTGGTGTAGCCGTTGTGGTTGCGTTAGCAATCTTCAACACTTCGACATATACTCTCAATCCGGGTCAGCAGGTGATGGTGTTTAGATTTAATGAGCTGATCCACGAAGAGCAGCGTCCTGGGCTTCATTTTAAGGCTCCTATTGTGGACGAAGTTAGAAAATTTGGTGCATTTGTATATGATTATGATGGTGACGAAGGTACTTTTCTGGCGCTTAATGCTGAACCTATAGTTGTCGACTATTACATCACCTATCGCATAACCAACTTACGTGTATTCCAGGAGGAAGTAGCAGGTTCCATCGCTCGTTTAGAAGACAACCTTAAAAACGTTACGGTAACAGCCATCCAGGCAACTATTAATAATCGGTCTCAAGCTACTATTCTGGCTGAGGGCCGCGAAGAGATGCGGGTTCACGTATTTGAACGGCTGCTTGCTGTCGACGATATCTATGGCGTAACGCTGGTTGACTTTAGAATTAACCGGGTCGACTTACCTGAGCAGACCAAGACCGAAGTTGAAGCTTCGATGATTCAGGAACGTAACGCTGAACGTGAAGATATTTTAACTAACGCAACTGCTCGCTCAGCAATCATTCGTGCAGAGGCAGTAAGGGACGCCGCTAAAATTACAGATGAAGCCAATCAGAAAGCCCAGGCTCTTATAGGGCTTGGAACTCGAGAAGAGATTGTGCTCAAGGACCAAGGCTTCGGCATAGATCCTGACTTCTTCACTTTCTACAAAAGGGTAGAGCAAATACTAGAGGGCGATGGCTTGCCAAGTGGCCGCTTTATTGTCTCTGACGTAGATGCTTATCTCGGGAACTTTCTTGGTTTTGATGACGCTCTGTCTTCCGCAAAACGGCAAGTCGGTGTGTTTGAGCCGCTCGTGGATCTTGAGCTATCAGCTGAATTACAGGAGACCTTGACCGAGATCAGCTTAGACATTCCAAGCGCCCCTTAATGGCTCACGAGATCCCTCCCCCTTTTGTGAGGAATCTCCGCCTGTAAAATATTGGGCGGCAGGCTTATGTGTATTTATACTGTTCTTCGCCCATTGACCTAACACGTGAGAGGAAAAGTTAATGTTGAATGCATTTAGCCGCTGGATGGCAACAGGTTCGTTGGCCCTTGCTTTTGTTAGGTCAGCTTTTTTTGCATCAGTTATTTTTGCGTTCCTGCCTGGGATAGCGAGAGCTCAAGGGTTCCCATTTACTTTCGCGGATATTGTCGAGGAGGTCCTTCCCACAGTGGTAGTTATCCAGGTCCAAACGCCATTGAATAGTGATGGAATGAACCTCGAAGACTTTTTTGGGGGTGAGTCTCCTGGAGGTACTGGATCCGGTTTTTTCATTGACGACGAGGGTCACATCGCAACGAATGAGCACGTTGTTTCGATAGGTACGGATGTGTCGGTAGTACTGACAGATGGATCAGTGCACGCCGCGGAGGTTCTTGGGGTCGATGTTGATACTGATCTGGCAGTTTTGAAAATTGACCCTGATGGGCTTGATATAAGAGCTGTAGAGTGGGCTGATTCAGACGTGGTGAGGGTTGGTGACTGGGTTATCGCAGTAGGTAATCCGTTAGATGTGGGCGTAACTGTAACGCACGGAATTGTATCAGCATTAGACCGAGATTTGTCGCGATCAAACCCATTTGACCAACGTATACAAACTGATGCTGCCATAAATTCTGGAAATTCAGGTGGACCTTCTTTCAACATTGATGGTCAGGTCATTGGTGTTAATCAGTCGATAGTTACCCGATCAGGTGGGAGCGTCGGTCTAGGTTTTATGATCCCCTCCAACATTGCAAAGCAAATCGTTGATCAGCTCAAGGCTTTCGGTGAGGTTCGCCGGGGTTTCCTTGGTATTACGTTCAGTGAACTATCTGATGAATTACGAGATCGCATAAATTATCAAGGTGTGAGCGGGGTATTTGTGCAGCAAGTATTTGAAGATTTGCCCGCACAGCGGGCGGGTATCGCGGCGGGTGATGTTATTGTTACCTTTGAAGGGCGCAATATTGGCCAGCAAAGTGATTTCATACAAATGGTAGCCGCAACTCCACCGGGATCTCGCGTAGTTCTTAATATATTTAGGGATGGACGATTCTTTGATGTGGTTGTGGAGTTGACCCTTCGAGAAATAGACGCCCTCGCAGAGAATGATGATATGCGTGGCCTTGATAAGCTCCAGGAATTATATGGAGGTATAGTGGCCCCAGTGCCCCTGTCTGAGAGATTGACGCAGGGTATAAGAGCAGATGAGGGGGCCGTGAGAGTTGTTGCGCTCATGCCTGGGAGTTTAATGGTAGCGGCAGGATTGCAGCTTGGGGATATA
>Ga0213865_10003007_pt1 | contig 10452 bp, 8 predicted proteins | sample PICome_6_FD_160100 | JGI IMG/M metagenome (GOLD analysis project Ga0213865, IMG submission 160100) | Coastal seawater microbial communities near Pivers Island, North Carolina, United States - PICO282 | ecosystem: Environmental > Aquatic > Marine > Coastal | place: USA: North Carolina | collected... | reverse complement strand
CGGGGTCATAGCAGTCGTAGGCTGGGTCGAGTACGATGACCTCGTCGCCGCTGCCTGCTACAGCTTGAATGGCATCGAAAATCGCCTCGGTTGCACCCGAGCTTACCGTGACTTCTGTTTCGGGGTTTGCCTGATAGCCATACAAACGCGCAACTTTCTCAGCAATGGCCTCCCGCAGCTCTGGGATGCCGTGCATCGGGGGATATTGGTTCTTGCCTGAATTGAGAGCGTTAACAACGAGCTCGCGAAGTCTTGGGGGGCAGTCGAAATCTGGGAATCCCTGCGACAGATTTATCGCTCCGTACTCCGCTGCCATCTTCGACATAACGCTGAAGATAGTGGTGCCTACATGGGGAAGCTTGGACTGGGGGTGCGTCGGGGTTGTCACCTGAGGCTCCTTTGGGGAAGAGCAACCATTTTAGCCTAGCTGTTACAGCCTGCCACTAAATAAAAATAGACATAGTTCGGGGCTTTCGCTACTTTGCGACATGATCGATAAATTCCCGTCTATATCGAAATGGATTGCCCAACAATTTACCTACGTCAGCGGCGTTGCGATCCTGTGGACGCTCCTTTATGCAATCAATGACTATTTCTTCAATTTTTCACTGTTCAATCACACGGCGAATCTAATCTTTCTTCCCGCCATGCTGCGACCCCTCGCCGTATTGCTGTTCGGTCCTGCGGGAGTCGTGGGACTATTTGTCGGCTCTTTGATTAGCTTCAACCTATCTCAAGACTTGCCCCTGACTATGCTTCCCGCGAGCCTCGCAAGCGCAACTGCTGGGTTGATAGCCATTACCGCACTGCGGCAGCTGCCTGCGCTTGCGCCGCAGCTCACGGGTGAACTCACACAGATCAAGCTATCCACGATTATTCTCCTCTGCACGCTTACCGCCGCGTGCAACGCGCTTAGCCATCAGATAATTTATGCCTTCACGGGGGCCGCCGCTACACCACCTTCACAGCTTCTCGCAATGTTCATAGGCGACACCCTAGGCTCGCTACTGATGCTGTATGCCTTAGCTGCTCTGCTGAGATTCATCAGGCGCGCGGTCGAAGACAAATAGATTAACAAGGAGATCCTATCGCTCGAATGAGCCAATCCCACGAGATCTCGGAGATTGGAACTTCTGCGTACTGTGGTATTCTCCATTTATTGTTTTTTCGGCTATCTAAAACACGGATCCTTATGAAGAAAGACCTGCCTTACCTACGCTTCCTCAATCTTGCTCGTGCGCTTGAGGATATGCCGAAATTTCCCACGCTGGACGCTGTTGAAACAGGTCTTCTCAACGCCTGTTCAATTTCCTGGTACGAAGGCCGCAAGCTGGCAACCATGGAAGCGCTAGAAGCGATGCCGGAAATTTCCCAGCGCACCAAGCACACGCGGCTCAAGCAGCTTGCTGAAAAAGGTATGGTGTCGGTAGAACATGACGACTACGACGCGCGCATCAAGTACGTCGTGCCTACGCCACTCGCTCAAAAATACTACGAGACGCTCGGCAAGTTTTTGGTTAAATCTCAGGCATCTTAGATTCAGCTAGTGCGAGGACTCAGCCTCAGTGAGCGCCAATAGCTAGCTCCAAGTGAAAACTTATAGAACGAAAAAGAAAAAGGCCGCTGACGCGGCCTTTTTTGTCTCTGCGATTCTTGTACTAGGCTTACTCGGCGGCGAGCCACTGGTTGAGCTCAATCACGTCCTGCGGAGTAAGAATACCGGCCGTCTGCTTCAGCATCAGGCTGTCCACTATATAGGTGTAGCGCGCGTCGGCATACTGGCGCAGTGCGCGGTAGAGATTCTCGCGAGCGCGTAGGACCTCAACGATATTACGCGTACCCACCTCGGCGCCCAGCTCCGTTGCTTCCAACGCAGTCTGCGCTGACAGAATAGACTGCTGTCGCTGTGCAATAACCAACACGTCGGTGTTTACGCGGCGGTAGGCATTGCGAATGTTCTGAGTGAGCTGGCGCTTGGTGAGCTCTAGAGACTCTTTCGCTGCAAGCACCTGGTACTCTGCTGCACGGCGACGTGAACTCACGGCACCACCGGAATACAGAGGAATCGTAAGGTTCAGCGCCAGAGATGTTCGATCGAAAGCACCGCCGCCAATAGTAATACCCTGCTGGATAATAGGCTCGGTAACATTGTGTGCGAAGTTGCCCGTGAGATTGATCGTTGGCAGATGATCTGATTTGCGCGCTCGCAAATTATTTTGCTGAGACTCTAGTGTGAACTGCGCGGCGGCAATGGCTAGGCTGTTATTGTCAGCCTGGCTCTCCCACTCGCGCAGCGTGCCCTCCGCATCGACGATTGGGAATTCTTCGTCGAGGCTTTCTATCTGCGGATGGGGCTGACCAGTAATGGCTTCGAGCGCTTCGTAGCGTGAGCGCAAAAAATCTTGCTGCAGCAGGGTTGTGTTGCGAGCGAGGTCGTAAGCCGCCTGCGCGTCATACACGTCGGTAATGGGGACCAAGCCCACTTCCTCGCGCTGCTGGGTCTGTTCGAAGGAGCGCAGTGCGGCCTCCTCTTCTTGGACGTTAGTTTCCAGCAGATCGATCGCGCGCAGCACATCGAAATAGGCGGCTGCCACGCGCATGATGAGGTCTTGCTCCTGCGCTGCGAGATTAACCGCCGCCGCTTTGTCGGCGGCGCGAGCGCTTTGGAATCCATACCACTGAGCGAGATTCACAAGACTCTGATTGAGATTGAGTCCCCAGCCGTGGTTATTAATGCCCGGGCGGAAGCTGTGGGCAGGTTGAACCTGAAACTGGCCGGTGAACGGATTGACCGCGCTGACTTCGTCTGTGGGTCCACTGGTTAGGCGTGCGGTATTGCCGGTGGCGTTCAAGTTTGGAAGCAGATTCGCGCGGCTTTGAATCATATTCTCGCGGTTAGCGCGGTAGTTGGCTTCAGCCTGGCGCAGGGTGGGATCGTTGTTTAACGCGATCTCCAAAATGCCGTAGAGATCATCTGCCGCATGGCTGATCGACGCGCTGAGGCTCGTCAATGCAACGACGCCCACGAATTTCGCTAATCTTCTCATAAGAGCTTGCCTTAAAAATTGAGAGGGGTCTTGCCGGGGGTAGAGGAGGGCTCCTCAAGCCTGCGGCATTCTACACAGTGTAACCATAGGTGACAAATTAGGACCATCACCTAAACGTGAGCCTTTATCACAGCGCCGCCCGGGAGCGGCGCTGAATTGATAGGTATTAAACAAGAACGACTAGCCTTAGCTTTTGTTACAGGCCGCTTTTGTCGCAGGCCTTGGATCTGCTGTTGTGCTGCGTTGGACTGTGTTGGGCTATGTGAAGGGCCAAGCAACAGCCCAATGCTCTCCGGCGTACTCATTCACGTTGGCCTGCGATTAGCGTCTTCAGCTCAATCAGCTAGAGAGCCGCTAGGCAGTCAGAAAACCGCTAGGCCGCTATAAAACCGTTAACGTTAAATAGCTGCTAGAGTCCAGATTCGAAATACTCTGCAATCACCTCGAGGCAAGAATGAGCGAGTTTCTTACTCCTCTCGCCACTCCAGCCAAACTCTGGATCGGGAGTCGCGGTCGTGTCTTTAAAAGGCATCTCCAACGTCATCGCCAAGCAGCCGAAACGGCTGCCAACGAAGCCTGTGCTCATGCTGAGGTTCGCCTCGCCGGGCGCCTTTGGTGGATAGCCAACTTCGGTTTGAAAGTCGGCATTGCGCTGCGCTAGCCGGTTTTTGTAGAAGTCGAGCTGCGCCTGTTTGTCCGCATTCCAGTCAGCGAGGCCTTCGACACCGGCGATAAAGCAGTAGGGCAAGGACTCATCGCCGTGCACATCGAGAAAGAAGTCCACACCGAAGTGAGTCATCGCTTCCCGAGTAAGGTACACCTCAGGTGAGTTCTCCATTGTTGGAGTCTCCCATTCGCGGTTTAGATTGCGCCCCGCCGCGTTGGTGCGCAGATGACCACGACGACTGCCGTCGGGGTTCATATTCGCAATGACATAGAAATTACACCGCTGCAGAAGCTCGGCGCTGAATTCGCTAGTGGGATCAAGCATTGACTCTAGCGCGCCCTCCATCCACCACTGCGCCATACTCTCACCCGGGTGCTGGCGCGCGATAAGCCAGCAGTTCTTGCGCTGGCTGCTTTCCCCAGGTCCGGTGATCTTCAGCAGGTCAATGTCCTGCCCATCGAGGCTTTGTCCAAGCACCTCCAAACGGCACAGTGGTGAGCGAAGCGAGGTGGCTATAAGGTCCGCGTGGCGCTCCATCGAATAGGGCGTGAAATAGGCGAAATAGATCGAGTCCTGCTCGGGGGTTATAGATATGTGTAGCACGCCATCAATGAGCTCTGTGGGATGGCGCCGCCAGTGTTTGCGGTCGTAGGAGTAGACTACCCGATAGTCCTCGAACCCCGCGGGGTAGGCGGCCCCGGCCACATTGAGCAGTTTTAGGGTGCAGGGGGTGCCGCCCGCGCCGGTAAGTCGAAAGTAGAACCACTGGTAGAAGTCCGACTGGGCGTCTTGGCGGATTCGCAGCTGAATGTCGCTGGCATTGCTGGCGCTAACGATCTCAATGTTACCGGCGTCGAAGGCTTGGGTAATGTGCACGGGGAATCCTCGAGTGTCTCAGCGGCGGAAGGCCTGCTTAGTTTTTCGGTAGTTAGCGGCAAAGCTGAAAGCTACGGGTGGAAGAAAAGGGCGAGAAAGCAGGTCATGGGAAGAATCGGGAGCTAAAAGCAATAGAGGCAGCTAATGGCTGATAATGTCGTTGCGGTGACGTGCGACTTTGCTATTATTGCTGGCCGATTTTCTAAATCGTAAATTATCCCGATAAAACAGGCGCTTCGGCGTTACAGCGAGTGCTCAAGCTAAAGCGACAGGTCATGAAAAGCGAAAACCAGAACATAGAATCCAACACGCCCCTCATCACGCCCAAGCAGCTGAAAGAGGAGCTTCCCTTAGAAGGCGAAGCGCTAGAGTCGGTGCTGGCGGCTCGGCAGACGATATTCGATATCCTTGACCGCAAAGACCCGCGGCTTTTCGTTGTGGTTGGGCCCTGCTCGATTCACGACACCGAGGCGGCCTTAGACTATGCTCGCCGGCTAAAGGGCCTCGCGGACAAAGTGGCCGACACGCTCTACATCGTGATGCGTGTCTATTTTGAAAAGCCGCGGACCTCCATTGGCTGGAAGGGGCTGATCAACGACCCCTACCTCGACGATTCCTTCAAGATTGAAGACGGCCTACGCAAGGGCCGTCAGCTATTGTTGGATATCAACGACATTGGCTTGCCGACTTCCACCGAGGCGCTAGACCCCATATCACCGCAGTACATGCAGGACATTATTGCCTGGTCTGCTATCGGCGCGCGCACGACCGAGTCACAAACCCACCGCGAAATGTCCTCTGGGCTAACTAGCGCGGTGGGTTTTAAGAACGGAACCGACGGCGGTCTAACCGTGGCGGTTAACGCCATGCAGTCGGTGTCTAACCCGCATCGATTCCTAGGCATTAACGGCAAGGGCAAGGTGTCGGTCGTCGAGACCAAGGGCAACCCCTACGCCCATGTCGTGCTGCGCGGCGGGAGTCAGGGGCCCAACTATGATTCGGTGCATGTCGCCCAGTGTGAGCACGCGCTGCTCGAGGGCGGCGTAACCAACAACATCATGATCGACTGCAGCCACGCCAATTCGAACAAAGATCCGAACGTGCAACCGTTAGTGATGAAAGATGTTACCCATCAAATAATGGAAGGTAACCAGTCGATTATCGCGCTCATGGTTGAGAGCAATATCAATCACGGCAATCAGAAGATTCCAAAGGATTTGAGCGAGCTGAAGTATGGCGTTTCGGTAACCGACGCCTGCATCGACTGGGCGACGACCGAGCAGGCGGTGCTCGATATGGCGGCTAAGCTGCGTGACGTGCTGCCCGAGCGGACGAGCTAACCCACGCTTTGCAGGGTGTTGCGGCTAAGGTCGTCCCTTTCCTCCGCTTGGCCTTGGCGTATCCAGCTCTGTACGAAAGGGTTATCTAGCAGGGTGTCGCAATACGCTCTGGCGTCGGCACTAAGCTCAGCGCCGTAGGCCTGAAACACGATGGCCATAGGCGCCATGAAGCAGTCGGCTATCGAGAAGCGACCAAATAGATAGTCGCCGTTTTCGCCATAGCGACGTCGACAGCAGCTCCAAATCGCGTCTACGCGGGCTATCTCGTCGTGCAGCTCTTGGGTGGGCTTCATTTGCACGCTCGCCGCACAGTTCATCGGCCAGTCGTGGCGCTGGGCGGGAAACTCCGAATGCATCTCCGCACACACCGAACGCGCGGTTGCTCTGCGTTTTGCGCCTGCGGGCCAGCCCGCACCGCGCAGGATTTCCTCTGACAGATATTCACAGATCGCCAAAGAATCCCACACCGACACGTCGTCGTTGTGACGCAGGGCCGGGACCTTGAGGGAAGGCGAGAGCGGGCCGAGTTTTTCTGCGGTATTCGCCTGATAGAGAGCGACTTGAACCTCTTCGAAATCCACGTCATACATCTTGAGCAGCAGCCAAGGGGCGAGAGACCATGAAGAATAGTTCTTATTGCCGATGATGAGCTGTAGGTCTTTGGAATGCATCGCTGTTTTTCGCCTCCCACTGGGAAATTCCGATGAAGCCATTTAACCTAGCAATAGTCACTTCAGGCTGCGCGGCACGGGGCTAGGTGCTGATAAATCGTGGCAAAAAGCTGGCAATCGGTGCCGATAGTCCCCTGGGGCTAGCGGCACGGGGCGAATGGCGTATAGTTCGCGTCGAACCCTGGGTAAATCCAGCGCAGCGATAAGAGCCCCTTGGTAAAGAGAAAGGTAAAGGAAAACGAGAATGAGCAGGCGAATCGCCATAGTAGAAGACGAAGCGGCCATCCGCGAGAATTACGCAGACGTGCTGCGTAAGCAGGGCTATGAGGTGCGAACCTACGCTAATCGCAAGGAAGCCATGGATGCCTTCGATACGCGCCTGCCTAATCTGGCCATTATCGATATTGGTCTAGACAACGAAATCGATGGAGGCTTTACCCTGTGCCAAGCGCTGCGTTCAATGTCGGAGACGCTGCCGATTATCTTCCTGACCGCTCGCGATAACGACTTCGACACCGTCAGCGGTCTGCGCATGGGCGCGGATGACTACCTAACCAAAGATATCAGCCTGCCCCATCTCACTGCGCGCATCGCAGCGCTGTTCCGTCGGCAAGATGTTATTGATCAGCCGCCCTCGCCTGAGAGCCTGCTGCACCGTGGCCGCATGACGCTGGACGTCGGCAGGCTCACAGTGAAATGGGACGAGCAGCCCGTCGCGCTCACGGTAACCGAATTTTGGATGGTCCACGCGCTAGCGAAATACCCGGGGCACGTGAAGAGCCGCCAGGTTTTGATGCAGGAGTCCAAAATTTTTGTCGACGGCAGTACCATCACTTCTCACGTCAAACGCATTCGCAAGAAGTTCATCGCGCTAAGCGAAGACTTCGACTGCATCGAAACGGTCTACGGCATGGGCTACCGTTGGAATATCGCCGAAGAGGCGGCGTAGCTTGAACGTGCAGGTCAGCCGCAATCCCTTCGGCATCCGCTCCAAACTCGTTTTTATGTCGGCCTTTCTCTTGGTCATTCCGTGGCTGGGCTATCAGTATATTTTGGAGATGGAAGAGTATCTGCGCCGCGGCCAAGAGCAGACCGTTTTGGGTACGGCTCAGGCGCTCGCCACTGCGCTGAACGAGCGTCCGGAGCTATTCGACGAGGGCAGCTACGAGCCTGCGCGCCGCACCGAAGATCTGTATGTCTATCCCATCTTCTCGGCACTCTCTCTCAACGATGGCTCATTGGTAGACTGGGGTGAGTATCAGCGCTACGAAGTAGCCTACGACGACAGCGCCTATTTAAGAACGCCGCTTACGCCTTCGCGCTACTACGACCGCGAAGAGACCCTTAGCTATCGCACCATGGTTGGCTCGCACAACGGCTCGCTCTACGCCTATTTTAAAGTGCGCGACGACGCGATCGTTTATCGAAGCCGCTATAGCCTGCGGGTCAATCGCTCGGACTTTTTGCGCATCTCTATGCTCAATCGTGAAGGCACCGAGGTAAAACACTATGTCGTTGCGCCCCACGAACCTGAGTTTCTTTATCCCTTTAGCGTCGATGAAGATTTCGGTAACCCGGTGCATGAAGAGCGCATAAGCGGCCAATGGTATGAAACCGACGAAGGCTACGAGATCGAACTGCAAATCCCCTTCGATATGCTTGGCTCGAGACTAGGCTTTGCCTTGTTCGACGTCGACGACCCCGAGACGCGGGCGATGTCCACCGCGATCGCAACCTACGACACCGCGAGCATCCGCGATCTTGGATCTTTGCGACTGCCGACACCGGAGATCGATCGCATCGTTGCCGGCATGGGTAATTCCAATTCCCGCATACAGGTCGTTGATCGTAGCGGCCGAGTTCTGCTCACTGCGGGTGACATCCAAACCGCAACCGGCCTAACTCTGGTGCCGCCGGTTCGTACCGCGCCGTCGAATCGCGCATTTGCCTTTATTCAAGAAAAAATACTTAACCCTGTGTACTACCAAATACTCAGCAAGCCGAGTAATGATTTCTTCGACGAGCTTTACTCGGGCGTTACTCGCGAAGGCGCGCACATAGACTCCGCGCTGCAAGGCCAAGCGCTGACCCAGTTCCGAACGCTTTCCGACACCCAAACAAGGCTGCTCGAGGCCGCGCATCCTATTCTCGCCGATGGCGAAGTGCTTGGGGCGGTTGTGGTTGATCAGAACATGAACGGGCTTCGCACCTTCCGTAATCAGGCGCTCGAGACTCTGTTCAATACGATCCTCGCGGTCATGCTGGTGGTCGTGCTGGGGCTGTTCCTGTTTGCCTCTCGAATCTCTACCCGCATACGCGGCCTACGCAATCAGGCAGAGAGCATCATTGACGAGTCGGGCCGTGTACAAAACACGATTGTGCCCTCGCGCAATTCCGATGAGATCGGCGATCTCTCGCGCAGCTTTGCTAGCATCGTAGAGCGCCTCTCGCAGTACACAAGCTATTTGGAAAATATGTCGTCGCGGCTTTCCCATGAGCTGCGCACACCGGTAACCGTGGTGAGAAGCTCTATCGAAAATCTGGCGATGACGAGCAAAGACGAAGACACCGCGGTGTATGTTGCGCGTGCAGAGGAAGGGATCAGCCGGCTCAATTTAATCCTAACTAGCATGAGCGAAGCCACGCGGCTGGAGCAGATGCTGCAGACCTCGGAAAAAGAAAAGATCGACGTTAACGCGGTCGTGTACGGCTGTGTTGAAGGCTATAAGCTCGCCTACCCCGACGCGGAGTTCGAGCTAGTGACCGAAGAAGGGCCGCTGTGGATAAACGGCGTGCCGGAATATGTTGCCCAGCTGTTAGATAAGCTCGCGGCGAATGCGGTGGAATTCTCCTACCCCCAACAGCCCATCGTTTTCCAATGCCGAACGCTGCGGGATCACATTCTCGTACGGGTATCGAATGCGGGGCCATACTTGCCGGAGGAGATGAAAGATCGCGTGTTCGAGTCGATGATCTCAGTGCGTCCGCAGGAAAAGCAGAAGGAACCGCACCTAGGGATGGGGCTACATATTGCGCGGCTCATCGCCGAGTATCATGGCGGGTCTATCAGAGCGGAGAATCGAATCGACACCGAGGGCGTAACCCTCGGCGTCGTCTTTCCGCGGTTCTATCGCTAGTGTTCGTCTAGCGCTGTGAGATGCTCTTCGTCTATGTAGCGCGACAGGATTTGCCGCAGCGGAACGAGCATCGCGATGAGCAGAGGGAACAGGATTCCCAAGGCGCTGCTCTTAAGCACCCAAAGCATACCTAGCGCAGCGATTTGAATAACCGTGAAGGTCTTCACGACCTTCATAGGCACGCGCTTCATATAGCCCTCTTCCGGAATCAAGTGCTTATCCATGAGCCACAGCTTGGTGCGCGCAAACAGGTCTGTGCCATTGAGTGTCGACACACCCATAAATAGGAACAGACCGAAGAGCACTTCCATGGGTATCGCGCTGACCAGCGGCAGCAAGAAGATCGAGCAGCCGATTAATAGGTGAATAAGCAGGCCAGAAATACGATTCTCGGTGACGACTTCCGCAGGCCCCTCGGCTGAGTCGCTTGTCTTTTCCGCCGGCGATGAGAGGCTCTTCACGTGGTTCAGTGAGTGAACGGTTGCGGCCACGATCCACGGCAGACCAAAGATCGACGCGACCAGTACTAGCAAACCCACAACGGTCAGATCGAGGTGGTAGCCGCCGCCTTTGCGAAGAGAATAAGCAGGGTTGTTAACCAGACGTGTGGTGATGTTCTGGTCAAGGAACAGTAGAACCGTAACGAGAATCGCAGGGCCTATGCAGAACAGAATCATCCACGTGGGTATCGAGAAAAGATCGATCATCCAAGCG
>Ga0213865_10003004_pt1 | contig 10455 bp, 5 predicted proteins | sample PICome_6_FD_160100 | JGI IMG/M metagenome (GOLD analysis project Ga0213865, IMG submission 160100) | Coastal seawater microbial communities near Pivers Island, North Carolina, United States - PICO282 | ecosystem: Environmental > Aquatic > Marine > Coastal | place: USA: North Carolina | collected... | reverse complement strand
GACGCATTCAGAATGCGCTTGTAGCTGTATGCGTGCCCGATCCTGTTGTGACCTAAGCGCTCCTCAGCCCAATACATGTCGCTCGTTGCGTGCGTAGGTTGTACCGAGGCAACAATATTTGTGTGGGTGTAATAGGCGCTGTCTTCAGGTGTCATAATCTGCGCATGCTCCACTCTAAATCTCAGGTCTTTTTCACGGTCCAATTCATTGAAGCTCTCCAACAAAACATGGTGTGCGCTATCGCCGATAGCATGCACACAGAGTTGCCAATCGTTTTGCAAGCAGCGGTCTCTCAAAAGGTCTAAATCACTCGGTGCTAACAATGGCAATCCGTGGTGTTCTGGGAGATCGTGGTAGGGTGCTCTGAGCAATGCGCCTCTTGAGCCAAGGGCACCGTCGAGATATGCTTTGACGCTTTTTACCCGAAGGAGGTCTTTGAGAATTGGCCCATGAGATTCGAAATACGACAGGTCTTCTTCAGTATTAGAAATCATCGCGTTGACCACCAATTCAAACTTGCCTTCGTTTTGAAGTGAGTCAAGAATGAGGATTTTCTTAGTGCTTAAGCCCGCATCGGTCATCGCCGTCAATCCGTACTTTACCAAACTATCTTGCGCTTGTAAAAGTGCATTTCTCCAAAACCTTGAGCTACGCTCGGGCAGTTCTACCAGTTGTTCTGCATTGTCCACCAATACACCTTCTATAATCGCCCCGCCATCAATGTCCGTTTCTTTCGTGATGTTAAAAGCATCTAGGACGGTTTGATTCACCCATGCGGCATGTCCGTCAATCCGGGTTAGGTAGATCTTAACCCCTGTGAAAGCGGCTAGATCTTCCGAAGTCGGAAATTCCTTTTCGGGCCAATCGTTTTGGTCCCATCCGCGGCCAATAATCCACTCCTTGTTAGGGTGTAATTCAATGAATTTCTCAATGCGTTCAAGGCATTCTGCCTTGCTTTCGGCACCCACTAAGTTGACCATTGTCAACATCTCCGCATAACCAAAAAGATGGCCGTGGGCATCGATAAACCCAGGGTAGAGGTGTTGTCCCTCAAGAGAGAGCACTGTTTTTCCTTTGGGTAAGACCGTATGCTGCGTGATGTCAATGATTTCTGCAATCTTGCCGTCTTGTACCGCTATCCAAAACTCTGAGCCTTCGTGGCTAGTAATGGCATCATTAAGACTGTGTAATTTGAAGTCCTTGAAGAGCACATCATACTCCTGAGGATTTTGGCAGCTGGTTAGGGGCAAAACCCATAGTAGGTTATAAACAAAGAATCGGCCAAAAGTGTGAGAAAGATTGCGCATTGAAATAAAATGTGTTGGTCTTAGAATGCGTAAATTTGCACAAATTCTTTATTAAAATGAATAGCACATCCGTTGCCACTTTAGATCAGGCCAAAGAAATGGGCCTACTTCCTGAAGAGTTCGATAAAATCAAAGAAATTCTTGGCCGCACGCCTAACTACTTAGAACTCTCTGTTTATGGAGTAATGTGGAGTGAGCACTGCTCGTACAAGAACTCTATTGTTTGGTTGAAAAAGCTTCCGAAAAAAGGCCCACACATGCTCGTTGAAGCAGGTGAAGAAAATGCAGGTCTTGTAGATATTGGCGACGGTTTGGCTTGTGCCTTCAAGATTGAAAGTCACAACCACCCTTCAGCAGTAGAGCCGTACCAAGGTGCAGCAACAGGTGTGGGCGGTATCAACCGCGATATTTTCACCATGGGTGCTCGTCCTATCGCTCAGCTCAATTCGCTGCGCTTCGGTAAACCAACTGAAGACCGCACAAAGTGGTTGGTGAAAGGTGTGAGCAAGGGTATTGGCGATTACGGAAACAGCTTCGGGATCCCAATCGTGGGTGGCGAGGTATACTTTGACGAGTGCTACCACCAGAATCCATTGGTCAATGCGTTTTCCGCAGGTATTGTTGAGGTAGGTAAGCAGATTAGCGCTACTTCTACAGGTGTCGGAAATCCGGTATTTATCGTTGGATCGGCAACTGGAAAAGACGGTATTCACGGTGCTTCATTTGCATCTAAGGATTTGGACGAAGACAGTGCAGAGGATATCCCATCAGTACAAGTTGGAGATCCGTTCCAAGAGAAGTTGGTGCTAGAGGCAACTATGGAATTGGCCGAAACAGATGCCGTTGTAGGCATGCAGGATATGGGTGCAGCAGGTATTACTTGTTCATCATGTGAAATGTCTGCTGCTGGCGAGCACGGTATGGATATTTGGCTAGACAAAGTGCCGTTGCGCCAGAAGATGGAAGCATGGGAAATCCTTCTTTCAGAGAGCCAGGAGCGTATGCTTGTAGTTGTTGAGAAAGGAAAGGAGCAGGTGGTTCTCGATATTTTCGATAAGTGGGATCTTGAATGTGAAGAGATTGGTATTGTAACAGAAGGCGGCACAGTGAATTACTACTGGGGCGAAGAGCTCATGGGTAGCATTCCTGCAGATAGTGCTGTACTTGGTGGAGACGCACCTGTATACCACAGAAAATGGTCTGAGCCAGCGTACTACCAGGAGTACAAGAAATTTGACATTGCTTCCGTAGAAGAGCCAGCTGATCTTAAAGCGGTCGCAGAGCAAATGGTGGCTTTACCGAACATTGCGTCAAAGAGATTTATCTACGAGCAGTACGATAGTATGGTAGGTACTCGCAATATGAGTACAAACGCACCTTCGGATGCTGGAGTGGTTAATATCAAGGGCACGGATAAGGCCTTGGCCATGAGTGTAGATTGTAATTCACGATTCGTACACGTTGATCCTGAAGTAGGGTGTGCCATGGCAGTAAGTGAGGCCGCAAGAAACATCACTTGTTCAGGGGGGATCCCTTCAGCAGTAACGAACTGTTTGAACTTTGGTAACCCATACAACCTAGAAGTATACTGGCAGTTTGTGGGCTCTATCAAGGGTATGAGTGCAGCTTGTGAGAAATTCGAAACTCCAGTTACAGGTGGTAACGTAAGTTTCTACAACCAGACTCAAATCGGCGATACCGTTGAGCCTGTATTCCCTACGCCTACCATCGGTATGATTGGGGTAGTTGAAGACAAAAAATTTATAACGACCCTTGGCTATAAGGACAAAGGAGATTTGATTTTCATGATTGGTACAAACCATGACGATATCTCTTCTTCTCAATATTTAGTAAATGTTCATGGAGTAGAGCACAGCTCTGCACCGCACTTCGATCTTGAAGAGGAATTTGCGAATCAAAAGCAAGTGCAAATGTTGATCCGTGAAGGAGCCATCAAATCAGCTCACGATTTGAGCGAAGGTGGTTTATTCGTTGGTTTGCTCGAAAAGGGTATGGTAAACGGATTGGGCTTTGACATTACGCTTCCTGCAGAGTTCCGCAAGGATGCTGTACTCTTCGGTGAGAGTGCTTCGCGTATTCTTGTGACCGTCAGTGAAGAGAACAAGGATAAGTTTATTGACCTGATGATGCTGAACGGATGTGCGTTTGACCTATTGGGTCACGTTACTAAAGGAAGCGTTCGTGTTGATGACGAGGATTGGGGGTCTGTAGAAGATTACCAAAAGATTTACGACAACGCTTTGGGCGATATCCTTTCGAAATAAGGAACGCCTAAACACCTTTATAAGCGGCTTTCACTCGGTTAGTGGAGGCCGTTTCTTTACAGATCGAGACAGAGTCCAGCGTGTACCATGGGCTGTATTCTTTCGTTTATGTGAGGTTTGGTTCCTTGGATAGCGCGAACTCTAAATCCTATATTATCATAAATCCTAACGTGAAGAGATAATCCAGCGAACCCGTCATTAGCTATGTCTCCTTGTTGCACCTTACCAATTAAACCTGTTTCACACAAAAGATATACTTCGTTACTAAATTTTACCTTCCTCGTAAGTGAAAGCGTTTGAAAATCTGAATCACTCACTGAATTGAAAATTGTTAATTGATCTGTCCAGAAAGAAAAATTCCCTCCTATTAAGCTTCCTTTTTGAGACCAATCAACACCTAATGAAGTTAACTCACTACCAAAAGAGTAAGTAGCACTCAATTCAAAACGTTTTTTCTTGTTTCTGTAGATGCCATTTCGATTAGCTTCAATGGGAATGCCGTAGCTTAACCCTGCAGAAAAGTTAAATAAGTGAGCATCCATAAATTGCTCTGGGAAAGCATGGAGTATCGCTGTCTGAATTCGCAACCCTTCAAAAATCGCATATTGGTAACTAATTTTTGTTGACACATCATATTCTAGAAATTCATTGCTTTCTGAAACCATACCTATACTAAGTATTAGACGATGCGGTGACCTCGTATTTGAATAAAGTGATTTCTCGAGGCCTATCCAATGTTGCGAATAACTTACGGTATCATAAATATTTGATAGTATCCCGACTTTTAAACCAAAGTTTGGATTTGAATAAGAAAAGCCGAAGTCTGACAGAGTTGAACCTATAGCTCCCTCCAGATTGAGAGCCTTCCCTTGACTTTGTTTATGGAATTGTTGTGCCTTGGTTGACTGAATGAGAAGTACAAAGGCTATTAATAGTAGCTTTTTCACTATTGGATCGTTGGTTTATTCAAATGTAAAAACTTTAAGCATAAAAGAAAGCAGCCGTTCTGAAGGTGTTGGCGTGTGCCTCTATGATCCGGCGAATTTCAGGGCTGTAACCGCCGCCCATGTTAACTGCAACAGGTACGTCATTTGAGTGACAAAGCTTAAAGACAAGCTGATCACGCTGCTTACATCCGTCCAATGTGAGGTCCATTCTTCCGAGCTTATCGCCGCGTATCACATCTACACCGCTTTGGAAAAAGACAAATTGCGGTTCGAAACGATCGAACAGGTCTTTGAGATGAAAATCAAGCAGACTCAGATATGCTTTGTCGCTAATAAAGTCGGGTAGGGGAAGGTCAAGGTCGCTTTGCTCTTTGTGGTAGGGATAGTTCTTCGCGCCGTGCATGCTGAAGGTGAAAATTCTAGGATCATCAGCAGCAAGTGCTGCAGTTCCATTGCCTTGATGGACATCGAGATCCACTACGAGTATACGCTCATATCCACGGTTGTCAATGAGGTGATGTGCTCCAATGATGATGTCGTTTAAGATGCAAAATCCTTCACCGCGGTGGTAAAATGCGTGGTGGGTACCTCCAGCAATGTTCATGGAACAACCGTATTGCAAGGCAAATTCGGTATTGTCAATAGTACCACGACAGATGGTTCGTTCTCTGTCGATGAGCTGCTTGCTCAATGGGAAGCCGATCTTGCGTTGTGCCTTAGGGTCAAGCGTTCCTTCGTTAAGTTCTCTCCAATACTCAGGACAATGAGTTCGAGTAATTTGCTCGGGTGTAAGCATTTCCGGGGCGAAAAAATCATCCTCGCTAAGCGTGCCCTCATGAATCAATTGTTCAGGCAGCAGCGAGTATTTAGCCATCGGAAAGCGATGGTTCTCAGGAAGAGGATGGTGATAAATAGGGGCCCAAGCGACCTTTAGCATGTTCGATTAACGCAATTGAGCATTTAATCGTTCACCCAACTGATGTACAATTCTGCCTACACTCTTCTCAACAGCCTTATCGTTAAGCGTCTTTCCAGGATCTTGGAAGGTCATGCCAATCGCATAGCTCTTCTTGCCGGCAGGAAGTTTATCACCTTCGTATACATCAAACAAGAACACATTCTTCAAGAGTTTACGCTCAGTATGTGTAATGGTTTCTTCAAGCTCCGCATACGTAGTCGCTGTATCCACAAGAAGTGCAAGGTCACGACGAACGCTTGGGAATTTTGGTAATGCTTCGAATGGTTGCGTGCCATTAGAAATCATAAGCTGAACCACTTGCTCCCAATTCAAGGAGGCGTGAGCAACGGTGCCTTTCACATCAAAGTGCCCCAAGACTTTCGGGTGTACAGAGCCTAGGTGACCAATCGTGGTTTTCCCGACTTTAATACTCAAAAATTCACCGTAAAGACTGTGGTCTTTGCGTGTCATTGAAGCGTTAAACCCGAATCTATTCAGCATAGCCTCGAGCAATCCTTTCATGTAGAAGAAATCATTTTCAGAAGCATCGGCTTTCCAGTGATCGGTATATGCTGTGCCGGAACAGAATAAGTCAATGACCGATGTTTCGAAGTAGCCATTTCCACCCTTGCCGTAGGTTTTGCCGCGTTCGAAGAAGCGCAGGTTTGATTGTTGTCTTTTTTGATTGAACCCAATAGCCGTTAATCCCCCGAATAGCAAATTGTTTCTCATCACATTGAGATCTTGGCTCAATGGATTAAGCATTTCTATGAGGTTGCCAGAGACTTCAGATTGCAAGATTTCATAATCGGCCCCTTTCGAAAGACTGTTGTTCATGATTTCGAAGAATCCATTTCCCGTAAGCTGGTCTAAGACCGATTTTTCGATTTTTTCAGGACGTGGGTCGTGCTTTGCAACGCTGATGCGCATTCCCGACGGAATCTCAACGTTGTTGAAACCATAGATACGCAGTAGCTCTTCAGCAATATCTACATCTCTAGTTACGTCGACGCGATAGGTCGGTACTTTGACCGTCCATTGATCCCCGTTAAGTCCAATAATTTCAAAATCTAGCCACTTGAGTATATCAGACGTTTCTTCAATGCTCATTTCCACACCAATCAACTTACATATCTTTTCGAAGCTAAAGGTAATTTCGAGTTTAGGGAAGTCAGTTGTGCCTTGGTGGTCGGCTATACTAGCAGTTGCACCTGTTAGTTCGCATATCAGAGCAGCAGCATAAGCATGTGCAGCAGCGGTACTATTTGGGTCAACACCCCGCTCGTAGCGATAACTGGCGTCACTGTTGATTCCGTGACGTTTCGCAGTTTTTCGAACGCTTACCGCGTCGAAATAAGCACCTTCCAAATACACGGAAGTTGTGGTTTGGCTTACGCCGCTATCGGCACCTCCAAGCACACCGGCAATGCAAACAGGTTTGCGCTCGTCGGCAATCACTAAATCATGTGCACTTAGCTCACGCTCAACATCGTCTAGAGTGGTAATCTTTTCTCCCTCTTTGGCCTGGCGAACGATCACTTTTTGACCGCTCAGCTTTTCTGCATCGAAAGCATGAAGCGGATGTCCAAATGTGTGTAAGACATAATTGGTTATATCCACCACATTATTTTTTGGCGTTAAGCCGATTGCGTCGAGGCTGTTCTTTAACCAATCTGGACTTTCCTTCACCTGTACTCCTGTAAAGTAGGTGCCATAGTAGGACGGACACATATCACTTTCGATAGTAAGTGCTACAGGATTGTTGCCTTCGGTTTGATACGTGCCTTTGGAAACGATAAGCTCTGGACTTTCCTCGCCCTTGACTAGCAGGGCAGCACGAAGGTCACGAGCAACACCAATGTGTCCCATCGCGTCTGTTCTATTTGGCGTTAGGCCAATTTCGAAAACAAAGTCACTTTCAATATTGAACACCTCTGCACACGGAGTACCCGGTTTGAGCGATGGGTCAAGCACCATGATACCGTCGTGATCGTTTCCTAGCCCCAGCTCATCTTCTGCGCAGATCATCCCGAAGCTTACTTCTCCGCGGATTTTACCCTTCTTAATTTTCAGTTCTTCACCACCAGGATACAAGCGTGTCCCCACTGTGGCTACTGGAACCTTTTGGCCCGCCGCAACGTTTGGTGCTCCACAGACAATTTGTACGGGCTCCTCTTCTCCAATGTTGACTGTAGTGACGCGAAGTCTGTCCGCGTTTGGATGCTGCTCACAGGTCAATACTTCACCTACGACAACACCGCGTAAGCCGCCCTTGATGCTCTCTACTTCTTGCACACCTTCGACTTCTAGTCCGGTATCCGTTAGTAATTCATCAACGCGCTTTGGATCTAAATCAACAGCTAGAAAACGCTTTAACCACTGGTAAGAAATATTCATGGATCGAGTTGTTCAATAGGTCCCAAAGTTACACTATTGAAAGAGAATAAAAAGCCCGAAAATTGGGGGTTTAGAACAAATTATAGAGCAAAGCTCCATAAAGGGCAAATCGAAGGAAACGCACTAGGGTGAGCAAGGCAAATTTTTTGAACGGATAGTTGTTCATGCCGCTGAGTTGGCTCACGATGGGATAGGGCAGTGGTGTCAATGCTGCCAGTACAATGATTAGCCCCCCAAATCTGTTGAGTTGTTCGAAAGTATGTGTGTAGCGGTCCAACAATAGATTGCGAACCAGGGCGCGAGTACGCCAGAATTGGCCCATGAAGTAACCTACGATACCGGCGGAATAGCTCAGGAGTGCCAATAGGGTGAGCATCCATCGTGGCTTTAGCGTTTCGTCCGCCCAAACGATCAGAAGTTCTGGTGTGATAAATCCAATGCTTACTTCAGACAAAAAGAAGAGCCCAATCAGTCCTCCTGGTGAAAAGAAACTAGTGGCCCATTCTGCAGCAGCGCTAAGGTCAATAATATAGCGGTCAAACAAGAATAGAAGCAGCAATATCACACCAATTGACGCGACAAGCTTGAGCACATTTGCTCGAATGAACGAATAACCGCCATTGCGTTGCATCAGCAGATGCTGTGCCTTCATAAATCGTTTTACTATATCTACCATGAATTACGAAATCCTGTTCCATCCCCATTGGTCTTTGTACAAAGCTTTCCAATGTTCTTTAATAGGAACGTGATTTTGGTCATATAGTTGAGGGTCATTGTACAATAATTGTTCCACGACACCTCTCGCCCAGCTCAGAATATTACCGTCTTGGGTTAAAGAAGCTAGTTTGAACTGAAGCTGACCACTTTGACGGGTACCCATCATATCACCCGGCCCACGGAGATTCATGTCGACTTCAGCAATCTCAAAACCATCCTGAGTGCGCACCATGGTTTCCAAGCGAGTTTTAGCGTCGTTACTCAGTTTGAATGAACTGACCAAAACACAGAAACTTTCTTCGCTTCCGCGACCAACACGGCCTCGCAATTGATGCAACTGACTTAACCCGAAGCGCTCTGCATTTTCAATGACCATTACAGATGCGTTTGGGACATTCACACCTACCTCAATGACGGTAGTAGCGACGAGTATGTGGGCTTTGCCTGAGGCAAATCGCTGCATTTCGCCTTCTTTCTCTTCCGGTTTCATACGGCCGTGCACTACGGCAATTTGGTATTGCGGCCTTGGGAAATCCCGCAACAATTGCTCATAGCCCTCTTGAAGATTCTTCAAGTCTAATTTTTCACTTTCTTCGATGAGCGGAAAAACAATGTACACCTGGCGTCCTTTGGCAATTTCACGCTGCATGAATCCGTTGAGCTTTAACCGGTTCTTTTCATACAGGTGGTGCGTTGTAATTGGCTTTCTACCCGGAGGAAGTTCATCAATCACACTTATATCTAAATCCCCATAAAGGCTGAGGGCAAGAGTTCTAGGGATTGGGGTAGCCGTCATGACCAAAACATGTGGTGGATGTTCGTTTTTCTTCCACAGTTTGGCACGCTGCGCCACACCGAAACGGTGTTGTTCATCGATAACCGCCAATCCTAAATTGGCAAATTTTACAGCGGGTTCAATCAATGCATGCGTGCCGATTAAAATATGTAGTTCACCGCTTTGTAGGCGTTGGTGTATGGAAGCACGATCGGCTTTGTTTGTAGAACCTGTCAATAGCTCAATAGTGATCCCTGCGGGTTCACAGAGCTCTTTAAGTCCTTGGTAGTGTTGCGTTGCAAGGATTTCCGTTGGCGCCATAAGCGCTGCCTGAAAGCCGTTGTCGATGGCAAGCAGCATCGCCAATAAAGCAACAATCGTTTTGCCCGAGCCTACATCTCCCTGAACCAGCCTGTTCATTTGTGCTCCTGTGGCTACATCCGCGCGTATTTCCTTTACCACTCGTTTCTGAGCGCCTGTAAGCTCAAAGGGTAAGTGGTTGTTGTAAAAATTCAAAAAAGTTTGACCGACTTCTGCAAAAGGGTAGCCTTTAATGGCACTTTTATTTCGCAATTTGTTTCTGAGCTGTGTGAGTTGGAGGAAGAAAAACTCTTCAAATTTGATTCGCTTTTTGGCCGCCTCCAAGTGCTCGCGCGAGCTAGGAAAATGAATCCAATAGAGCGCTTGTTTCTTTGAAACGACACCGTGCTCCTTGGCAAATTCTGTGGTGAATGGATCTTGGGTATGCTCCAGCTCTTTGCGGAGTAAAGCCTTCATTACTTTAGCTATACCCTTAGAATTCAAGCCTTTCTTGGAGAGCTTATCGGTGGTTGAGTACACCGGTTCAAGGGCGGATTGGGTCACACTACTGAGCGCTGGGGCTGAGATTTCTGGATGGGGGATGCTCTTCTTGCCATTGAATGCATTCACCTTTCCAAAAACCACTAAAGGGGTATTTAGTTTCAAGGAGCGGCGAATCCACTTTGCGCCTTTGAACCAAACGAGCTCGATAAATCCAGTGCCGTCCGTAAAAGTTGCCACGAGCCTTTTTTGGCGTGGTGGTCCCACT
>Ga0213865_10003002_pt1 | contig 10459 bp, 10 predicted proteins | sample PICome_6_FD_160100 | JGI IMG/M metagenome (GOLD analysis project Ga0213865, IMG submission 160100) | Coastal seawater microbial communities near Pivers Island, North Carolina, United States - PICO282 | ecosystem: Environmental > Aquatic > Marine > Coastal | place: USA: North Carolina... | reverse complement strand
ACTCTCGCTCTCGCCTGAGATGAGCGTTGAGGATGCGATCGCGAGCTTCACCGCGGTCCTCGAGGACCTCCAGGTGAGCCACGCGCGCCTCGAGCAGCGGGCCGCCCACATGGAGGCCGAGCTCTGCGCGGCGAACACCGAGCTCGCCGCGAAGGTGGAGGAGCTCGACGAGGTGAAGTGTCACCTGGAGTCGGTGCTCACGTCGATCCCCACTGGCGTCGTCGTCTACGACGCCGAAGGGAAGGTCCAGGCCGCGAACCAGGCCGCCCTGGAGCTCCTCGGCGCCAGCGAGCCGGAGATCCTCGGCGCGACCCAGTGGAACGGCCTCGCTGGCCAGGACGCCTCCGGCGAGCCCGTCGAGGTCCTGTGTGCTGACGGCGAGACCCGCGTCCTCGCGCACCGCTACTCGACCGTGACCCGCAGTGAGGTGATCAGCGGCGCGGTCGAGGTGATCGAGAACCAGAGCGACCTCGTGCGCGCCCAGGAGCGGATGCACCGCCTCGACAAGACGGCGGCCCTGGGAACCATGGCCGGCGGCATCGCGCACGAGATCCGAAACCCCCTGCACGCCATCCAGGGCTTCGCCGAGCTGCTCGTCCGCGAGTCCGCCGGTGAGACGCGCGCGACCCACCTCGCCACCCGCGTCCGCGAGGGCGTCTTCGAGATCGAGGCCATCGTCTCTGGCATGCTCGGCATCGCCGGCGACGGCGACCTCCACCTTGAGGAGTGCGACGTGGCCGAGCTCGTCGAGGCCGCGCGCGTCGCAGCGCTGCGTCAGTGCGGCGACGAGCACCGCTGGACGGTCGACGTCGACGCCGACGGCGGAGTCCTCGTGGCAGACCGGATCAAGGTCCGCCAGGCGCTCCGCAACCTCATCGCAAACGCCTGTGACGTGCAGCCGGAGGGCGGCGCCGTCCGCGTCCGTGCGACGCGACAAGCCGACGGTGTGGAGTTCCGCGTGAGCGACGCAGGCCCGGGCCTGCGCCCCCAGGACATCCACCGCCTCTGCGACCCCTTCTTCACCACCCGCGCGGACGGCACGGGCCTCGGCCTCGCGCTTGTCCAGCGCGTCGCTCAGCTCCACGCGGGTGCGTTCGAACCTGACTCAAGACCTGCTGACCTCGGCGGAGCCTCCTTCATCCTCACGATTCCGAGCCAACGAGCCTGATTCCCTTTCACATGACGCTTCAACGCATTCTGGTCGTCGACGACGAGTCCCTGGCACGCGAGTACCTGGGGGAGGCTGTCACCAGCCTCGGATACAGCGCCATCTCCGCCAGCGGGGCGGAGGCTGCGCTCAACATGATCGAGCGCGAGCAGCCCGATGTGGTGCTGACGGACCTCCGTATGCCCGGCATGGACGGGGTGGAGCTGACGCAGCGCATTCAGGAGCGCTGGCCGGACCTCCCGGTGATGCTCTGCACCGCTCACGCGACCGTGGAGTCCGCGGTGGCCGCCATGAAGTACGGGGCCCGGGACGTGCTGCTGAAGCCGATCTCGATCGATAGCCTCGAGTTCTCTCTGCAGCGCCTCCAGCGCGAGCAGCGCCTGGTGGAGGAGAACCGTTACCTCCGGGAGGAGGCTCAGAGCTCGGCCCCTGACCAGATGGTCGCCGCCAGCCCCGCCATGGGCGCCCTGCTTCACTCAGCAGCGCGCGTCGCGCGCTCGAAGGGAACGGTGCTGATCACAGGCGCCAGCGGCACGGGCAAGGAGCGAGTCGCGCACTTCATCCACGCGGCCTCCGAGCGGGCGGAAGAGCCCTTCATCCGCGTCAACTGTGCGGCGCTCTCCGAGCAGCTGCTCGAGTCGGAGCTCTTCGGCCACGAGCGCGGCGCCTTCACCGGCGCCGACAAGCAACGCCTCGGGCGCTTCGAGCTCGCCGACGGGGGCACGCTTCTCCTCGACGAGGTGGGCGAGATCTCTCCCGCGATGCAGGCGAAGCTCCTGCGCGTCCTGCAGGAAGACGAGTTCGAGCGCGTCGGCGGTCAGAAGACCCTCAAGGTCAACGTGCGGGTCGTCGCCTCCACCAACCGAGACCTCGCCAAGGAGGTGGCGGACGGGCGCTTCCGCGAGGACCTCTACTACCGCCTCCACGTCCTCCCGCTGCACATCGCGCAGCTCAAGGAGCGGGCCGAGGACATCATGCCCCTCGCCGAGCGCTTCGCGCAGGTCTACGCCCAGCAGAACGGGCTCCCCACCCCCACCATCACGCCGGAGGCCGCCGAGCGGCTCTGCGCCTGGGGCTGGCCCGGCAACGTCCGTGAGCTGGAGAACGTCATCCAGCGCGCTGTCATCCTCGGCGCGTCCGACGACGGCGCAGCGACCATCACCGCCGAAGACCTCCTCTTCGGACCCACGCGCTCCTCGACGCCCGACGGCGCCACGACCGACCTCGACCTCGATCACCCCGCCTTCCAGGAGGCGATCGCCAACGAGTCCATGGCGGACGTCGAGCGGGTCGCGATCCTCTCGACCCTCGAACGGACAGGTGGCAACAAGACCGAGGCCGCCCGCCGGCTCGGCGTCACGGCCCGAACCCTCTCCAACAAGATGAAGATCTGGCGCCACGCCGGCCTCGTCGCCTGAGACCTCTGCCATGGCGATCCAATCGAAGAGCACCGACATGCTGGTTCGGCTCATGTCCGCCGCGACGACGCGGCGCGACGTGCTGGCCAACAACATCGCGAGCCAGAACCTCCCCGGCTATCGCCGCCAGGACGTTCAGTTCGAACAGCTCCTCTTCGAGGAGATGCAGCGTGGCGGTGGCGCCAAGGAGCTCGAGCAGATCACTCCCGAGATCGTCACGGACTGGGAGACACCGGGTCGAGCAGACGGCAACAACGTCTCCGCCGAACAGGAGGCCAGCCTCGTGACCGAGAACCGCATCCGGTACGAGCTCTACGCCACGATCCTCCGCAGCCAACAGTCCCTCGTTAGCCAGGCCATCATCCACGACCGTTGATCATGGACATCCAAGACACCAGCCAAGGGCGCCCCCTGAACGCGGTCTTCCGCGGGATGCGCATCGCCACCTCCTCACTCTCCGCAGAGCGTGAGCGAGTGGACACGATCGCCAAGAACATCGCCAATGCGCGGACCACCAAGGACCCCGCGACCGGCCTCCCCTACCAGCGAGAGGAGGTCTCCTTCGCGCCCATCATGGAGCGCATCGTCGGCGGCCAGGACCGCTTCGTGGGCATCCGCGTGGACGACATCATCAAGGACGAGTCGCCCTTCGAGGAGGTCTTCGACCCCTCGCACCCCGACGCGGACGAGCGTGGGGTCGTGCTCTACCCCAACGTCAACACGATGAAGGAGATGGCCGACCTCGTGACGGCCGTCCGCTCCTACGAGGCAAACATCTCCGTCCAGGAGAACTTCGAGCGCATGGCGGACCGGGCCCTGCGCCTGGCCGACTGATCTCCACTCGCCGGAGCTGAACCATGACGAACACCAAGATTGGCGGAGGCAGCGTTGTCGATCGATTCGCACAGATGAATCGGTCCTTCAACCAGCGCTCCAAGGCCCAGGACGCGGGCACCTCCGCCAGCCCGTTCCCCGCGGTCTCGTCCGAGCCCCAGGGTGCGTCGAAGGTCGAGGACGCCGCCAAGAGCGGACTCGGCGCGGTCGAGTCATCCGTCCAGCGCACGAACAACATCCACCTCGACGTCGTCAAGGGCGACGTCGACCTGCACGAAGTCGCGGCCCAACTGAAGGAGTCCGAGATCACCTTCCAGTTCGCCCTCACGGTCCGCAACAAGCTCCTCGACGCCTACCGCGAAGTCATGCGGATGTCGGTCTGAACCATGAACGACCTCATCAAATCCCTCCTCGGCCAGCTCCGTGAGTCCAGCTCCTCCGTGCGCTGGGCCCTCGGTGCCTGCCTCAGCCTCGCGGTCCTCGCGAGCGTCTTCCTGACCTGGCAGGCGCGGAACCCGCACTTCGTGGTGCTGGCGGCGGACCTGGACACGCAGCAGTTCAACAAGGCCGTCTCGGCGCTCTCCCAGGCCGGCATCCGCTACGAGACCACCCTCGGTTCGCCCCCCTATCTGATCCGCGTCGAGGAGTCCGAGCAGTTCGCCGCCCGGCAGGCGATCCACAACAAGGGTGGGTACCTCAACAGCGCACGGGGGATCAACGGGTCGCTCGAGGGCTCGAGCACCGTCTTCCTCGGGAGCCAGGAGCGTCAACAGCGGACCGACAAGCGCCGTTGGGAGGAGCTGGAGCTTCAGCTGGAAGGCATGGAGTTCGTCTCGAAGGCCAAGGTGCTCGAGTCGGGCACGCCGGACTCGCCCCTCGTTCCCCGCAAGAACAACGACCGCGGGGTGAGCGTCGTGCTGACGCTCCGCGGCCTCTACACACCCAGCGCATCCCAGACCCAGTCGATGGTCGGGCTCATCCGAAACGGCACCAACGCCGATCCGAGCCGGATCACGATCGTCGACCAGCACTCCAACTCCATCTACGACGGGGCCACAAGCGACGGCCGTGACACCCTGCGGAGCCTTGCGGACAAGGAGAGCAGCGTCGGCACCCGGCGCGCTCAGGCGCTCCTCGATCAGCTCATCGGCCCTGGCCTCGCAACAGCGACGGTGACGGCCTCCTTCGTGCACGTCCAGGAGGAGTCGATCTCCGAGGAGCTCGAGCCGGCCAAGAAGCCCAGGTCCCTGCGCTCCCGGACCACGGAGAGCAGCGACTTCAAGCAGAGCATTGGCGGCCCGCTCGGGGTCTCCCGGAACATCCAGGGGTCGACGAACAATCAGTCCAGCAGCAACGCGGCGACGCCGTCGACTTCCAGCGTCAGCGAAGAAGAAGCGGCCTACGCCTTCGGCAGCAAGCTCACCCGAAGCGTCGCGCAGCAATACCAGCTGGCCCGGCTCACCGTGAACGTCGCGGTCGACGAGTCCGTCGCGGACCAGCTCGAGACGGCCGTGGCCCAGGTCAAGAACATCGTCGGCTTCGACGCGAGCCGGGGCGACGCGGTGGCCCAGTCCGTCGTGCGCTTTCCCCACCTCGATCGCGCCGACGACGGAACGGTCACGATGCCTGTCGCTGAGCCGGCCGCGGAGCCGGCCAACCCCCTCATCGTCAAGGCCCTCGAACACGGCCTGGAGATCGTCGCCGGGCTCGCCTTCCTCTTCATGCTCGCCAAGAGCCTCAAGGCTGGCCGTACGAGCAGCGAGCCCGACGAGGCAGGCGCAGCACCGGGACTCAACAGCGAGGGTGGCGACCGTCGCGGCGCTCCAGGCGCCGCTGGCTCAAGCGAAGAGGTGGACCTCGACGCCCTCGCCCGCGCCCACATCGAGGAGCTCCTCCAGAACGAGCCGGAGCGCGTGAGCGCGCTGCTCTCGCGCTGGGCGCTGTCCGAAGAACGCTTCGCCGAGACCAGCTCCAACTGACCAGGAACTGCCTTGTCTACCCAGAACGAAACCTCCTCCGAGGGCGCCAGCGGCGCCCAGCGAGCCGCCGCCTTCCTCCTGAGCTTGGAGAAGACCGTGAGCGCCGAGGTCATGCGTAACCTCGACCCCAAGGTCGTCTCCAAGATCGCCGAGGCGATGACGGACCTCGACCCCGACCTGTGCTCGGTGAACGCTGTCGACGGCCTCTACCGCGACCTCGCCAGGACATTCCACCAGCGCACCGGCGTCCGCCCCCAGGATGACTTCGAGCTCTACGCCCTCCTCGAGTCCTCCTATGGCGACGCCGAGGCGAACCGCGTCCTGACGGAGATCCACGACCGGCGCCGCCGGGAGCAGCCGTTCGCCTTCCTCGAGACGGCGCCGTCCAGCCTTGCCGCACGCGTCCTCAAGGAGGAGTCGCCCGGCGTCGTGGGCCTGATCCTGAGCCACGTCGCTCCGTCCACCTCCGCCGAGGTGCTGGCGACCTTCGACGACGACACGACGCTCGAGATCGTGCGTCGCATGACCACGGTGACGCCGCCGGGCATCGAGACGATGTTGACCATCGCCGATGATCTCCAGGAGCGCATCCGCGAGGCGAGCCTCGTCCCCGCCCCGCGCGCGCAGGAGGACAGCCTTCGCACCGTCGCAGACATGCTGACCTTCGCTGACACCGAGGTCGAGCACAACGTCCTCACCGGCCTCGAGGCCGAGGATGACCTCGTCGCCAGCCAGGTGCGGGAGTTCATGTTCACCTGGGAGGACCTCGCGTCCATCGAGAAGCGTGCGATGCAGAAGATCCTCGCCTCGGTCGACACGCGGACGCTGTCCATCGCGCTCAAGGCCTGCTCGAAACCGGTCTTCGAGAACGTGATGAACAACCTCTCCTCGAGGGTGCGCGAGATGGTGATCGACGAGAAGGAGCTCCTCGGGTCGATGCCCATGAGCGACGTGCTCGTCGCACGCTCGGAGATCATGACGGCGGTCCGCGCCCTCATGGACAGCGGAGAGTTCAGTCCGGCCCGCGCGGGTGAGGAGCTGGTGGACTGAGTCATGCTGAAGCTCCGCTCCATCCCCATCCCGACTTCACACCGCGTGAAGATCGAGTCTTCCGCGCTGCCCGTGGCCGCGCACGCCACCCCCGAACCGTTCGAGGCGCTCGTCCGACGGACCAGCGAGGCGCTCCACCACGAGCTCCAGACCTCGGCCCGCGACCGGGCCCACACCGAGGCCGTCCGGCGCGCGTGCGGTGCCCTCGAGCAGGCCGGTCAGGACCTCACCGCGGCGCGCGAGGCGGCGCAGGACGCGCTCGCGTCTGACGCCGTCAACCTCGCCGTGGAGATCGCCCGCCAGCTCCTGCGCGTCGAGATCGCCGAGCAGAACTACGGGTTGGAAGAGATCGTCCGCTCCACCCTGGCCGCCTCGGAGATCAAGCGTGGCCGGTGCGTGGTTCACCTTCACCCCGACGACGTGGCGGCCCTCGAGGGCGTGACGTTCAGGGACGAGACCGAGATCGCGGCTGACCCCGAGATCGCCCCCGGAACGGTGGTCCTGGAGACCCCCAAGGGGCTGCTCGTCAGGGAACCTGAGGCCGTCCTCGAGGACATCCGAGAGCAGCTCCTGCAGGACATCGTGCGATGAGTCTCCTCGACCTGGAGCGCTGCGCGCAGACCATCCGTACGGCGGAGCGACCGCTGTATCGCGGTCAGGTGGACGTGGTCGCCGGCGTTCTCGTCGAGGCCACCGGCATCCCCGCTGCCATCGGCGACCTGTGCGAGATCGACCGAGGGTTGATGGGGTCCATCCAAGCTGAGGTCATCGGCTTCAAGGGGGACCGCACCCTGCTGATGCCACACGGCGATCTGGTGGGCCTCGCGCCCGGCCAGACCGTTCAGTGCCTCGGGCGCTCCTTCGGCCTCAACGTCTCGAACGACTTCCTCGGGCGGGTGGTGGACGGCTTCGGTCGGCCGCTCGACGGGAAGCCGGCGCCGGACGCGGGCGAGCGCCGTCCGATCCGAAAGGACGCCCCGATGCCGCTGGAGCGGGCGAGCGTGAACCAACCCATCGCAACCGGGGTCCGGGCCATCGATGGGCTCATGACCCTCGGCTGCGGCCAGCGCGTGGGGATCTTCGCCCGCGCGGGAGTCGGCAAGTCGACGCTGCTCGGGCAGATCACCCGCGGGACCGAGGCGGACGTCGTCGTCGCCTGCCTCGTGGGCGAGCGTGGTCGCGAGGTCCGGGACTTCGTCGAGGACACCGTGGGCGAGGCCATGGCCCGCACCGTCCTGGTCGCCGCCACCTCGGACCGGTCCCCGCTCGAGCGGCTCACCGCCCCCTGGGTCGCCATCACGATCGCCGAACACTTCCAGGCACAGGGCAAGAACGTCCTCCTCGTCGTGGACTCGATCACCCGCTTCGCCCACGCCGCCCGCGAGGTCGGCCTCGCCGCCGGCGAGCCGCCCACCGTTCGGGGCTACCCCCCCAGCTTCTTCGCGACGGTCCCCCAGCTCCTCGAACGCATGGGCCGCCTGCAGTCCGGGAGCATCACCGGCCTGCTCACCGTACTCGTGGACGGCGACGAGGAGGACGACCCTGTGGCGGACGCCCTCCGGGGCCTCCTGGACGGTCACATCAGCCTCTCCCCCGAGCTCGCGCGCTCCGGCCACTATCCCGCCATCGACGTCCTCGACAGCCTCTCGCGGCTCATGCCGAAGCTCGCCGACGCCCCCCACCAGGCCCGAGCTCGCGCCATCCGCGAGCTGCTGGCCGCCTTCCGCGACGGCCGCGACCTCGTGGACGTCGGCGCCTATCAGCCCGGCTCCAACCGCATGCTCGACGCCGCGCTCGAGCGGATGCCCATGATCGAGGCGTTCCTCCGCCAGGACGTCGATGACCCGACCGCCCTCGAGGAGACCATCCAGGTCCTCGCCCTGATCGTCGACAACGACGAGGGGGTGGCCGCATGAGCACCTTCCGCCTGGGACGCCTGATGCGCCTCCGCGAGCGGCAGGAGAAGGAGGAGAAGCTCCGCTGGGCGGCGACGCTCAAGGCGGTCTTCGACGCCAAGGAGGAGCGCGCAGCGGGGCGCGAGTCGCTCGACGCCGCCCACCGACAGCTCTCTGGCCGACAGGGCGTGACCATCAACCCGGGAGCGCGCGTCGCCGCCGAGTCCACCATCGACCACCTCAGTGATCGCAAGCTCCAGCAGGAGCGCGCCGTGACCGAGGCAGACCTCCGCGCTGAGGAAGCGCGGGTTCCCTATGACCAGCGTCGCCGCGAGGCCGAGGCCCTCAGGCGCCTCGAGAACCGCTGGAAGGCCGCCCGCCGCAAGAAGCGGCGCCGCCGCGAAGACCGAGACCGCCAGGAACACATCGCACGCCAGTGCGGCAAGTCACTATGAAGAACGCACTCAACTACGTCACCTACGGCATCTGCGGCGCGGCCATCATGGGCGCCTCGTTCATCGGCTACATCGTCCTCAGCGGGACGCCGGTCCAGGACCTCAAGGGCGTTGGCCCGCTCTTCGCGAGCAACGTCAAGGCCGAGGTCGAGCCCACCCCCTCCCCGGACGACGTCAACGCCCGGATGGAGCGCGAATCGGACTCCAGGGGCAACCGGCAGGTCTTCAGCGATGCCGGCGTCGCGCTCAGCGCCTTCTCCCTTCCCAGCCCGTTCTCCGTGGCCGAGCTGAACGACTTGGAGCAGCAACTGACAACGAAGCTCGCGCTCCTCGAGGCCCGTGAGACGGAGCTGAACGAGCGTGAGATCGAGATCGATCGGACCCGCGAGCACCTCGCGGACCTGGAGGCCGCCCTCGAGCAGCAACGCTCGGCGCTACTCGCGGAGAGCGACAACAACGAGGCCCGCGGCGCAGAGCTCGACAGCAAGAGCGAGCAGATCGCCGAGGCCCGCGCCGATCTGAAGGCCGAGAACGCGGCCCGCCTGGCCAACCTCGTCCAGGTGTACGCCGACAACAAGGCCGAGACAGCCGCTCGCATGCTCCTCAACGCGGAGACCCCCGCTGGCGCGGCCCAGATCCTGGTCCGCCTCGACGCGGCTCGCCAGACCGAGCTCCTCGAGCAGATCGAGAGCCAGCAGCCGGACGAGTTCAAGGCGTACTACGACGCCTTCAGCCTGGCCCTGGCCTCCAAGGCCGCCAACACCGGCCGCTGAGGCCTCTTCCAGGGTGCTTCCGGCGCGCTGAACGGCCCGAAAAAAATTCCAAGCAGCCCATCAGATCCATCAAGCGATCTCCCCGACCCGTCGATAGCAGAAGGCGCTGAGAGCGCTTCCCCGAACCCCCAATGGACTTCAACACCGTCATCGGCGTCGTTCTGGCGTTCATCCTCGTCCTGGGCGCGATGTCCATCGGGCCAGGAGGCGTGGCCGTCTTCATCCACATCCCGTCGATGATCATCGTCTTCGGCGGGACGATGGCGGTCACCATGCTCGCGTTCCCGCTCTCGGACCTGAAGCCGGTGGCGAAGATCATCATGGTGACGGCGGTACGCAAGGCGCCGACGCCCACCGAAGAGATCGACCGCATCGTCGAGTTCGCCAACCTGGCGCGCAAGGAGGGCCTGCTCGCCCTCGAGACCAAGCTCCAGCAGGTCGACGACCCCTTCTTCGCCAAGGGCATCCAGCTCGTCATCGACGGGTTCGGCGCGGACACCGTCCGCGACATCATGGAGCTCGAGGCTCAGTGGGAGGACGCGAGGCACTCCAGCGGTAAGAAGATCATGGACCAGCTCGGCGCCTTCGCGCCCGCGTTCGGGATGATCGGCACCCTGGTCGGCCTCGTCCAGATGCTCCAGGACCTCTCCGACCCCAACGGAATCGGCCTGGGAATGGCGACCGCGCTGCTCACGACGCTCTACGGGGCGATGGGCGCGAACATGGTCTTCCTGCCCATGGCGGGCAAGCTCGAGATGGTCGCCAAGACCAACCAGCAGCTGCGGGCGCTCATGATCGAAGGCACCGTCGCCATCCAATCCGGCGAGAAGCCGCAGCTGATCAAGGAGAAGCTCAAGGGCTTCCTCGCGCCGCCGATGCGCGAGCTG
>Ga0213865_10002998_pt1 | contig 10464 bp, 7 predicted proteins | sample PICome_6_FD_160100 | JGI IMG/M metagenome (GOLD analysis project Ga0213865, IMG submission 160100) | Coastal seawater microbial communities near Pivers Island, North Carolina, United States - PICO282 | ecosystem: Environmental > Aquatic > Marine > Coastal | place: USA: North Carolina | collected... | reverse complement strand
GGTTCGCCACAGGATTACCAGGTCCGCAAGCTTGCCGACCTCTATAGACCCTTTGCGACCCTCCTCGAAATGTTGATAGGCACTCCATAAAGTGATCGCTTTCAACGCCTCAAGCGGCGTCAGCCGCTCGTCGGGTCCCATGATTTTGCCACTGCGGGAGACCCGATTGACTGTGGCCGACATCACCTGCATCAGGTTAGGTAAGGCGACCGGCGCATCGGTATGGCTGGTCGCAATCATGCCGCGATCGAGTGCCGACCGCATCGGTGAAATCTGCTGAGCCAGCTCCGGGCCGATGATCTCATCGTACCAATCGCCCCAGTAAAAAGTGTGCATGGGAAACAGTGACGGTATAACCTGCAGTTCCGCCAGCGCGTCGAGCTGATCTATGCGCAACAACTGGCCATGAATCAACACCGGTCGCCGGTCGGCCGGTCCATACTTTTCCCGGGCTGGTCGCATGCTGCGAATAAGCTGGTCGGCGGCCGCATCGCCGTTAGCGTGTGCCAGCACTTGCCAACCTTTGGCGAAGGCCTCGTCATAGAGTGCCGCGACATCCGCGTCATCTGGAATTGCCGGATACCCGCGATAGTCACTGGACTGACCCTGCGGTGGCAGCAGATACGGTAGGGTGCGCCAGGCAGTTCGACCCTGTGGCGACCCATCAAGCGTGAGTTTCATGCCACCAATGCGATATCGATTACGGTATTCGACACCACTTCCGTAGCTATCGATCAGGTCCCTATCTGCGTAATCGATATAGGCCACCACGTCGATGTCCAGCAGCCCCTTCTCTGCAAAATCGATAAAAGCCTGATGACTGGCCTTAAAGGCTCGCCCTTCCTGTGCAGTGGTATAGCCGAAAGACATCGCCATTTGCTGGGATTGCTCAAGCAGGTAGGTCTGGGCTTCAATAGTGGTAGGGGACAAAACGCGGTTAACAACCGGGATGCTCGCCAGCTCTTCGAGCACACCGTTAGGCTCATTGCTGTCAGGCAGACGGCGTATCACTCCCCCCGCAGGATCTTCGGTTGCGGCGGAATAGCCGATTCGCGCCAGACCCACGCTGTTGACCGCGGCAAAATGCCCGGATATATGGACCGCAAGCACCGGGCTTTCAGTAGACACCTTGTCCAGGTCATCGCGAGTCGGGTGACGGCGTTCTGCCAACACCGCGTCGTCATAGCCCATACCGACTATCCAGCCTCCCATGCGCGCCACATCCGGGCTATCAATCTGAGACTGGAGTTCAGCGACCAGCTTTTCGATGTTATTGACTTCCCCATCCGGCTGCGCCAGCAGATTGGCACTCATCGCCTGCGCGCCGAAACCTCCGAGATGCGCATGGCCATCGATAAATCCTGGGACCAGAGTCAGACCATTAAGGTTTACCACTTTGGTATCTGGACCCGCCATTTCCATCACGTTCGCCTCGGAGCCGACCGCGAGAATCAAACCCTCTCCTACCGCTACAGCCTCAGCCGAAGGCAGGGCATCGGCAACTGTAATAATGGGTCCACCATGATAAATGATGTCAGCAAAGGTACCTGGGCCAGCTTGCGGACCCGCAACAGGACTCTGCTTGGGCGTGCAGGCGGTTAACACCGCAACTGCTAGCATGAGGATGGCACTGGCCATTCCAGACCATGATTGATTAGATTGTTCTCTCATACCTTGCTCCAGGGGACGTTACCGCTTAGTGATCGATGCATCGGTAACTTGAATCAGATTCTTGGATTTGGTTGAAACGCTGATCGCATTGTAAACGAACCACCTTCATCTGGATAAATAGGGACGGATTTATTTTCCTTTCTCCCTAAACCACATATACTGTAGGGACTTAGAGCCAAAGCAGTATCTGGTTTCCACCGCTTAAAACGATTACAAATGGGGGAGAACTTATGAAGAAGCTGATTTTTGCCGGTGCCTGCACCATTCTGCTAGCCCTGAATCCTGTCTTTTCCATCGCTCAAGAACGAATCGGGGACTTCTCCCTCCTGGATGATCAGGGTTATTTTCACCACATGGCCTGGTACGACGATCACGCCGTCATCGCGCTGCTGGTGCAGGCCCATGACAGCGCCGCCACCGCCAGGGCACTTCCGAAGTTCAACGAACTTAAAAAGCGCTACGAAGATCGGGGCGTTCAGTTTTTCTTGATCAATCCATTGGGCGGCCAGGATCGCAACCTGGTGCGCGCCGAGATGCATGCCATGGGCGTGGATATTCCAGTGCTGATGGATGACACCCAGGTGGTCTCGGAAGCGCTGGGTATCGAGCAGGTCGGCGAAGTGTTGCTGTACGATCCTGAAAAATTCTCGGTGGTATTCCGCGGGCCGGCTGGCGACCAGCTCGAGGCTGCGATTGAAGCTCGACTTGCCGGCAACGAAGTCGCTGTTGCCAAGGTTAGCGTCGATGGCGAGCCGGTCAGCTACCCCTTCATGTCACAACAGGTGTCCTATGTGAACGACATCGCGCCGTTGATCGCCGACAACTGCGCCGAGTGTCATCGCGATGGAGGCGTGGCGCCCTTCGCCATGGACAGCTATAACATGTTGAAGGGCTGGTCACCGATGATTCGTGAAGTGGTGATGACCAAGCGCATGCCGCCGGCCCAGATCGACCCGCACGTGGGTAGCTTCACTACCTCTCAAAATCTTTCTGACAAAGAAGTACAGAACCTGCTGGCATGGATCGACGCCGGTTCTCCACAGGACGGCGAGGAAGATCCCCTGACACAACTCACCTGGCCGGAATCCGAGTGGGCCTTTGGCGAGCCGGATTACATCATCGAAATCCCCGAGCAGCAGATTCCAGCCACCGGCGTGCTCGACTACATTTACCTCACCGTGCCCATCGATATCGAAGAAGACAAATGGGTGCGCGCTTCCCAGTATGTCGCCGGCGACCGCTCGGTGCTGCATCATACTGTGCACGACCTGATTGGCCCTGATGGCAAACGCAACAGCCCGCTCAACACAGCTCGGGTTACTGCCTATGTACCCGGCGGTGCGCCAAGGCATGAGGAGCCCAACACCGGCGGTATCCTGAGAAAGGGCAGCGCTATCCGCCTCAACGGCAAGGAACCCACCGACGCCAGCCGCATCGGCCTGTGGTTCTATCCAGATGGTTTCATTCCGGAGGAACGCATGATGGGCCGCTGTGCCTGCATCTTCCCCAACGCGTGGACCGACATTCCGGCTCACCACCCTAACTTTGAACAGACCAAGAGCATCACCATTGAACAAGATGCCCATCTCTACGCTCACTATGCCCACATGCACTTTCGCGGCAAGTATATGCGCTTCTACGCCGACTATCCTGACGGCAGTCGGGAAGAACTCATCAACATCGCCAACTTCAGCTATAACTGGCAGTTAAGCTACGAGTACGAGGAACCCAAGTTCGTGCCCGCAGGCACCAGGATCACAGCAGTAGGTGCCTTCGACAACTCGGCACAGAATCCTGCGAATCCTGATCCCAGTAGCGATATCAGCTGGGGCGAGCAGAGCTGGGATGAGATGTTTTTTGGGTCTACGCAGTGGAAGTATGTTGGGCAGGGGAGCGATTAGATCAGCTGGTATGAATATAAACAGGGGCGGATTTGTTTGCTGTTGATTTGGCGTCTTAGAAATACAAAGCTGTCCCTATTTTTTGGGAATATGGATTGGAAGGGGGAAGTTCGACCTATATCTTATCTGGCCAGTTTGGGCAGTGTTCGGGCATTTTTCTACCTCAGGCCGTTGAATGACTCCGGGCCGCAAAGTTAATTAGTTTGTTAAATATCAGAATTGGCCGTAGTTTTTTGTATTCTTAGGAAGCTCCTCCTGGTCGCGTCTTTTTAGGGGAACCAGCGGTGCGCCAAGCCGAACTCAAGGGTGCTATCTGTTTATTCGGAACAAGATAGTCCGATTCTTAGAGCTGATTCCATAAAGTTAAAATGTTCAAGTACAGCTTGCGTTGACTCGGTGGCGGCATGCAGAACTGGACCCGCTTGAGCCACGACGTTTGCACCTAGCTTAATCGCCTTGGCAGCATCTAGGCCATGGCGGATGCCTCCAGACGCTATCAAAGGGATATTGGGAAGCCTTGCGCGAATCGATTGAACAGCGACGGGCGTGGCAATCCCCCAATCTTTAAATATTTCACCCAGAGCCTTAATCCTTGAATCCGCGGTGCGCCCTGCCTCGACTTCGATGAAATTTGTACCGCCTCTGCCTGCCACATCGATGGCCTGGACGCCAGCATCTACCAATCGCAAAGCGGTTGCTGCGGAAATACCCATGCCCACCTCTTTTGCGATGACGGGAACATCAAGACAAGCGCATACTGTTTCAATAGCAGATAGTAAGCCGCGCCAATCGGTGTCACCGTCTTCTTGCATCAGTTCCTGTAGACAATTCAAGTGAATGATCAGCGCGTCGGCTTCGATCATGTCTACCGCTCGCTGTATTTCTGTCAGGGAAAAATCATCTCGCAACTGGGCGGCGCCCAAATTTGCGTAGAGCGGGATTTTGGGAGCCCACCGTCGCAAATTATTTGTCAGGCCATTGCTGCCAGCACGTAACAATGCGATGCGCTGAGACCCTACCCCCATAGCTATTCCCAGTTCTTGAGCGGCTTCCGCGAGATGAGCGTTAATTCTTTCGGCCTTTAAAGGCCCGCCCGTCATCGAGCTGATAAGAAACGGGAGCCGCAAATGCTTACCTAAAAACTCGGTAGATAAATCGAAGTTGAGTAAATCCTGTTCTGGCAAGGCGTTGTGGGTCAGTTGAACTTGGTCCCAAGGGCTGGCTAGTGCCGCCATTTCCAGGCGCTGCTTTAGAACTAAATCAATATGATCGGTTTTACGTTTTAGAATTTCTGTCATTTTGGTTACCTGTTCTTGCCCTTGTTTAGCGTGCCGATGAGTAACATATGGGGAATCGTCAGGGCGAAGAGCCCAACGAAAATAATCTGTATTAGCTGGAAGCTAAAATTCATATCCGGCAGGCTAAGTAAAAAAATGCCCCCCGCTGCTAAACTTAGTACGGTAAAAGGTACCGCGTAGACCACCGTTTCCAACCACCCGAGCTGCTCTAGCGATTTACTAAGATGCAGCGGACTATGTAAGAGACAGAAGTAAAGTGTGAAATAGGGAACTGGTGGTAAAGTCATAGCCGCGCAAAACAAGACGGTAAGTTCCGCCAGCACAGCTTGGCTTGTCTGCGGTATTTTGAAACAACAAAAAAAGACATAGAGCGTGCTCACAATTGAAAATATCGCCATCACCGCTACGATTGCGCTGCTGTATGTTGGAGCAAGCAGATTAAATATCGCCAGAACTTCTTGCGAATAAAATATCGATGGTAGGGTAATTACCGCAGAGCTTATCGCGAGACTGACTGGTCTGCTGAAATAGACAGACCAATCTCCAGCAAAATGCCATGCTGATAGCGCCAGCATAGGTATGATGAATAGCTCAGGCAGAGCGAACCAGATTCCTACAGAAATCACGGCTAGCGCTAAATACCCGGCAGAAAACGTGAGTAATCCAGTCAGCCCCGACCAAAGACCGGCTTTCCGGGCTATCGCCGGATCAATCGCGCCATGAGGTAGTCCGGTGAGCGCAAGCAGGGCGCAGAGGATGATAAGCTGAACCTCCACATCATCCCTAATCCATAGGTGGTATCCCGCCATAGCGAGTAATGCGATCAAGCTGAAGGCTGCCCTGGCAGGCAATTGAGCAGTATTTATGTTTACCACGCTTGCCCCCTCTTCATCGATTGGATTCCCGCGCCTATCTCCCTCAAGGCACTTTGGATGAGAGGTAATTTTGGCAAACTTCGCATAATAGCGAACAAATCCCGTTTGCTCGGTATGTCAGTGAGGAAGCGAAGTAAACAGTCTGGATGCACTCCGCGCGCGAGAGACATAAAGAGCGTAGGAGCAAGCGACGGGTTTTCCCGAATCGCTCTCAAAAAAATATTATCCATCCATGTCAGCAGAGCGCTGTCTGGCGGAAATGGCCTTGCTTGCCCCTCGAGAAGAATTCCTTTAGCACATTGCTCGGCCCATTGCTGAATTCGTTTGAATGCGTATCCGGTGGATGGCCGAGCAGAACCGACACCTATTCCCGTCTGAATCCAGCGAGGGTCAGCTGACTTAACAAAGTCTCGCATGCCCATGGGAATCACACCTGATTCTTGTCGAATTATCTTATAGTTATTATCTCCGCACACGCGCCTAACTAGCTCAAGTGCTCCATCCCGAAGGGATTCAGGGGGCATATATTCAGGGGCGAAACGCGTGAGCTCGATAAGAAAAGAGTCTCTTCCTAAGGGTAGAACGTAATCGAAAAGGAACCCCTTGCGATCAACTCGCATATCTTTCATTACTAGAGCGACGTCATCGAATTGATGCGCTTTATTTGTCTTGACTTCAAAACCGAAAAACACCTGCTTCAGAGCAGCACTAGAAAAATCCACTTCATCTGGAATTCTTGTGTCGACAACTTGCCGTGCTGTTATTTTTTGGATTTTCGGGTTTATGCCGGATATGCCTTTCTCTACTCCGATTTCAATGCCACTCACAGCGGGAGAAATATCTCTAGCACAGCTGTCTGTGAGCAGTGTCATCCTTGGATGCAGGGTAATTACCTTCTCAGCATGATCATAGAACCGAATTGACGGAACATAGTGGTATCCCCAATCGGTTTCGGAACGATGCTGATGTCTGACTGAATCCGAGCTGAATTCCCATGCCGGCCAGGATTTACCGATGAGCTTGCCATCCATTCCGCCCTTTCTCCCCCAGAAGCACCACGAACGGTCATCTGTATAGTGAGAGCGAGGCTCAATAATCAAAGTGTGGGGGGCATGTTCCGGAGTAGTAGCCAGATTGCAAATTGCGGTGGCAAGCGAGAGGCCCGAGCAGCCTCCCCCAATGATAACTAAATCATACTCATCTGAGCATTCGTCAGGCAGGTTCGTGCGCATTGGGCAAGCCGGCAAGGTGAATATGCAGACTCGGATCATGGGGCTCATAAGGCTGACTGCAAGGGTTCGAAAGAGTTGATCTGAGTGCGACGCGAATTTTTCTCAATAATCCGACATGCGCGCGCCCTGAGTGAATATCAAAGCCGCGCTCACTCAGCACAACCCCGATTTCTCTGTAGACGCCAGCAGCGATCGTGATGCCGGCTTGAGCCCGCGAAGGCAGAAACCTGAGCCCCTGGCTGCCAGACGCGTAGTATTTATCGGCGAGGTTGAGTAACCTCCCTACAGATTCGTTAATTGACCTGAGTGGCGTATGCGTTGGCGTCGCGAGCGCTTCAGGCGATACTTCCCCGATCCACCCCGATGGTATATACCGACGGCCAATTGTCGCATCCTCTTTGACATCCCTTGCTATGTTAGTGAGCTGCATTCCGATTCCAAGATCAATAGCATGGTTCCTGGCGTTTGTATCGCGCACTCCGAACACATCACACATGAGTAAACCAACCGTGCCAGCGACTCTATAGCAGTAGCGCAGCAGTTGGGATTCACTCTGCAGCAGCACAGGGGCGAGATCGGACTCAATGCCCTTGATTAATTCTGATACTACCCTGGCCTGCATTTGGCACTGTTTCGTCAGCTCAATAAAATCCTGTACGATTGGGTCAGCACTGCAGCCTCGATCAAGACTATCTTTGAGCACCTCAAGTTGACTCCTGGCTGCGTCTGCGTCAGACGCTTCATCTACTAGGTCATCAATAAAACGGCAAAAACGGTAGAGCCGGGCGCAATCCTCAAGCTGTTGTTTGTCTAGAAATCGACCGGCAAATCTGAATGATTTCCCGTGATGAGCTAGAACGTTTATCGCTGGCTGCATCGATTTGGCTTTGTAGTTCGCTAACATGGCTCGATTAATCAAGCAGCAGAGTAAATGGATTCACTGACAGAGTCTGGTACCAAACGGTCTAGTACCTTTGCCGAACTCACTACACCTGGAAGACCAGCTCCTGGGTGAGTGCCCGCACCCACTAGGAAAAGATTATCTGGCCCCTCAGCTTTATTGTGAAATCTGAACCAGGCAGACTGGGTGAACAATGGTGACACCGAGAAGCCGGCGCCTCCCACACTCAAGTAATCTGTTGCGAAATCCTCTGGCGTCATGTAGGAGTCCGTAACCAGATGGTGCTCGAGATCTGGAAGCATGTGTTCGCTGAGCGACTGGATAATACGTTTGCGCAACTCAGGACCTTGCGTCTTCCAATCTATATCTGCATCAAGATTTGGGACGGGGGCGAGCACGTAAAAAGAGTCGCATCCCTCAGGTGCAAAACTCGAATCGGTAGCGGTTGGTCGATGGAGATATAGCGAAAAATCCTCAGGTAAAGCCTTGCCATTAAATATTTCATTAAGGAGTTCCTGATACCGTTGCCCCAACCAAATAGTGTGATGCGCAATGTCCGGGTAGACTTTGTCAGTGCCAAAGAAAAGCACGAAAAGACCCATCGATAGTGCGTGGTGCTGAGTCTTCTTGCGCGCAGCCCAGGTTTGTTCCGACGCATCAAGCATGTGACCGTACAAATATTTCGGATCGACGTTGGCGACAATCAGATCGGAGTCAATTTGCTGACCATCCTCCAACTGGACGCCGCAGGCTTTGTTGTCTTGAACCAATATTTTTTCTACCGTGGTGTTGAGTCTAATCTCTATCCCCAACTCCTCCATTAGCTGGCGGTAGCCATCGACTAACGCTGCGGTTCCGCCCATGGCGAAATGGATGCCCCAACGTCTCTCAAGGAAATGAATTAGCCCGTAAATACTAGTTGTATCGAAGGGATTCCCTCCCACTAAAAGCGGCTGAACAGAAAATGCCTGTCGTAGTTTGGGGTTTTGAAGGTAAGCACAGACCATTTGCCATACTGTCCGATAACACTTTAGCCGGACTAGGGCTGGTATTTGACCCAGCATCGAAAAGATACTGTGAAATGGCTGATCTGACAGCTCCGTGAATCCAACATTGAATATTTTTTCTGAATGGGCCACTAATCGCCTGTAGCCGGCAACGTCAGCTGTGCTAAAACGAGCGATTTCGGCTTCTGTGTCAGCCATCTCGCCCCCGTAATCAAAGATTTCACCATCTTCAAACTGGAATCGGTACCATGGATCAAGTGGCCGAAATTCAACGTAATCTTGGCGTCGCCGACCGTGCAATTCGAAAAGTTCATCAAAGAGAAAAGGCGCTGTAATCACAGTAGGTCCGGCGTCGAACCGGAAGCCATCCCGTTCAAATGCCTGGGCTCTTCCGCCCAGTCGAGGGCAGCGGTCTATCAGTTGGACATCATATCCTTTGGCACTGAGGCGCAGCGCAGATGCGATGCCACCGAAGCCACCACCAACAACCAGAGCGCGGCTCATGCTGCCTCTCTTTCCAGCGCGTGCAGCAGCGCAGAGCACTTTTCGATAAGCAGGTCGCCACAACCGCTCGGTAATTCGGCAGCACCTGAGGCAGCCTCACTCAAAAAGTAGTAGGCGAGTTCTTCGGCGGTGTCCACCTTATATTTCGTCACCGCAGTTTCCTCGATCATTAATGCGATGTTCGCACTATTGCCAGAGAGACGATCACTGTCGCGATCTAAGAGGTCATCAAAAATCTGGTATCCAATTCCAAAAAGAGTGCCAATCTCACGTGCTTGACTCAATGACTGTTGATGATCTGCCATAATTAGAGGCAGCTCGAGGCTTAGAGAAAATAGAGCGCCCGACTTTTCCTTGGCAATGGCAATCGCTTCATTTAGATCGGTCTGCTGCTCAAAACTGAGATCGTTGGTCTGGCCTTGCAGTGTTCTCGCGACAGCGCGATTCATGGTGGTCACAAGCTTGTGTGCGTGAAGAGGACCTGCAGAAGCTGCTAGAGCGAAGGCATTGGACAAGAGCAGGTCTGTGACATTTATGGCGACATCCCGCCCAAACTTCTTCCACACCGCTGCTCGCCCGCGCCGTGTCGCATCATTATCCTGCAGGTCATCTTGTATGAGGGATGCGTTATGCAGCGTCTCGACAGCCGCCGCCAGCCCGATGGTCGCCTCATCAGAAATTCCTAATGCGTTTCCAGCATATATGCAAAGTTTCGCTCGCGCTTCGGAGCCAGGAGCTGCCTGGTGGTAGGTGATGGCCCGATGCAAAGTAGAGCCTGGGGAAAGCTCGCTGAGGGATGTCTGTGCCGCGAGAACTCTGCTGCGGCCGCATAAATTCTCTTTTGATTCTTCGCTATTTCGATTCATAAGATCTCTCTCTGGGATCTCTCTTTATTATTTGTGTTTTTACGTAACACTTTCTAAGCATTGTCGTACCTTAAAAGATAACTACGCAGTTTTTTACCAAAAAGTTCAATTTTTTTTGAACCAACCCCCTGCTAAACGCGTATCGAGAATACTGAAAAGTAATTTTAATGATTATTAGTTCCTTTAATGGGGGAGATACATGAGAAAAG
>Ga0213865_10002994_pt1 | contig 10486 bp, 9 predicted proteins | sample PICome_6_FD_160100 | JGI IMG/M metagenome (GOLD analysis project Ga0213865, IMG submission 160100) | Coastal seawater microbial communities near Pivers Island, North Carolina, United States - PICO282 | ecosystem: Environmental > Aquatic > Marine > Coastal | place: USA: North Carolina | collected... | reverse complement strand
TTGATGCGACATTTTTAGGCGGGCTTTCGGCGAGGCAATAGATATACTTTTTTTGGATTCATCCAACCATGTCAAGTTTATTTTTTTGAGGGCAGTAACATTTATTCCAGAGGGTACACATCTCAAATGTTATGCACACGACGTGAGACAATATGAAAGTAGCAGTGACGTTATCCAGGAGGGTTTACATATCCCATTTTTGATGCGATGTTTTTTAGGCGGGCTTTCGGCGAGGCAAATAGATATACTTTTTTTTGGATTCATCCAACGATGTGAAGTTTATTTTTTGCACACGACGTGAGACAATTGTGTTTAATCCAGGAGGGTTTACATCTCCTTTTTTTGAGGATATATTTGACACTTGTGGGCGAGGCAACACATCCAGCGACGTGAAGTTGAGGCAGTAACATCTATTCCAGAGGGTGTACATCTCAGATGTTATGCACACGACGTGAAGCAATTGTGACGGTTTATATAAATTCCAGGAGGGTTTACATCTCCCATTTTTGATGCGACGTTTTTTAGGCGGGCTTTCGGCGAGGCAATAAACATATTTTGATACGTGCATTAACAACGTTATTAGATGCAGTAACATCTATTCCAGAGGGTGTACATCTCAGATGTTAGCTCACTTAATTCCAGAGGGTACAGTGAGGCTTATAATGATCCAGGAGGGTGTACATCTCCTATTTTTCCTTTCGGCAAGGCATTTTAATATGTAAATTAGACACATCCAGCGACGTTTTGATACAGTAACATCTATTCCAGAGGGTGTACATCTCAGATGTTACGCACAGCCATATAACTATCCAATTCCTGAGGGTATGCGTCTCACATTTGATCCCGGAGGGTGTACATCTCCTATTTTATTCCTGAGGGTGTATACATCTTTTAATGAAAACACTTACATTGTAACGATACATACTGCAAATTCACATGATGAATTACATTATACCACCACTAGTGCTGGTCTATTGTAATTCATCATATTCTGTCCTCAATTGGACAGAATTTGTCCTAGCAGACGATTTTTCTGCTTTTCTGAGCTTTTCGACTAGTATTTATACTCTTCTGGCAGTCATAAAAAAAGGATGACGTCATTTTCAACCAGTCAGAAACAGTAAACAAGGTCGTTAATCATGTGTTAACCAGTCGGAGGTAGTAAACAAGCTCGTATATCATTTTCAACCAACTGGAGACCTGATGACGTCATTTTTAACCAATTAAAATTTAGAGGCGGGCCATCTTTTTTGTATAAATAGGGGCCGAATTTGACATTTTGGGCAAGAATTTTTGGCACTTGCCAGATCCTGTTAGACTGCCAAAAAAAGAGGACTACCTGGGTGTATTATGAAAGGATTTACTATTGGATACATAAAGGATTTACTATTGTGTTATCAAGCAGGACATACAGTAAGACTTGAAGTACATTCTGGATAAAGGATTTACTATTGGTTTATCAAGCACATCTATAGGACAGACGCTATTGGATTATCAAACAGTACATACACATCTATAGGACCGTAGCACTTGAAGGTAAGCATATGGCAGATTCTACTTTAGCTTCTATTAGTATAACAGATAACTTAACCGTTAACTGTTTAAAGGCTACCAACGGTAATGTTTATATTAGATTTGAAAATGACTATGAAGGTAAATATCCTATGTTTTTAAGTGAATGGGATGTTTTTATTGAAAAGTCAACATTATTAAATGATGTTTTATTTGATGACCAGTTTAGAGAAGAAGAAAAACAGATTGAATATCAATTAAGTGAGAGCCGTTATTTAGGAGCTAGATCTCTGGGTGATCACTTTGAAGTTTATTTCAGAGATGATGGTAATTTTTCAAAAAAATTTATTCTCCCTGCAGAAGACTGGTCTGTACTGATTACGAAAGGTATTGACGAAATTAAAACTACTTTAGCAACCCTTGTTAAAGGAAAAAGAAAAAGAAGAAGAGAACATTTTGAAAGTACAAAAAGAACTTTGTATGTATTTCAAATTACTGATGCAAAAGGTAATGACTTGTATAAAGATGACATTTATTATTTCAAAAAACAACTGTGTGCAGGCGCGGCCGTGTTAAGGAGTAAAATGTTTGGGGCTGATGCCCGATTTCATATTCGGTCTTATAAAATTGTTGGGAAAGCACCTGCTGTCATTGCTGCTGATATATTATACTGGTATCAACATTTGACGGGGAATGATCTGAATTGTGATGAATTGACAAGTTTGTTACATGAATTGTATAATCTCGTGTTCAAATTTCATCCTGTATGTCACACATGTAGTTGCATAAGTGAATGTTTATTATTGTGGGGAAAAGATAGAACGAACCATCCTCCACAGGCTCGTGATGCTGAAGATGATTATGTGCTTTTTGTTAAAGATTGGATTGATCGTAAAAGCACTGGTTTAAAAAAAGTTTCCCTTCCTAAACCAAAGCCTAAAAAAGAAAAAAAGGTAGCAGCTCAGAAGTGATCACATAGAAAGATTTTAGGCGGGTTCGAATAATTTTAGGCGGACTTTAGGCAAGGCCGTTAAGTTTTAGGCGGGCTTTCGGCAAGGCCGTTAAGTTTTAGGCGGGCTTTCGGCAAGGCAATTTTTTTTATTTCAAAATGAAATATTCTTGGAAACATCCTGATTTTTTATGGGATTATTCCCAATATTTAGACTTTTTGTTATCACTTGCAGATTATGAACGTGGTAATTTTATAGCCGGAGAACTTATATTTGCTTATGATGAAAGATTTGTTGATGCGGTATTAGATAATTGGCGAGAGATTCAGGACGCAATACGAAAGAAAAAAGAGTGCGTAATATGTGTAGAACGATGGGTAGAGCATAAGTATCTTTTTATGTTAGCTATTGGAAAATATCTGTTAAAACTTGATCATGATTTACAAAAGAAACTTGATGAAGAATGCGCTAATCTTTCTGGTCTGATTAACTGCTCTTACTGTTGTAAATAATAAAAATAAAAGATGTACGTTCTTGCTCTCGAGGGATTGCCCGGAGCAGGAAAGACGACTCTTCTTGAGCAAATATCAACGCTATTAGATAAAAATATAACTTTAATGACAGAGCCAATTCAAGAATTTCAAACTTTTGAGGAGTTTAATCCTTTAATGGAATTGTATGAAGAACCCTTTAAAAATGGTTCTGTATGTCAATGTCACATTATAGATGTTTTGACTAAAAGATATAAAAAATACGTTGATTTCGGCACTGATAAACTGGTGTCTGATCGATGCCTTGGAGCTGTAGAAGTTTTCACTAATACGATGAAAGAGATGGGGTATTTGACTAATTTTAGTAAAAGCTATATATTAAAATATTGGGAAAACAATGTGGCAAGCGTGTTTCCAGACAAACGATATGGGACAGATAGTATTTTTTATATAGACATTCCTGTGACGACATCAATCAGTAGAATACGTCAAAGAGGACGTGTTTCAGAAAAAAATGTGTCGTATGAATATTTGGATGTATTAAAAAATCAATATGAAAAGTTTTTACATAAAAACAGTTCAAGCATTAAGATTAAACGAGTTGCTTTTAATGATACCAAATTGAAAGAAAAGTTTTTAATATTTTGTCATCAATCTTTTACTCAATAAAAATGTCATTATCTAAAAAATTACAAACAGAATTGAATGCAATTCTAAATGTTAATGTTTTAAATGTTTGGGCTGAAATTAATAATATTACTGATCATGATGAGGTTAAAAAGAAAAAAACCATTCTAGAAAATGAAAAAAAAACAGACATTGCAACCATAACTGGTGATCTTTCTTTTGTGAAAAAAGATACCAGAGATTATACTGTCAGTATTCGAAATAGCAAACGTTTTAAAAAAGGATTAGCTACTGAAACTATATACGATATTATTTTTAATAAATCTTTACGTAATTTAAAATTTTTTGAATTATACGAAAAAGTATCAAACATGTTTGATGATCTTATTGCTACTATTGAAACAGAAAAAAATAACTTAGCAAGAGTGTTTATTGAACATGAAGATTTATATGCACCTATAATTGTAGGCCCATACCCCGTTAAAGAATTGTCTTCTTCTATTATAATGAAAGAAATATCTTCAGTTATGCAAAGTGCAGACTCTATACGTTTAGACGAGCGTCTTACAGTTAATATAGGAGTCATGAATTTGTATCCAGCAGGAGGACGTTTAACTGCCGCTCATTTTACTCTTTTAAACAAAAAAAATGTTTTTAAAAAAAGATCCTTACTTAAAATAGATGGCAGTGATAATGATAATTTATGTGTCGCCAAAGCCATAATAGTAGCAGACACCTATATAAAAAAAGATTCTTCTATAGAGGCAAAAAAATTTTATAGACGATTCAGAAGTGTTGACTTTTTAAAATGGCATGCAACTCTTTTACAAGAAAAGGTAGGCTTAAATAAAGAGGATGCCGTGACTTTAAATGATATATGTTTATTCGAAAAAAACATTAAAAAGAGAATAATTATTTATTCTCAGTTACATAACAATAAAGTAATTTACACTGGAATAAAAGACAAATATAAAGAAACTATTTATTTATATTTGACAAACATGCGCAAAAACAAATTAGCGCATTACGATGTTATAGTTAATATTAAAGGTTTTTTAGGGCTTCCGTATTATTGCAATAGCTGCGATAAGGGTTATGCCAACCGTCAACAACATACATGTAAAGTTTGTTGTACGGTATGTTATTCATCTGATTGTACTCAAGGTAATGGAATATTATGTCCTTACTGTAATGCTTTATGTCGTTCAAAAGATTGTTATGTCCGACATCTTGCAAGAAATAATCACAGCAAGAGCCTATGCGAAAAATTTATTTATTGTCTTTCCTGTGGTTATCGACTTACCAAGAATAATTTTTCGTCACACATATGTTATATGCGCACATGTACGCATTGTGAAAAAAAAATATTACCAAATCACAAATGTTATATACGAGCATTACATAACATAAAAATATATGACAAGTTTGTTTTTTATGATTTTGAATGCATTGTAAATGATAATGGTATACACACACCAAATTTTGTTGTAGCTCAAACACGTTGTTCATTATGCATGGACGCAGAGGATGTAAATCATAAATGTGAAGTTTGCGGGACACGATGTGATAATTGTAATGAATGGTTGACAAGCAGTAAAACATTTAAAAATGAAAAACCCTGTTTGGAAAAAAAATGTTGTAAAACAGAAGTTGTTTTTTCTGGGAAAAAAACCTTATCAATGTTTTTAAAATGGCTCTTACATCCATCGCACACATCTTTTACCGCTATAGCTCATAATAATGCAGGTTATGATTTACATTTTATATTAAAAGAACTTCGTAAAAAACAACTTTTAACTTCAAGAACACAAATGATTTTTCGCGGATCTAAATTACTTTATCTTAAGCTAACTTTATTAAACATGAGATTTTTGGATTCGTATAATTTTTTAGCGATGAGCTTAGATAAAATACCTAAAGCAATGGGTTTTAAAGGAGATGTTAAAGGTTTCTTTCCGTATGTGTTCAACACATGGGACAGAGAAAAGTATATAGGCTCATGGCCTGCTAAAAAATATTATGACATAAAACATATGTCCAATGAAAAAAAAGAATTATTTGACAAATGGTATTCGACTAAAAAATTATGTATATATGACCATCAACAAGAACTTTTGTTGTATTGTCAGAATGACGTAAACATTTTAAGAAAAGGATGCTTAACATTTAGAAATGGAATCTTACAAGATACTGGCTTAGATCCGTTTGCTTTTGTAACCATGTCTGGTGTGTGTTTAGCTGATTTTCGATTAAGGTTTTTAACTGAACATTTTCTTCTTCGATTAAAAAATTCAACTAATTGGATTTCAGCCACGTATCTGAATAAAACCTTCACACAAGATTCAGATAATTCAATTATAAATAAAAAGGATATTGCAGAGGCTAAATTTCAATCATCTCCCGTAGCTATCATACCTAATGTCAGAGAGAGTTACAGCAAATCAAGCATCTGTTGGCTTTACTGGAAAGAGGAATTGTATAAGAAATTGGGGAAACAAGTTTCCATACAACATGCGTTAAACGGTGGTGAAAAGAAAATTATTCATTCTCATGGAACGTATAAAGTAGATGGTTATGCTATAATCGACAAAAAACCAACAATATTCTGTTTTAATGGTTGTGTGTGGCACGGTTGTCCTTTATGTTTTCCTTTAGAAAACATTAAACATAAAAAAAAAGATAAATGGATTAATTTTAAAGCACGCTACCAACAATGGTTAGAAAAAAAACAATCCTTCAAAATTTAAAATATAATTTGATTATTATATGGGAACACGATTACTTGTATCAGATAAATACCAATGCTGACATGAAAAAATATATAACATCTTTAGATTTACAAGAAAGAATACGACCTCGAGATGCTTTAAGAGGAGGTCGTACAGAAGCTTTCTATCTTTTATATGACTGCAAAGATGACGAGGAAATACATTATTTAGACTTTAATGGACTCTATCCTTTTGTACTAAAGACAAGCCAATTCCCTGTAGGTCACCCCCAAATCATATGCCGTAATTTCAAATCTATAGACAATTATTTTGGTATTGCAAAAGTAAAAGTTCTTCCTCCAAAACGGCTTTTAATACCTGTCTTATCCTATTATGCTAACAGTAAAGCAATTTACGGTTTGTGTAAAGTTTGTATTGAAAATGAAATTAAAAATTCGTGTAATCATACAGAGGAACAGCGCACTTTCGTAGGAACATATTATACAGAAGCATTAATATATGCCATTTCACTAGGTTACACTATAATTAAAATATACGAAGTATGGCATTGGAATGAAAAAAGCAACAAAATCTTTGAAGGTTACATAAATTATCATGTCGGAAAAAAAGATGAGGCTAGTGGTTACCCAAAATATGTTAAAACAGAAGCACAAAAAGATGAATATGTTGAAAATTATAAGAAAAATCAAAATATAATACTAGATAAAAAGAACATTAGCGAAAACCCACCTAGACAAAAAAGTGAAAAAAGAATGACAACAAATTTATGGGGAAAACTTGGAGAAAACAGCGCAGATTGGAAACGATATCAGATAGCTACAGATATTAAAAATTTTTACAAATTTACTAAAAGTCAAATTAAAAAAATTTCTAATTTTCATATATGTGATAACAATATGGTTTTATTAGAATGGAAATACATGGATACCTCTTTGGCCCCAACTACTTTTCATCAAAATGCACCCGTTGCTGGATGGGTTTCGATGACAGGTCAACTTAGGTTAAATAAATTTTTAACCTTATTAGGTAAAAATGCTTTATACGTTGATACAGACTCGTATATTTTCAAAAAAAAAAAAAGGACGACAAGACTTCATTTTTTAATATAGGACCTTACTTAGGTGAATTAAAAAGCGAAATAGACTGTAAAACAGTAGACTGCTCAGGATGTGATAAAACCCATTACATTACAAACTTTGTAGGCGCTGGAGCTAAAAATTATGCCTTTTTAACGGAAAATAATTACACTTTATGTAAAATAAGAGGATTTACTTTAGGAGGTCATCTAGCTCAAATATTAAATTACGATATTCTTCATGAAATATGTAGATCAGCAAATAGAAATTCTACCACTATTAATACCTATACTGTCAGATTTAGGCGATCAAAAAAAACCAGTGATATCAAAACAGCGTATGAAAAAAAAATTTACCGAATAGTTTTTACAAAAAGGATTTTACAAGCAGATTTCAGTTCTGTTCCTTACGGATATTAATTAGTATGACAGCTACAATCATGGAAGCAGGACGTATTGTAGAACCTTTCCGTCCTTTCAGTAATATTTTAATATCCGGCGCTACAGGTTGCGGAAAAACATACTGGGTTTTAAAATTTATAAAAAATTTAAAAAAATTATTTACAAAAAACCCACCTCAAAAAATTCTTTACTGTTATGGAATATATCAAAAAATATATGATACTTTTTCAAAACAAAAAAACATAACACTACATAAAGGCTTGCCTGATAAAAAAACTCTCGATTCCTTTGTAGGATATAACAATTTAATTATTTTAGATGATCTCATGAGTGAGGTGTCTAAAAATGAAGAGGCAGCCAAACTTTTTACTCAAGGAACCCACCATATGGAAATAAGTGTGATTTATATTGTTCAAAATATTTTTTATGGTGAAAAATATTCACGTACTATAAGTCTCAACTGTCAATATATAATATTATTTAAAAACATAAGAGACGCTTCTCAGGTACATATTTTAGCAAGACAGATGTATCCCCAACATCCTTGTATACTTATTCATGCATATGAAAAAGCCACATCCATAGCTTTTGGTTACCTACTAATAGACCTACACCCTCAAACATTAGATTCTCGTACTCGCTTACAAACTAATATTTTTCCTAAAGAAAAAAGAACATTTTATCAACCTTTACCCTCTCTCTAAAACATCTTTTGTTTTACAGATGGTACCCTTGAACGAGGTTCGTAATCTAATCCGTAGAGAATGGGTAAAAGGGGCAAACACGACTACAGCCTTTAAGGTTACTCTAGAAAATCTTCTAGGAGCTAACGCCAACGATGGTAGATTACTAGTAGCTCATGTGTACACTGAAATGGTAAACGAAGAATATCCAGCCAATGCCAAACACATCACAACACAGTTACGAGCCAGTCTCGGAAAAGAAAAATGGGATCGGCTAGGAGGTCTGATAGCCGGTCATAAGTCTATGTATGGTTATCGTCCTATAACACCTTTAGAGGCATACGAAAGAATCATGAAACGGATATTACAATCTATAGGATGGTTAACAGATTTTATAGACTCGGAGGATACATCTCCATAAATAAGTAAGCAAGCTTTCATATTTAACATATTAATTATTTCCTTTACAAGGGTCAGACATTATGGGAAAAAAGAAAAAAAGTAGAAAGACCGAATATTTAAAAAGATTATACACAACCCCTACTCGGCCTGGCTCTTTGCAAGGAGTTGAAAAACTTTTAAAAACAACTCTTTCAGAAAAAAAATTTAAATTTAACAGAAAACAATTAACAAAATGGTTGACAGGCGAGGAGGCGTATACAGTGCACAGACGCCCTAGAAGAACATTTACAAGAATACCTGTTATAGTACGTGGTCTAAAAGATCAATACGATGCCGATTTAATGGATTTACGTCGAATAAGTAAATATAATAAAGGTTACAAATATGTCTTAATAATGATAGACGTTTTCTCTAGGTACGTTTGGGCCCAACCGATGAAACGAAAAAAAGAAAAAAATGCAATAGAGGTATTTAAGAAAATTTTTGAAACAGCGCCATTACCGTTACGATTGCGAACAGATAAAGGGGGAGAATTTACTGGTGGGTTAATAAAAAAATTTTTTAGAGAACAGAAAATACAACATTTTGTTACTTGGAATGAAATTAAAGCAAATTATGCTGAACGTGTAATACAAACACTAAAAAAAAAAATTTTCCGATATTTAACCCTCAAACGTACTCGTACTTATATAAATGTTCTTCAGGATATTATAAAAGGATATAATAAAACCTTTCATTCATCTATAAATTGCTCACCCTCAGAAGTTAATGAAAATAATGAAAAGAATATTTGGTGGAATATTTATATGAACGTCAATATGAAATCTAAAAAGTACAAACCATTTAAATATCAGGTAGGCAACACAGTGCGCATTAGTAGTAAAAGAGGAAGACTAGACAGAGAATATGATGAAAAATGGAGCAATGAAATTTTTCGAATAACACGCCGTTTTTACAAAAAAGGAATTAAACAATATAAAGTAGAAGATTACAGTGGAAAAGCAAAAGAAGGCGGCTCTTTTTATGAGGCGGAAATTCAACCAGTCTCAGTTGACGATAAAACATTGTGGCGTGTAGACACCATTTTAAAAACTCGCGGGAAAGGACCTGATAAAGAACATTTTGTCCATTGGTTTGGTTGGCCTAAAAAATACGATCAATGGATACCTGCATCCCATTTAGTATAAAGAAAAATACGTTTTTTTTATTTATCAAATCCAATATAGACGTTCTAGAAAACTCAAAACCTTATGATTTTATATTTATACCTAAAATACCCATTAGACTTTGCGATGGAGATTGGGGATTAACTTTACTTTCATTATTAGATACGGGCAAAACGAAAAAAGACAATTCTACTAGTGTTATTTACGTATTGTGTGATTTATGTGAGGATTCTTATATTGAAGGATCCTTTAAACCTCTTCTTCGTAAATTCTCTATAAAACAACATACTGATGACTACGTCAATTATGAAGATTATGCTACGCAATGGTGTGTTCCTATTCGTCCAACCAAAGAAATTCATTGTATACATCTTGCCTTATATAAAGAAAATCTGACAGGTACAGCAGCATTTCTTAAAGGACCGGTGATCTGTTCACTACGTTTTGAT
>Ga0213865_10002991_pt1 | contig 10487 bp, 6 predicted proteins | sample PICome_6_FD_160100 | JGI IMG/M metagenome (GOLD analysis project Ga0213865, IMG submission 160100) | Coastal seawater microbial communities near Pivers Island, North Carolina, United States - PICO282 | ecosystem: Environmental > Aquatic > Marine > Coastal | place: USA: North Carolina | collected... | reverse complement strand
GATGCTCCACGGCTTCATTCGCCAAGTCACCGGCTCGATGGCCGCTTCCATCGCACGCCGTGCAGTGACCGCTGCCTCGCTTAACTCGTCCACGTCCCACACCAAGAGGTGCCCACGGCCAAGGCCACCAAGGCGGTGGTCGGCACGGCCGACACGCTGGAGCATCCGATCCACGGACCGGGGTGAATTGACCTGAATGACGCGTTGGACGCTTCCGACGTCGATGCCCAATTCCAAACTTGACGTGCAGACCAGCGCATCGAGGTCGCCCGAACGCAGGTCGTCTTCCATCGCTTGCCGCGTGTCTTGGGCCAGGCTTCCGTGGTGCACCCCAATGTTGAGGTGCGGCGCCATTTGTTGGAGGCGTTGTCCAACCGTTTCTGCGTCGGATCTGCTGTTGACGAACACGAGGGTTTGGGGGGTCGCTTCGACTTGGCGAATCAACCGCCGGAAGGTGGCGTGCGCGCGGGTGGAGAGCGCTTGCTCGACCGCTCCGATCTCGTCTTGGGGCTCAGGGGGCTCTGATTCCACGGTCAGTTCTGTTTCGCGAGGAGCCACCGCCACCATCGCCTTGCCCCGCCCGGGTGCGAGCCATTCGGCCACGTCCGCAGGGTTTCCCACGGTCGCAGAGAGGCCGATGCGTTGGACGCGCCGCCCGCACATGTGATCCAACCTCGACAACCCAACGGAGAGTTGCCAGCCGCGCTCGCTTGCCGCAAGGTCGTGCACCTCGTCCACGACCACGGCTTGAACGCTGCGCAGCAAGGCCCTGAGCCGATGCCCGGTGAACATCAACTGGAAGGTCTCAGGGGTGGTCACCAACAGATGAGGTGGACGCTTGACCTGGCGTTGCCGTTCCGATTGCGAGGTGTCCCCATGGCGCAAACCCACGCGGAGCCCAACGGATTCTGCGAGGTCGATGAGGCGTCGGTCCACGTCACGGTTGAGGGCCCGAAGCGGCGTGATGTAGAGGATGGCCAAGGGGTCCCATGCTTCGTCGAGGCAACGGTGAAGCAGGGGCAAAACGGCGGCCATGGTCTTGCCCGAACCTGTTGGGGCAACGACGATGCCTTCCTCGCCCCCAGCCAAGGCCGGAAGCGCGAGGTCTTGCACCGGCGTGGGCGACCAACCCCGTTCCTCAACCGCCGTTTGGAGGGAAGGGTGCAGGGCATCGAACACCGTCGCCATGTCCGCACCTCGCGTTCCGTCGGCTGCCCGTGGGCCTTGAGGTCACCGCTTCGGCCCAGAGGGCAAGATTTCCATTTCATCGTGGAGCAGAAATGAGCAAAAGCGTCGTGGTGAAGCGTGGCAAAATGGACGTGGCGAGATTTGAACTCGCGGCCTCTTCGTTGCGAACGAAGCGATCTTCCAACTGATCTACACGCCCTTGTGCACCACTGCGCTGGACGCGGCCCACTTAGCCCTTGCGACCGAGGTTTTGCCATGGCTTGCGACCGGAAACAGGTTGATAGGGCGGGGCCAAATCTTCCGGCCATGACGACCCCTCTGATCGAGGCCGAAGCCCACTGTGACGGACCCTGCGGCGTGTACGACCCTGCCAGCGCTCGCGTGGCCGCTGAAGCCGTTCAATCGATGACCAACAAGATGCTCGGCCACAGCTGCCCGGACACCTCCGATGCAGCAGCCATGGCGTCCTACCTCAACACCATGTCCCGCTACGCGGCCATCAAGGAAGAAGAAGCCCAGAAGTGCAAGAAGGAATTGCTGGTGCTTTGGACGGACTTCTTCAAGCCCCAGCACCTTGAGGCCAACCCCGACCTGCACACCGTGTTTTGGAAGGCAGCAAAACTCTGCTCGGCCTGCAAGGTCGAAGTTTCTGCAGTTCACGCTCAGGAACTCATGGACGCGGTCGAGGAGATCCACGCCATGTTCTGGGCCGTGAAGGGCCGAGACGTCCCCTGGATCCGCGCCTCCTGAGGCCGGAACATGGACGACCACGTCCGGGTGCGCATCAACGGCCACAGCATGTGGCCAACGTACAGCGACCAACAGATCGTCACGTTCGTCTTGGTCAAGGACAACGAAGCGATCCCCACCGGAGCCGTGGTGTTGGCTCAGCACCCGCTCAAGCCCGAGGTGAAGGTGGTGAAGCGCGTTCGTCACGTGGAAGAGGACGGGCGGCTGTTTCTCGAAGGCGATCAACCCGACCCGCTGGGCAGCGAGGATTCGCACAACTTCGGTCCAATCAAGACCCAGGCGGTCCTTGCGGTGGCCCTCGCCGATGAACAGGTGTAAGCCGGTCAATCGTCGAATTCGTCGTCTTCGTCGTCGTCTTCCTCGTCGAAGTCTTCCTCGCCCCAGGCTTCCTCCTCGTCGTCGAAGAAGGCGCCCTCGCCGTGGTCGATGGCCGTACGTTGTGCAACGGTGCCCACGAGGCTGATGAGGATCAAACCGACAATGGAGAAGAGCCAAGCCAGCGGGTTCTCACGGTAAGAGTCACGCCATCCAAAGCCTGCAGCATACGCCACTTCGAGGCCGTGTTCGGCCTCGTTGTCGTCGTCGTTGGCTTCTGGAACGACGTTTTCTTCGTCCACGACCACTCGAATCCGGTCGACTTCCTCAGCCGTCCACGATTGAACCAGTTCAACGACCTCCCCGGCTCCGAGTCCAGCCATGGACCTCGTGGCGAAGGGCTTCTCCGCATCGCCGGCATAGAAGGCGACGTTGAACGAGGTGTTGGTTCCACCACCGACGTTCTGGACGCCGACCGTGATCGTCACCGTCGAGCGAGGCGCGATGTGGTCGTCCGACAAGGCGATGGAAGACACACGGAGTTCAGGGCCAACCGCCCCAAGGCGAACCCATTGACGCTCGAAATCGGTGTCGTCTTCCGCAAGTTCGGGGATGGGGCTTGCCTCGGAGTTGGAAACCACGGGGAAGTCGTTTCCTGCAGCGTCGTAACCCGACACGAAGAAGCCGACGAAGTCGCCTTCACGTGGGACGATGGTCCCGCCTGCGGTCAGGTCTACGGATCCGGTCCACGTGACGATCATCCCGTCTTGGCGCATGCCGAGGGGGCTGGAACCTGCACCGATGGTGATGGTTCGGGTTTCGTCCCGCATCACCCAATGCACGTACTGCAAGGAGCCCGTCAGGTCAGCGTCCTCGGACCCGAGGAACTCCACCGGCACAGAACTCAGGTCGTTGTCGGCGGAGACGTCGATGACGTTCAGCGGCGCCACACGCCGGGTCACGCGTGGTGCGGCGTCATCGACGAGAACCCGGAGGGTGGTCGACACCAAAGTGCCGGTCATGTCCTCGCCGCGACCTGGGATGTTCGTGATGGAGATCAAGCAGGTCCTGGTCGGAGAAGACTGGAGCGTGGTGGCAGAAGACAGGGGCACTTCGACTTCATAGCCGCCGTTCTCGGTGAGGGAACCGTCCGACCAGGTCTTCTCACCGTCGAACACGTCAACGAGGATGCCAAGGTCACGGGGAGCGGCGATGTCTGAGCCTTCGTAGACGACGCGCCCGGTGAAGGCAAGCCGGTCGTCCTTGCGAACGCGCGTTCCGTCAGCGACTGGACCGGTGCGTGGTTCACTGACGTCGTTGACGGCAAAGGAATCCGAGGCCAACACGAGGTCGTTTTCGACCCGGAAGGTGTGCTCCAGCAGCAGGATGCGGCTGTCGCTGGACGAGGCACGCTCCTTGTACAGCAAGGCGACGTCGCCCATCTCCTCGTCGGGCCAATCCCAACCGAACTTGATCTGGAAGGTCACGATGATCCACGGCAGACCCGATTCGTTGGTCGTCTCCACCATCGTGCTCGTTGGCAGGATGGTGATGAAGGGGCTCTCCGACCAGAAGGTGTCGTTGAGACCTGAATAGGAGATGCGCTGTGCGTCACGCGAGGGGTTTGGCCCCTCGAAGTCGAACACGAGGCTGATGTGTTCGAAGTCGATGGCGGTGTTGGCGTCGATGAAACCGAGCGTGATGGTCTGCGTCAATCCAGCAAAGACCGGCGCGTTGTCTTCATGGCCCAGCCACTCCAATCCCGTGAAGATGGCCGAGGAGTCCTTTCGGGTCCTGAACGTGGCGTCGTCGTAGTTGAAGCCGTGCTCGCCCTTGAGTTGCAGGAGCTCGTCATCGAGGCCGGTCACCTCGTAGTACAACGGATTCCCTGCTTGGTCACCGCCGCTCCAGAAGTAGGAGACGCGGCCCATGTTCGGGTTTCGGCTGTGGTCGATGGTGGTGGCGAACCACTTCTTGTTGGATTCAGAATCGTTGGAAACTTGCTTGGTGGCGTACTCCGACGGGTCGGCCTCACCGTTTCGGTTGAGGTCATGGTCCTGCTCAACCCAGTAGTTCAGGGTCAATTCCATGGGCACGCCCACGTCGTCGCTGACCAGCACGCGCACAGGCTGCTGCGTGGAGGCGGCTTCGTAGGCTTCCTCGGCAGGGAAAATCGTGGTCCGTTGCGGATCCGTCCCGTCGACACGGAAGGTGCGCGACCAATCTGAATTCGGCGTCAACACGTGCGTGGGATCCTTCTCGTTGTAGGTTTGAACCTCGTAGGTGATGCCTCCGGGGATGTCGAGGTCAGGCACGTCGATGCTGATGAAGAACGAACCGTTGTTGTTCGACGTGTCCCTCGCCGTGGCTTCGACGTAGTTGTTCCGCGCGACACGAACGTCGAAGGCGCTGTCCAGCGGCGCGTCCTCCGTGTCCATGAACCACATCGCGCCGGTGAAGTGCAATTGCTCACCGGCCGAGACCCATCCTTGGTCAGGAACGTCGTCTCGGGTCAACTCACCGTCGTTGTCGCGGACCTTGAGGTATCCAAGGCCGTACGAGCGGTTGGCCAACAACTGGCTGTCCGCTTGGAGGAGGGCGGGACTGTATCCTGCTGAGCCGGAGTCGTCGAGGCAATTGGTCCGGAAACCGACGCCTCCGATGACCTCGACACCGTCGAATTGGCCCATGTCAGGCATCTGGTCGGTCACGGTGAACAACCAATGCACTTCCAAGATGCCGTTGTTCAACACGGAGTATGAGGAGGAATCCAATTCGATGTAATCCTCAGGGTCGTTGGGAGCGGGGAACACGTCGCCTGGATTCCATGTCATGGTCGGATTGGCCGACGCACGGCTGGTCAAGAGGGTCAAACTGGCTTCTTGCAATCCGTTCGCATTCTCGCCGATGACGTGGCGGGTCACAACTTCGTAAGGTTCCGCCCGAGCGTGAAGGACTTCGCCTTCGGGAATCTGGATGGCGAGGTTCACGGTTTGCATGGTGTACGTCACCTCAAACGAAGACAGGATCAGGCGACCGGGCTTGGAGGACACCAAAGACACCTCGAGGTCAACGAACCCAGCACCGGTGTCGGGGATGTTGTCGTTGAAGCGCTTCAAGAAACTCGACGAGGGGTCTTGGCTCTGGGCGGTGGCGGCGCCAAACAAGGCGCCCTGCCGATCCCAAATTTTCGAACCGGCCACCTTGAGCTCAACGTTTTCTGGAACGTTGGAGTGGAATTGGATGTGCAGGTCCTCCAACGTCGGTGACCGCAACACCGAGGTGGACGACAACTCGATCCGGAAGCATTGGTAGTAGGAACTGGAGGTCAAGGTCTTCGATTGACCGGATTGTGTGAACTGAGCCACACCGGTGCTCCCTGCGTTGCACGAGGTGGAGGAGGACCCGGAGGCCAGGTTCACGCGAATGGAGGTCCCTGTGGGGGTCGTGGCGTTCCAATGCACCGTTGCGGCGACCACGGTGGTGGTACCTCCGGTGTATTGGTAGCCGTAGATGTAGCCGTTTCGAACGTATTGGTTGACGTATTCCACCACAACGCCGTCCAAGATCGGCGTGGCTTGAGCGGTACCGGAAAGGGTGGCCCGCCAGGTGATTTGCGTGCCTGCAGCGGCGAAGTTCACGGTTTGCCCGGGCGTGATCGTCAGCCACGTCGTGCCACCGTCGTTCGACACTTCCACAGAAACGGAGGTCCCCGAGGGCGTGTAGGCGAACAGGCCGGCGAGTTTGAGGGAGGACACCGAATTCGAAATCGTCGTGGTGGCCCCTTGGACGGTGGCGGAGGTTCCCGAGGGGCTACGAGCGTCGACCAAAGCACCGTCGCCACCGAGTTGGAATTGCCGGGCGTAACCGCTGCAGTACGAGACGTGGTAACAGGCCCACATCAGCTTGCCTTCGTCGTATTCCGCTAGACCGTAGTGCCCACCGCCAGGGAGGGTTTGGTAGCCTTCTTTGTTCAGCAGGCTACCGCTGAAGGAGTAGTGATGGTGCCGGCTTCCCTGAACGTTGTATTCGTTCACCGTCACCCTTGGATGGTTCACGTCGAGGCCCGAAAGCGGATTGTTTGAGGAGCCTTTGTGGTTGAAGTCCACGGAAGAACCGAGGCTCCACGTGCCGTTGATCGACGTGGGAGACGCGGGGTTGAGTTCCATCAGGTACTGGTTGTAATTCGGATAGGAACCGGTGTCGTAGTACGTCGCCCAGAGCTTGTTGGTGCTCTCGTCGAAGTCAACCCCGGTGATGTAATAGGGGTAGCCGAAATTGTACGAACTCTTGCAGGTCCACGACGATTCCCTGACGGTCCACTTCGAGAGGAGGTAACTGGAATAGTGCGCCAAGAACACGTCGCCATTGGAATCCATGGTGGCGTCGTAGATGTTGTACCGCACGGACGTGGACGAGCAGGTCCCGGTGCTCATGCTCGCGGTGCCGATGTAGCTTCCCGTGGTGGAGTTGAACCGCTGGATGGTGGGCGTGTTGTACAGGGAGGAACTCGTGTATCGGAATTGGTGAATCTCGTCCTCAACGACGATGTTCACACCTGCGTAGGTCCACGCCACGGTGGAGGGGGCGCTGATGGCCGTGAATCGGGTCAACACGCCGGTGTACCCTTGATCTCCAAGCGCCACGAATCCACCCGTGGTGTTGTGTGTGGCCGCACCTGCGTTGCTGATGGCGCTGCTCGAGGTCAGGCTGCCCGAGGTGGTCGAGGGTTCTGGGCGAAGGGTGACGTCCGTGTTTTCGACATGGACGTTGCTTCGGCTACCGCTGGTGTAGGGAGAGGGAGGGGAACCGGACCAACTGCCGCTGCCTTCTCCTCCGAAGTGGTTGTTGGTGGTGAAATTCGTGTAGGTGGTCTGAGCGGCTTCTCCAACGAGGTTGAACCTCGCCCCGGTCACTTCTGCACCATAGGGCAGGGTGATGAGGCCGGCGCTGCCTTCTCCGGCGCTGTTGAAGGTGTGCGTGTAGGACGTGGTGCCGTCCTTGAACTGCGTCTCCGTGGTCGCGGCACCGACCAGAGGTGTGGCCAACGAGACGAGGAAGAGAAGCGTGAGAAACAAAGCCTTGCGCATGGGATACCCTCACCGGACCGCAGGGGTCCTTCCTGTGGACAGCCTGCGTTGCATATCAACCACTTGGTCGCGTGCGTGAAACCCTGACCCACCGCAATCGCTTTCTTGTCACGTTGACCTCAAGGTTCCATGACCGCCCTTCAACGTGCATGGGACCGCGCCCACGGCCAACATTTGGCCATCACCGCAACCGCCAGCGGAGGGGGACTCGTTGCCTTTCTCGCGGCCGCGGTTCACCTCGTGGCCTTGAGGCCGCTGCCGGAGTGGGAAGGGATGACGGGCTTGGCCATTGCTGTCCTTGTGCTTTCCACCGTCGTCCTGTTGGTGGTCGTTCCACCCTTCCTTCGCCTCCGGGCTCACGTGGCCAACCTCGAGGAGATCATGTCCACGTCGAGCATCGCCGAACGGCGAAGGCGACGGGCAGAAGGCGACGAAGCCGCTGCAGCCCTCGGTGCAGGGTGGGCCGAGCGCTGGAAGCGTTTCCTTGAAGACGGGCGCCGGTGACCTCACCTTGTGGTGAACGAGGCGGCTCCGGAAACGATGTCCCTCACGAGGCTTGCTCGTGAGGTGGCCATCGCCGTCGCGATGATCGCCCTGCTCGTGGGTGGATTGTTCCTTCACACCGGCACCATGCCGCCGTTGGTCGTGGTGGAATCCTCCTCGATGGTCCACGACGAAGGCGGGGAGATCGGCAGCATTGACGCCGGTGATTTGATCCTCGTGCACGGACGGAACCCCGACGGCATCGTCACTTTTGCCGAAGCCACCCAAGCAAACCATCCAGACTACGGCTACGCCACACACGGCATGGAGGGAGACGTCGTCATCTACGAGAAAAACGGTGAGCAAGGGACCCCCATCATCCACCGGGCCATCCTGAGGGTTGTGGCCAACGCCACGGCCACCCCAGACCGCGCAGCACTGGCGGAGGCCAACCATCGCATGGACGAGCCGCACAGCGCTGAACCGACCGACGACGTGGCATGTCCCGAAGGCGGTGCATGGGATCCAACCCTACGGGACCTCGACGGAGGCATGGGCACATGCGTGCTCACCTGGGACGTGCCGGGAACCCCGGTGCGCAACCAAAGCACGGTCACCGTTCACTTCGACGGAACAGAAGCGGGGTACTACGACTGCAAGCGCCCCGCGCATGGGAACGCCGAGGCCTACTTGGTGGTCCATCAATGGGAACCGACCCACGAAGGCTTGCTGACCCTTGGTGATGCAAACCGATGTTCCGTGGACCAAGGCCCCAGCGCCACCAACGGCTCGGCCGGTGTTCACGGAGCAAATGGCATCGTGGAAGCCATTCGCACCGATTGGGTCATCGGGCGAGCAGGCGCTGAAATTCCGTGGCTTGGTGTGCTGAAGTTGGCCTTGTCCTCCAGCGGACCAGGAGCCGTGTACGTTCCTAATTCGTCCTACATCGGACTGGCGGGCGTGATCGGAGCGGTCCTCGCAGTGCCCCTCTTCCTCGATCCACTTGTCCTCCGCATCTTTGCGTCGTCGCCCGAGCGCGAGGAGGCCAAGCGCGAACGTGCCACGGACCTGATGCTGAAGGCCCTCGAAGAAGAGGAATAATCACTCGCCGAGCGCTCGCCCGAGTTCGGCTTCGCAACGCTCCAACGAGGCTGCAATGTCCCGCATTTCTTTCTTCGCAGGCTCAAGGGTGGCGGTGTCCAGTTGCTTCTGAACGCGCGTCAGGCTTGCACGAAGGCCTGAGAGTTGCTGCGTCTGGGTTCGGGGCTGCGTCAGCGCCGTCCGCATTTCCGTGAGCCAACGCTCGACCAGATTCCGCCCGTACTCAGGAGCGCGGCCGGCTCGGTTGCTGAAGGTGATCTCGTTGGTTCGGTGCCGGAAGCGAATGCCAGCCCGAGGCGAAGGCGTCGCTTGGGTCGAACCTGGCTTCCAAAGGTCCAGTGGAATCTCCAACCGGCCTTTGAGCACGGTGCGTTCCCCTTCGCCTTCCAAATGAAGCAGGACCACACGGTCGTCCAGGCGAACGAAACACTGCGCCATGGTCCCCTCGGCGTGCCACTCGACGCGGTCATGGACTTGTTGGGTTGGATAGGCTTCACGGAGCCATCGCTCAATCCGACGGGGCTCCATCGCCATGCCTTTTCCTGTCCTCCACCCCTCTTCAAGGAAACGACCGCAGCGGCACAGGGCTTCATAGCACACCGTGCGGAGGACGAGGCGTGGCCAGCACGTGGGGCGCCGTCGACTTCAGTTGGCGGTGGTTGCTCTTCGCCTTCCTCCTATGGTGGGCGATGCTAAGGCGCTGGGAAGCCAACGGCACCCTCGACCGCTGGAATGCGTCGCGAGCCCTTGGGTTTGTCTTGATGGTCCGGACCTCGCGTGGGCTTGGTCTGCTCGAAAAAGTGGCCAAGCCCCGAAAGTTTTGGCGGGCCTACGGTGAAGTCGCCACGTGGGTTTGCGTCAGCACGATGTTGCTGGCCGGGTTGCTTGTGGTCCTCAGTTTCGTGCTCACGATCACGCAAGGCACGACCACCGAACCGCCGCCCCCCTCGGAACTTGTGGCCATCCCAGGCCTGAATCCTGTCATTCCCTTGGGATGGGGCGCCTTGGCCTTCATCGTGGCACTGATCATCCACGAATTCGGTCATGGCCTGCTGGCGCGCGGCCACGGCATGCGGGTGCGCGCCTTCGGCCTGCTGCAGCTCGGCCCGTTGCCGCTCGGTGCCTTTGCCGAGCCGCAGTCCGAAGAACTCCTGCAGGCCCCCCGGCGAGAGCGCTTGCGCATGTTTGCTGCGGGCCCGGCGACCAACATCTTCGCCGCCATGATTCTCTTGTTGTTGTTGGGTGGCCTCGCCAGCCAATTCGCCGCGGCTGAGGAAGGCGTGCACATTCGCGGCGTGGTCGTGGGCACCGGAGCCGAAGAAGCCGGACTGGAGCCTTGGGACCGGATTGTGGCCATTGACGACATGGTGATCGTGGACGACGGCTCCTTCACCGAAGCCCTTGCCACGCTGGAAGCGGGAACCACGGTGAGCTTGACCGTGGTGAATTTGGACGGTGAGACCAGAACCGCCGAAGCGTGGTTGAGTGACAAACGCGAACACTTCGCAGAAGAAGGGTGGAGCGAGGCTCAACTGGATGCCAATGGCATCGAAAACGGGG
>Ga0213865_10002986_pt1 | contig 10500 bp, 7 predicted proteins | sample PICome_6_FD_160100 | JGI IMG/M metagenome (GOLD analysis project Ga0213865, IMG submission 160100) | Coastal seawater microbial communities near Pivers Island, North Carolina, United States - PICO282 | ecosystem: Environmental > Aquatic > Marine > Coastal | place: USA: North Carolina | collected... | reverse complement strand
CCTATTTGATGTAGACATGAGTAAGTTAAAAGAATTATTATCTACTCCTGAAAGAGATGAAGTAATAAAACTGAATGGAATCTCAAATGAGATGTTTCAATTTTCATCTTTAAGTTAGCCTCTGAAGAATTAATATCAAACCGCAACAAACCATTTAATTATGAAACTGACTGTACTTTATCCTCAGCCGCTAAATCAAGAAAAATTTGAATCAGATTATAATGCTCATCTGAAATTACTCCATGAAAAAACAGGGATACCAACTGATGTAAAGCCATACAGCATTACTAGATTTTTATCTGGTCCGGAAGGCAAACCACCGTTCCATCTCATGTTCATTATGCCATTTGAATCGCAAGAATTACTTGAAAAAACAATGTCCTCCCCTGGTATGCAGGAAGTAGCCGCAGATGCAACTAGAATTTCAACCGGAGGTGCACCCACAATTTTGATAGGAGAAACTATTTAAATCACTGCAGGTTAGGTTTAATATGATACTCTTCAATCATAAATTTTAGTGATTATTTTCTATTCCGTACTCCATTTAGAAGTGACCAACCTAATAAAACAATAGGTAATAGATAAGAATAGGACGGAAGACTTACCCACTTATATATGTCAGTCAAAAAAATTCCAAATAAAAGTAGAATACCTAAAATCCCTTGCCAATCTTTCATATGTGCAAATATTAAATGTGTTAACTCTTTCTTTTCTTATTGAAATCATTTATTGAAGTGGCTACTAAGAGGGCAGTAGCCAAAATTACTAAATTCCAATCGCCTTCAATTATCGAATAAACTATAGCAGCAAGGTGGATTAGAGTAGCTGCGATCATAATCTTTTTTGAATTGGTCATTGGTTATTCTTTATCCCTTTTCTCTATTTCTAAACCCATCGCACCTGACACACCCCAAGTACCAAACCCAATTATACCTATTTCTAAATAACTCACCTCAAAGTGTAAAAGGATGCCCTAATTCTAGTGCAATCAAATTACCGAATTCGAAATTAAGGCTTGGGCTAAATAATTGCCGTCCCACGATAGGAGTTAAAAATCAGAGATAATAACAATTCCAAAAAGATTTACTTGTGCTGCAACTTTGAATAATAGGGGGAGCTATCTTAGACAAACCATCAAAATTCGATGGCTGTTTCTTTTTCTAAAAGGCTTTAATGCGGTTAGAATTCTCAAATTCTAATCAAAAAGAAAGATTTAATCAGATTTTGTTAATTTATTAATAAAATTTATTAGAATGCAGTAATAATGCAGTATTGGAATTTTAGTTTAAGCAAGCATTGACTTTTACTTTTAGGAATTAGAACCAAACTAATTTCTTATGAGTAAACTTTTTAAATTCTTTACGTTCTTATTTCTGTTGTCTTTTCAGTATAGCTTAGGACAGCAAGTAGTAACTGGAACCGTTTCGTCTGAAACAGGTCCTATTCCTGGAGCATCCGTTGTCATTGAAGGGACAACAAATGGAGTGCTAACTGATTTTGATGGTAACTATGCAATTGAGGTTAGCCAGGGAGATGTCTTGGTGGCTTCCTACGTTGGATTCACAAGTCAAAAATTGACCGTAAGCGGTAATAACAACCTGGATTTTTATCTAACCATAAATTCTCTTGATGAAGTGGTTGTTACAGCTCTTGGTATTAGTAGGGAAAAAAAGTCTCTCGGGTATGCTGTGACTGAAGTATCTGGAGAAAATGTTAATACTATCAAGGATAATAACCTGGCATCTTCTTTAGCAGGAAAAGTTGCGGGTTTACAAATATCTCAATCAGGTTCCTTAGGGTCTGCATCTAACATTACTATTCGAGGTAATAATTCACTTGGAGGAAACTCACAAGCCTTAATAGTTGTCGATGGTATGCCAATTAATGCCTCAATTGCCGGAGATGGAGAAGGTAATCAATTCACTTCTGGCTCAAACGATTCAGGTGGAGACCCAAGTTATGAACCCTCTATTTCAGGAGGAGGAATAACTGATATTAACCCTGACGATGTAGAGTCAATTACTGTTTTAAAAGGTCCAAGCGCAGCAGCCCTTTATGGATCTAGAGCAGGGAACGGTGTGATTTTAATCACAACTAAAAAAGGATCCAGATCAAACAGACTTGGTGTTTCAGTAAAAACCAACCTATATGTTGATAATCCAATGCTATTACCTGACTACCAGAATGAATATGGGCAAGGAACACTAGGAAATACATTTCCAGATAGAGGTTCTGGCACTGCTTGGACAGGTGATTCTTGGGGAGCTAAATTAGATGGCTCTTCTAAACCTTATTATAATGGGTCAATGAGATCATATTCTGCTCAGCCAAATAACGTTGAAAACTTTTTTAGATCTGCTATTCGGAATATAACATCTGTTTCAGTAGACAAAGGATCAGAAAGCGGGTCTGTTCGACTTTCTTACACAAATAATTCATCAGAATCTATGGTCGAGAATTCAGATTTGGAAAGTCACAACTTTAATCTTAGAGCTGTCACTAACCTTTCAGATAAATTGAGTGTAGATGCAAAGGCTACTTATTTTACCCAAGAAGTTTCGAATAGAGCATCTACTACGGGAGCTCAAGGTTTATTGGGCTATGTGTACAGAACTCCAAGAAACATCATAATGGATGACTTGCGAGATTATCAAATGGATAACCCTGCGACTCCGGAAGAGTTTAGTGTTATTAGATATGACGATGGCTTATCAGGAAATCCTTATTGGATGACTTTAAATGACGAAAATACTGTTCGTCGTAATAGATTTCTAGGTTTCTTAAAAGTAGACTATAGTTTTACCAATTGGTTAAGCGCTTTTGTAAGAGTTGGTGCGGATGTAACTAATCTAAGAGACAGAACAATTCATAAGCCCGGCCGTCATTTCAATTCTACAGGATTACTGCGATTAGCGGAAAATACTTTTGGAGAACTAAACTCTGAGTTTTTAATCACTGCAAATCACGATATAACAGATAAATTAAACGTGATAGCCAATGCAGGTGGAAATATGTCTAAGAGAACTTTTGAAGGCATGGTTAATTCAGGGTTTAATTTTAAAGTTCCTACAAAATTTTTCCTTGCAAATTTAAGTGAACCAGCTCCTCCTTTAGAGTTTCCACAGTCTATTAAAAAAGTGAATTCACTTTATGGTTCTGTTAATCTAGCCTATGATAATTTTCTTTATTTAGATGTATCTACTCGAAATGACTGGTCTTCCACACTTAGTGCTGACAACCGCTCTTATATGTATAGCTCAGCTAGTTTGTCAGCATTGGTCCATCAATTTATAGACCCGGAACAAAAAATTTTCAATCTTATAAAATTACGAGGAAGTGTTGCAGAAGTTGGTAATGACACAGAACCTTATCAATTGAACCAGACATTCACAGTTCCAGGCACAGGGTATCTTGGGCTAACAGAACTTCAATTTCCTACAGTAAAGTTTAACCCAAATCTAAAACCTGAAACAGTTACTTCCTCAGAGTTTGGATTAGAATTAAGTATGCTACAAAATAGACTTTCATTAGATGTTTCTGTATATGACATCTCTACTGAAGATTTGATTTATGACATACCGGTGCCTGCAGCAACTGGGTATCAATTCGAAAGATCAAATATTGGATTAATCACGAATAAAGGTGTTGAAATTTCTCTTGGAGCAACTTTAGTGCAAACAAGAGATATTACCTGGAGTACAAATATGTTTTATTCATCAAACGAAAATAAAATCGAGGAGCTCGTTGATGGCTTAGATAGATTCAATTATACGAGGTCTACGGATGGTAATATGACAATTGGAGCAACGGTTGGCGGCAGTATTGGGGATATGTATGGTAAGGAATGGACTGGAGAGGTTGATGCCGACGGTAAACCAATAGCATCAGATCTTGACGTCCTATTAGGAAATGCTCAGCCGGATTGGTTGGGTGGAATTTCTAATTCCATTAGATATAAAAATCTTTCATTAAACTTTTTAATTGATGCACGAATTGGAGGCCAAATATATTCACAAACCTCTGCCGATTTAGATCGAGTAGGAGCATCTAAAAGAAGTTTACAATATCGCGAGACTGGAGTTGTTTTAAGTGGGACAAACACAGCTACAGGTGCCGCAAATACAGTAAATGTATCCGGCCAAGATTATTGGGCTGCCATGTCTGGAATATCCTCTAACTATATCTACGATCAAGATAATATTCGTCTTAGAGAACTTTCTCTAGGGTATAGGTTCTCCAATATTGAAAAATTAGGCCTACAGAGTGCGAATCTTCAATTGGTGGGAAGAAATTTATTTTTCCTTTCAAAAAGTGCTGAGGACATCGATCCTGAGGTAATGCTTGGAACCTCCCTAGGTACTCAAGGAATGTCTCATAACCCTATGCCAACAATGAGAAGTATAGGATTGAATTTAACTTTAAACTTTTAATTAAAAATCAAGAATTATGAAAAGAATAGTATTAATCTTTACCGGATTATTTCTCATTTTTTCAACCTCGTGTACCACGGATTTTGATGAAATAAATGAGCGGCCAGATGCGTTATCAGCTAATGACGTGAGTGCAAAATACTTCGTTACTAATTTGCAAAAAGGTTTATTCAAACCAACAGCAGGACCTCTATGGTTTGGTCAAATTTTTCATCAAGACCAATATGCCGGTCAGCATTCAGGAGGACATACTCAATATGCCTGGGATGGTAATTTTGGCTGGGAATACACCAATTGGTTACAAGAAGGCACAAATGCCTGGTTAGCGGGCTACAATAGTGGAATTACTTCATTTTTAAATTTTGTTGATGAGGGTGGCACCTTAGAAAATGATCAATATTATGCTATTGGATTAATAATGAAAGGTCTTTATTACCAATTATATACTGATCAAGTAGGAATGATTCCGTACTCTGAAGCCTCTAATCCAGATATTACGCTCCCCAAATATGATGAACAAATCGATATCTATAAAGGCGTGATTTCAGAATTAGATCAAGCGATAGCTATTATTGGTAGTAATACAGTCACCGGTGAAGGAGTAGATAAACTTCTCGAAAACGATATTCTCTTCAATGGAGATATGCAAAAATGGAAGCAGCTAGCTAATAGTTTAAAACTAAGGATGGCCCTTAGAGCTCATGGTGCGCCTGGAGAAAATTTTGCAGCTAATGCAGCGTCTGAGGCTATCAGCTCTGGAGTATTAGCAGACTCCGATGCCTTATTTACTTCGTTTAATGAGGTAGTAAATATTTGGGTGGAACACTGTAACTACGGTGATATATATTATGGCTTTGGAGACTCTGGACAATGGAAAGTGGGAGAACCACTAGTAAACGAATTAAAGCATAATGACGATCCAAGACTTGGATTAATTTCAAAACCAAGTGTAGGTGGTACAGTAAGTATCGATATCTCTACTGTTAATTCAAATCAAATTAGTTTCTTAAAGAGTACGCTAGATAATGCTGGTCTTGTGTTAGATTCAGATTATACCTGGTCTCAAACGGATAATAAATTAATAATATCAATAGCAGAGAATACCCATCACATTGGACTTCCATTACGATTAAGCCCAAATATTAAACCGATTTTTGATGGAAGTTTATTTTCAGCACCTTCTGATGCAGTAACAAATCGATCAAATGAAGGAGGAGAGATATTTCCTTTTGTCGTAATGTCGGCTGCAGATAGTCACTTTATGATTGCTGAAGCTATTGTTAAAGGATTAGTTTCTGGGGATGCTTCATCGCATTATAGTATAGGTTTGGACCATGCAATGAATTTATGGGGTACTGCAACAACTTCAGACTTTTTAGCTTCAGATATGGGATCATTAGCGGGTACTCTTGAGGAGCAATTAGAAAAAATCGCCACTCAAAGATGGATAGTCAACTATACAAATGGGTATGAAGCTTGGGCTATTGTACGCGATACAGGTTATCCACTATCAGCTATTACAACTTCAGATGATAGTTCTATACGTAGTTTCTCTGGAATGAATGGAGAATACGCACAACGTTTACGTTATATCGGGAGTGCATACACCTCAAACGGTGAGAATATTCAAGCCGCCATTGCCAAACAAGGACCTGATACGAAAACTACGAAACTTTGGTGGGCTAAGTAGTTGTTAATTAAACCTGTTAATCATAATCCTTATTAAAAACCTGTTTTAAGCAGGTTTTTAATAAGGATTATTTGCTTCTTCCACTAAAATACCTAACTAATTATGACCAGAATTAAAAGCATTTACTGCACTATTGTGTCGATTTTCTTGGCGCTAAATATTTCATGTTTAGACTATTCCAGGAGTTTGGAAGTAGCCCCAATATTTTCAGATCATATGGTACTTCAGCAGCTGTCAACTGTACCTATTTGGGGAAAAGGCAACCCAGGTGATGAAGTATTGATTCAAACAGATTGGGGAGAAAATATAAAAGTTAATGTTGCAAGTAACGGCCAGTGGAATGCTATATTAAAGACCATTTCTTATGGTGGGCCCTACTCAATTTCAATTGAAAATGATTCTGAGAAAGTTATTTATAAGGATATACTACTAGGAGAAGTTTGGCTCATATCTGGGCAGTCAAATATGGAATGGCCTATGGTGGCTGGAGTCGAAAACGATGAGCAAGAGATAAAATATGCCGATTACAAGGATATTAGATTCTTTAAAATGCCCTATAATTTAAACGAGCAAAATTACAAGTCGGCTAAATGGGAGATTTGTACTCCAGAAAGTGTAAAAACTGCGTCTGCAGTGGGATATTTCTTTTCTAAGAAATTATATCAGGAACTAAAAATACCAATAGGAATCATATCATCTTCTTGGGGTGGCACTCGCGTTGAAGCCTGGACTAGCATTAATAAACTTTCAGAAACTACAGTCTCAAGACAAGAGGCAATTGAGATATTAAAAGATGGTGGACCAGTTAAAAAGTCTGAGGTTGTCGAGATCAAGAATCAGAATATTGTTCATCGTAACGAAGAATATCTAAACTTAAAGAGTTATCCCCTACCTTCAAGTATTTCAGAATGGGAAAGACTTGATCTAGATGATTTTGAATTTTCGAAAAAGGAATTTGATGATTCAAAATGGGACACTATTGATTGGAGCAATAAGGAACCAAATTCCCTAAATCTAGAAGATATATTTAACCAAAACAAGATCTCGAATGATGGTGTTGTATGGTTCAGAAGATTTTTTTCAGTTGATGACTTAACCCATGACTATAATTTAGTTGCCGAAAATGGAATAGATGACTATGATTATACCTTTATCAATGGTCAACATGTTGGAACAACCCTCGCATGCTGCATGGGAAGGAATTATCTCGTCCCTAAAGAACTATTGAAGAAGGAAGATAATCTGATTGCAATCAGAATGATTGATGTAATTGGAGATGGAGGATTCAAGGGAGACTTTTATTTAGAGGGAGGAAATACCAAAATTGATCTTCAATATGCTAAATGGAAATTTAAACACACCGCATTTTACTTAAATTCTTCAATACAACCTCATAAATTATCTTATAAGATTCTGAATGATTCGAAACATGAATTTAACGAAGAAGTTAAACCTGGAATTTTAAACTCTGATCCTAATAAGTATGGTATTTTATACGAAACAATGATCAAGCCTATAGTACCATACACAATTAAAGGAGTCTTGTGGTATCAGGGAGAACAAAATGTAAAAAACTCGGAAGAATATAAAGAGCTTTTCACAGCAATGATTGATGATTGGAGATCGAATTGGGACTATGACTTGCCGTTTTACTATGTTCAAATCGCTCCTTACTCCTATGATTCTGATTTAGAATCATACAAACTTCGGGAAGCGCAGAGACAAACACTAAATAAAGTAGAAAAAACAGGCATGGTAGTAACAATGGATATTGGTGAAGAGTCAGATATACATCCAAGAAAAAAAATGGAGGTTGGATATAGGTTAGCTCGATTAGCTCTTAAAAACGATTATAATAAATTCAATATAAGTGCAATAGGTCCTTTATATAAATACCATGAAATTCACCAAGGGTATCTCAAAGTATTTTTTGAAAATGATGGAGGTAAATTGATCTTATTAGAGGATATATTTAAGAATTTCGAAATAGCGGAGAGTGATGGTATATTTCATTCAGCCACGGCAGTAGTTGAGGAAAATTATGTAAAAGTTTTTGCAGAAAATGTCCTAACCCCTGTTGATGTTAGGTATGGGTGGAAAAATTGGACTAAAGGATCTCTATTTAATTCAGAAGGTTTACCCGCCTCATCGTTTAATTCAATTTCTGAAAAATAACGTTCTATCACTGAAATAGAATGCAGAAGATTTAAATCATAAAGGAAATCATATTACCTTATGCTAAATGAAAATTTGAACTAAATCTATTGATGTTAAAATTCAAAATCTTCCTTTTCATTCAATTTCTTGTTTTTTGTGTAGATGCACAAAACCCAAGGTCATTACAAGACTCGATCAGTAAATATCTTTCTTTAAATCCACAAAAAGGAATCGAATTTGGGTTTGAAGCAATTAGTTCTAATCATGAAACTAATTCAGACCTATATCGAACAAATTATTTATTCGGTCAAAATTTATATTTACTAGGATTGTATGAGGAATCTGTTAAATACCTAATCAAATCTCAAGAGTTATACTCCTCTTTATCTGATTCCGATCAGAAAAAATATCAAGTTGACTATCCATGGATGCTCAATACCATTGGAAATATTTATTACAGAAAAAATAATCCAAGTACAGCTAAAGATTATTACAATAAGGCATATCGTATTTTTTTCAGTTTAGATGACAAAATTGGAGAGGAAAAGATTTACGGGTTAAATGGCGTTGAAACCAATTTAGCCCTTTTAAGCAGTGAGGAGAAAGACTATAATCAAACGTTGAATTATTATAATTCAATTTTGAATAGAAGAAAGGATTTTCAAAAAAAATCTGATATCCTATTATCCTATACTCAATTCATGGGTTTTTACTTAGAGGTAGGTAACGATGAAAAAGCAGAAAAATATCTTGATTTGATTACTAATCTGTTTCTTTCAGATCCAACCAATTTAGAGTTACAAAATAACTCAGAATTAAAACAAAACTACTGCACTGCGATGATTGTCTATTCAGCTCATTTAATAGCCGAAAACAATCTAAATAAGGCTCTTCAAACTTTGAATGAATTGAAACCTCTTACGAGATTTTTTCAAACTGAATATCATGATGTGAATTATTTATTAGCTAAGATTTATAATTCTTCCAACTATGATAATAATCATTCTATAACATTGATTAAAGAAAATTTAGCCTTGGAATCCATAAGTAATGAAAGAAAACTTTTAGACTTTAACCTTCTTTTAGAAATTCATAAAGCCGAGAATGATTACAAAAGCTTATCAAGTATAAAAGATTCAATAATACACTATAATTATAAAAAACTGGAGTCGTTAAGTAAAATCGATAATATCGAGAATCTTATAACTCTTAATAACAAAGAAAGAGAATTGAATAAAAACAAGCTTCGTTTTAATCGAACACTACTTTCATTTGGAGGTATTACTATTCTTTTAATATTCGGTTTAATTCTTCTTCGATTTAATCTAAAATTACAGCGAGAAAAAAATAAAGTGCTCGAGTTGGAAAAGTTGCAAGTTGAAAGTGAACTTAATTTGAAAAAAAGAGAGCTTTTTAGTAAAACTAATTATATACTCCAGAGAAACGATTATCTGAAAAGTTTATTAGATCAAGTGAATAAGGCTGAAAAAATTGAAGATTTATCAAAACGTATCAAGAATCAAATATCAGCTATGTTAAGTTCCAACAAACAATATGAGGAATTTGACAAAAAATTCGTGGAGGTTTTCCCTCATTTTTATAAGGAATTAAACTCTCGATATTCCTTATCAAAAACTGATTTCAGACTAGTCGCCTATATAAAAATGAATAAAAGTAATAATGAAATCGCTCAAATATCGGGCATATCACTAAGAACTGTCCAAAGTCAAAGATATCGATTAGCCAAAAAATTAAACCTATCAAAAGATCAAGATTTGAATAGTTTTATCTTTAATATATGATAACGTAGTTGGAATCTTATGTAATCAGCTGATACTCTACAATAGCCTATTAACGCAGTCGAAATGCAGTAGATGAAATTTAATAACTATTATTAATTAATATTATTTTCCAAATAATTAATAGCGATGAGCTAACCCATTTTGGCATTGTTCAATTCATTATTAAGAGTTAGTTAAATTTAAATAAGCCTGTATCTACAGGCTTATTTTTTTAATGCGCTTATTTTAAATGAAATATCTTTTTACCTATTATTAGTCTCTTGCTCGATCAATTCTCAAAAAGCAGATCAAACTAAATTCTACGGAAAAGAACACTTTTTAATCGAAGGAACAATTATTCCTGAGCATCTAAAAGAAAGCCCCTATGATAGGCTACCTTTTTCTTCAAGGAGCTTGTGCGAACTCCTGTATGGAGCTTTCA
>Ga0213865_10002985_pt1 | contig 10503 bp, 12 predicted proteins | sample PICome_6_FD_160100 | JGI IMG/M metagenome (GOLD analysis project Ga0213865, IMG submission 160100) | Coastal seawater microbial communities near Pivers Island, North Carolina, United States - PICO282 | ecosystem: Environmental > Aquatic > Marine > Coastal | place: USA: North Carolina... | reverse complement strand
TTTGAGTGGCATAGACAAAAATAGAATTAGCACTAAAAGTTTTGGTGAAGAAAGGCCAATGTCTTTTGGATCAGATGAGGATAGTTATTCTAAGAATAGAAGAGCAGAAATAAACTAGATAAATGTTTAAAAAAAAAATAATATTTTCATTATTTGTTTTGTATTCTTCATTGCTAATTTCTGAAGATGAAAATGTAGAAACTGATATATTATTTTTAAAAATACAAGAATTAGAATTAGAAATTGCTGAGCTTAGAAATATTTTAGAATCTCAAGATTATTTAATTCAAAAACTCATTCAAGAATCTCTAAATAGCATCGAGAATAAAGATGATGGTAATAATATTGCCTCTGATAATGTTATTAGATTCTCAGGCATCGATGATACAAGAAGCAAAGAAGATGTTTATAAAACTGCAATACAATCTCTTCAAGAACAAGATTTTGAAAAAGCAAACTCTTTATTTAAATTCTTTGTTGATAATTTTAAGGATGAAGAAAAACTACCTCTGTCATTCTTTTGGCTAGGAGAGATAGCGCTAATTCAAAACAATCTAGAGCCTTCCCAAAAATATTTCTTAGAATTAGTTAATCTATATCCTTCTCACTACAGAACTCCTCTTGCCCACAAGAAAATTGGAGATATTTTTCTTAAGAAAAATGAAATAGAAAAGGCAAAAGACAAATATAATTTTGTAATTAGAGAATATCCAAATGATACTGCTTCATCTTTGGCCTTGCAGTTATTGAAAAATATGGAATAATCACCACTTTTATTATGCATTACCATGGGTCGCTAGCTCAGCTGGTAGAGCAGTTGGCTTTTAACCAATTGGTCACAGGTTCGAATCCTGTGCGACCCACCATTCTTCATGCATAATATTTTTATGAAATATAAAAATACTATACTTACTAGTTTCTTGTTTTTTCTTGTTCTTGCATCTTGGTATGTTTTAAGGGGTGTAAGGAATGAAATGGCAGTTGAAAATTATAGTCAGGACTTTTTATTAATTCTCTTATCTGTTACAGCACTAACTATGCTGATTGTTAATCCAATATACTCATGGATAGCTTCAAGAAAAAACTTTATAAAAATAATTTCATATTGTTATTCTTTTCTAATAGCAAATTTGATTTGTTTTATTTTGTATTCAAAATCATTAGATGCATCAAACATTACAGAATCAATATGGCTTGGTAGGATTTTTTATGTCTGGTGTAACATTTATTCATTCTTTGTAGTTTCAATTTTTTGGGTGTTAGTAATAAATATATTTAGAGATAACGACTCGAGAAAACATTATGGTTTTATAATGGCAGGAGGTTCAATTGGCGCAATTTTTGGCTCAGAGATATCAGCTCAGATTGCAAATTCATATACAAATTATGGCCTAGAGTTATTTGCATTCTCTTCATCCATTCTCTTATTTATAGCAATCATTGTTGCCATTTACATAGTTCACATAAATAAATCTAGCGTTCTTGTTAAAAGTATAGGGGGTTCCTCAACAGACGCATTAAAAAATATTATCTCGTCAAAAGAGGTAAGGGCAGTTGCAATCTATTCATGGTTATTTACATGTCTTATGACTATTCAATGGATTAGCGCAATTCCAATTATTGAATCCTATTCAGATTTATCGCCTGATAGGATTATTCTTTTTAATAGAATTGAGCAGCTAGTTTCACCATTAACTCTCTTTACACAACTATTCTTGACCTATGTTGTTATCTCATTTTTTGGTATTACATTTATATTAATTGTTTATGGTATTCTTTTTTTAATTGTATTCCTTGCATATGGTTTAATTCCCTCAGTTGGAATAGTTGTATTTGCTCAGGCATTGTTGAGGGTATTTGAATATGGTTTTAATAAGCCATCAAGAGAAATCATATACAGCCAACTAAAAGTTAAGGATAGATACAAATCTACAGTTTTTATTGATACATTTATAACAAGATTTGGTGATTTAACTGGTAGCATTTTTATGGGAATTGGTAAACTTGCTGCAATTAGCATTAGCATCATGCCAATTTTTGCAATACCCATTGCAGGTATTTTTTCTGTAGCTGGCTACAGAATTTCAAGACTATTAAATACTAAATCTACAAACCTCTGAATTCGCCAATTTCTTTTTTAATATCAACAATTTTATTCATAATTCTCTCAGACGCTTGAAAATTATTTTTTGTCAATTTTAGAGCAAACTCTAACTGATTAAGAGCTTCAGTATTCTGACCCAAAAGAATAAAGTATTCAGCTCTACTCTGATGATAACCAACTATATTTTTGCTTGTTCTTTGTAAATCAGATAGGAGCAACCACAGCTGTGGATCGTCATTTCTTCGAATTAGCTGGTCTCTAATAATTTCTTCTGACATAAAATATTCTTTCATTTCCAACAAAACTTTTGATTTAACAACTGACAAAGGATAGTTCTTTGGTGAAATTTCTAAAAACTTATCAGCAAGATCTAGGGCAGCATTAAACTTTTTTTGCTTTGAAAGCATTTCTACCTTGGATGTATTTAAGAACAAGTTTTTTGGATATTTTTTAATTAAATAATCTATTAAATCAATACTTTGTTTATATTCTCCAATGTCTTGATAAGCTAGCGCCAATCCATAAATATTTTCATCAGACGCAACAGACTCATATTCTGATTTAAAAAATCTTAAAGAATTAGACGGTATTTTTTCATAATGAATTTTTAACCTTGATCTTATTAATGAATACTCAAGAGTATTTTTTTTCTTATTTAAATCATCAACACCCTCTGCAGCATTATAAGCATCATTTATTCTTGATTGAGACAGTGGATGAGTAAGAAGGAACTCTGGAGGCGTTTCTCCAGAAAGTCTTCTGAGTCTATTCATAATTTCAAACATTTCGCCCATTGAATTTGGGTCATAACCTGCAAATATTAGATTATTAAACCCAACTCTATCAGCTTCTTTTTCATATAGTCTACTGTATCTCAAGTTCTGAGCTTGCATAATTGCAGGTCCAACGGCCATAGCATTTGCATTATTGCTAATCAACGCAATTGCTATTGACGATACTAGAACTAAAGAGGAGGTCATGCTTCTATCTTTAGCATTTAATATATTTCTGGCAAAATGCCTTTGACTAAGATGAGCAAGCTCATGAGCAATAACAGATGAAAATTGTGCCTCATTTTTAGCATTTAAAAACAGCCCTCCATTTACGCCTATTATTCCTCCTGGGGCTGCAAAAGCATTTAATGAGTTGTCATCAATAAGAAGAATTGAAAAGTCTCTATCCTTAACTTCACTGAACTCTGAAAGTCGATAAGTTAGTAATTCTGTATATTCTTGAATTAAAGGGTCTGATATAACTGGAGCTTGAAAATAAATTTGTTTTAAAAATTCTTCACCGATCATCTTTTCTTCCGATGAAGAAACGGCTCCAGAAACCCTATCGCCAAGTTCAGGAAGAGTAATTTCATTATTTTCTTGACTTATAAATGGCAAAGAAATTAGAACAATTATTAGGACATATATTTTTTTCATTTTTAATTCAAACCTACTATACCTAACATAATGTTACTTTTTAGATTAATATATTCCAACAGAGTAGAAGAAATATAATGATTTCTTTTTTGGACTATTATTCATGCATAATAGTTCATATTATGAAATACTAATTAACAGATAGAAAAATGTTAGAGCAATTAAACAATGTCCTAAAAAAAATTTTTAGCAATGAAGAAACCATAATTTTTTCATTAGCAATAATATCTTTTTTTATAGTTGTAACATTCTTTGGGTCGATTTTAACTCCTTTTATGATAAGTGTTGTTGTTGCATATTTGCTCGTAGGCCTTCAAAAAAAAATACAAACATATAATTTAAGCGCATACACGTCATTAGTAATTACTTTTTCAATTTTTATTGTTACTGGAGCAGCTTTATTAATCTGGTTGGTTCCGCTTTTATATATTCAGATGCAGGCTTTTGTATTAGATGCCCCAAATTTAATAAATAATTTTTTAGATTACATATCTGAATTACCAGCAAAATTTCCTGATTTAGTATCATCAGAACAAATCTCTATATTTTTTCAAGCAGTCTCTGATGAAATAACCGCAATAGCTCAAAATATTGTTAAGTCATCAATTTCAGGAATACAGAGCGCGATCACATTCCTTTTATACATAATTCTTTTTCCTATTTTAGTTTATTTCTTTTTGTTTGATAGAAAAAATATTATTGATGGACTTCTCAAAGTTTTTCCTGGAAAAAGAGAAATGCTATCAAGCATATGGAAAGAAATGGATATCCAGCTTAGTAATTATGTCAGAGGAAAAACAATTGAAATATTTATTGTTGGCATTGTCGCTGCAGTAATATTTGTTTCTGTTGGATTAAAATATTCTGCCTTATTATCAGTCCTAGTTGGACTTTCTGTAATAATCCCTTATGTTGGAGCTTTCTTGGTAACTATTCCTGTAGTAATTGTGGGCTTGCTGCAGTTTGGCTTGGGAACAGAATTTTATGTTTTGGTAGGCTTGTATTTGCTTCTTCAAGCATTAGATGGGAACCTTCTTGTGCCAATAATTTTTTCAGAAACTGTGAAATTGCATCCAGTTGTTATTATTCTTGCCGTATTTATTTTTGGCAGTATGTTTGGTTTTTGGGGAGTATTTTTCTCAATACCAATAGCAACTTTTATAAAAGCTGTATGGAACGCTTGGCCTTCGTCTTCACAAGCCTAAGCTTTAAGATAATTTTCTAAAGTATCCAAAACCTCTGCAACATGTCCCTTTACTTTTACTGATCTCCATTCTTTAACAATCATTCCTTTTGTATTGATTAAAAATGTACTTCTGTCTACTCCAATATACTCTCTTCCATACATTGATTTTAATTTCATTACGTCAAAAGCTTTGCATACTTTTTCATCTGGGTCAGATAAAAGCTCAAATGGAAAGGACTGTTTTTCTTTGAAATTTTCATGAGATTTAATAGCGTCACGTGATACACCAAGAATTTCAGTATTGTATTTTTGGAATTTTTTATACTCATCTCTAAAATCCTGGCCTTCAGTTGTACAGCCCGGGGTGCTATCTTTTGGATAGAAATATATCACTAGATTTTTTCCAACAAAATCTTGATTTGATAGTTTAGTATTACTTGTGCAGTCGGCGTTAAAGCTTGGGCACTTTTTACCTTCTAAATTTTTACTCATAATTTTTTACCTGGCTAAAATTTATAATAAAATAGTGTATAGTCCTATTTTTTACTGAAAATTATATTCATGCAAGTATTAGAAGGTAGTTTAGTTGCTTTAGTAACTCCAATGTTACCAAATGGTGAGATTGATTATGAATGCCTAAGAAATTTAATTGATTGGCATATTAAAGAGGGTACTAATGGCATTGTTTCAGTCGGGACAACTGGTGAATCAGCTACGTTAAATTTTAATGAACATCTTGATGCAATAAAATACACTATAAATCACGTTAAAAATAGAATTCCTGTAATAGCTGGTACTGGAGCTAATTCAACTCAAGAAGCTATTGACTTAACTGAGGAGTCTAGAAAATTAGGAGCAGACTATGCTTTGCTGGTAACACCATACTATAACAAACCAAACCAAAAAGGACTTCTTGAACACTATGCAGCTATTGCAGATAGCGTTGATATTAACCAGATTTTATACAATGTTCCATCAAGAACATCATGCGATCTTATTCCAAAAACTGTGGAAATACTATCTAATCACCCAAAAATTATAGGCATAAAAGAGGCGATAGATGATATGAATAGAATTAAACAATTAGTTGAAATTTCATTAAAATCTAATGATAGATTTATGGTTTATTCTGGAGATGACCCAACCTTTTTAGAGGCTCTTAAAATAGGTGCGCATGGAGTTATTTCTGTTGCTGCAAATGTGGTTCCAAATAAGATTTCTAATATTTGTTCTTCTGTAAGGAATGGCGAGATCGAATCAGCAATAAGCTTAAATCAAAAATTAAATAACTTATACTCATTGTTATTTGTTGAATCAAATCCAATGCCTGTAAAATGGGCTGTTAGTAAGATGGGTTTAATAAAACCACATATAAGACTCCCATTAGTTGAGCTAGATGAAACTTTTCATGAAAAAACTTTGTCTGAATTAAATAACTTAGGATTATTAAAATGAGATTAATGAATTATATGATTGCTTTTACCTTTATGCTGGCTTCATGTTCATATTTGACTGGTCCTGACGGAGTATACCCCTCAACAAAATATGACTTTATAGATGAGAGGGTTGAAGAAGATCTAATTCTGCCAGATGATTTTGAAATAACATTGCAGGAAAATCATTATCCAATAATTGAAACTGCTGAAGCCATTGAACGTAATATCCCTAAACCTAGGCAAATATTTGCTACTTCTGGAGACAGCTCAGTTCAATTAAGACGTCTTGGTGAGTTAATGTGGATATATGTAGAAACTCTTCCATCTACATCATGGCCAATTTCAAAGAGTTATTGGGAAACGTCAAGATATTCAATTATATCCCTTGATCCTGATATTGGTGAGATTGTTATAGATCTAGACGACACATATTTTTTGAATATGAAAATTGAGCATGGCATTAAAGAAGCTTCAACAGAAATATTTTTAAATCAAATAGATAAATCTAACAATCAAATAGTAAGCAATATTACCTTTATTCAATCTGAATTAGAGCAAATAGTTAATTATTTTGCTGAAAATGTTGGAATGTACTCAGGAACCTCACTTGCAGCCCAAAATTTAAATGAAATTAAGAAAGCAAGAATTTTTGCTGATCAAGGACAGACAGTAATTGAGCTAAACCTGAGCTTCGATAGGGCATGGTCATCAGTTAGTAGGGCTTTGGCAAGTGCAAATATTGTATCGAATGATCGAGACAGATCTAATGGAAGTTTTTTGGTTAGCTATGCAACAGAGAAAGAAAAGAGATTTTTCTCTTTCCTTAATTTTGGACAATCATCTTCTAAAGAAAACATCTCATTTAACGATGATGCTAAATTTGAAGTAAAGATTACAGAGAAAAATAAAAAAACTTATGTAAGAGCGTATTCAAAAGATGGTAAAATTAATGAAGCTGAAGAGCTAATTTCTAAAATTAATGAATCACTTAACTAAGGTTAAAAATGGAAAAAATAAAAGAGTTAACAAAAGGAAAAGCAAAATCATTATTCACCACCAATGATGAAAATAAACTTGTAATGCATTTTAGTGATGATACCTCCGCATTTGATGGAAAAAAGAAAGAGGCATTGCTTGGTAAGGGTGCTGTTAATAATCAATTCAATGCATTCATAATGGAACATTTATCTAAAAACGGAATTGAAACTCATCACATCGAAGTTTTAAATAGCAATGATTCATTGGTAGAGAGTTTGAAAATGTTTCCAATCGAGTGCGTCATAAGAAATAGGGCCTCTGGTTCAATTTGTAGAAGACTTGGAACAGAGGATGGACTAGTGCTCGAAAGCCCATTGTTTGAATTTTTTCTAAAAGATGATGAGCTGGGAGACCCCTTAATAAATGATGAGCATATTATTTCTTTTGGCTGGGCTAGCATGGATCAGATTGCACAAATGAAGGATTTGACATACAAAGTAAATACCGTCTTAAAGGAATTATTTATAAAATCTAACTTGATATTAGTTGATTTCAAAGTCGAATATGGTGTTTCTAGTCAAGGCAAGATTTTATTAGCTGATGAGTTTACTCCAGATGGATGCAGGCTTTGGGATTCTGAAACTTTAAAGAAGATGGATAAAGATAGGTTTAGACAAGGTCTTGGTGATGTCGTTGAGTCATACCATCAAGTGGCTGACAGACTGGGTATGAATATAATAGTTGACTAAATTAGTCAGGTATTTATAATTCATGCGTGAAATTAACTACAAAAAGTAAATACGCTGTTAGCGCATTAGCAGAGCTTCATCTTCATGCTTCAGAAGGCCCAGTTTCGTTATCAGATATCTCTGCTAATCAAAATATTGAAATATCATATTTAGAGCAAATTTTTAGAAAGCTTAGGCTTTACGGAATAGTTGCTAGTTCAAGAGGTCGTAATGGAGGTTATTATTATGCCAAGGATCCGGCATTAGTAACAATTAAAGATATTATGAATGCTGTTGAAGAAGACTTGGATGCAACAAGCTGTAGTGGCATGAGCACTTGTATGGATGGAAAAAAATGCAATACACATAACTTATGGCATGAGCTTAATGACGTTGTGAATAATTACTTAAGTAATATAACAATTAATTCACTTGTAGAAACTAACAATGACCCATATATAAAGTTAAGAGAGATTGTATAAATGACTGAAAAATCAACGATATATTTAGATTACGCATCAACTACTCCTGTTGATCCTCGTGTTGCATCAAAGATGATGGAGTATCTTACACCTGATGGTGAGTTTGGTAATCCAGCATCCCGTTCTCACAGGTATGGATGGAAGGCTGATGATGCGGTTGAAGAAGCTAGATCCCATGTAGCTAACCTTGTTAATGCAGATCCAAGAGAAATTGTATGGACATCTGGTGCTACCGAGGCCGATAACCTTGCTGTAAAAGGTGTTGCCAGATTTTACAAATCTAAGGGAAACCATATTATTACTTCAAAAATAGAACACAAAGCAGTTCTAGACCCTTGTAGACAGTTAGAAAGAGAGGGTTTTGAAGTTACTTATCTTGAGCCCAATGAATTTGGTATTATTCAACCTGATCAGGTAAAAGAGGCCATAAAAGAATCTACAATACTGGTTTCATTAATGCATATTAATAATGAGCTAGGAACATTAAATGATTTGCAGTCAATTGGAAAAATTACAAGAGAATCAGGTGTATTTTTCCATGTTGATGCTGCTCAAAGCACTGGAAAAGTGGAAATTGACCTTTCAAGATTGCCTGTAGATTTGATGTCATTTTCTGCACATAAGACTTATGGACCAAAAGGCATAGGTGCTTTATTTGTTAGGAGAAAGCCAAGAGTAAGAATCGAAGCATTAATCCATGGTGGAGGCCACGAAAGAGGTATGAGGTCTGGTACATTAGCTCCTCACCAAATTGTTGGTATGGGAGAAGCATTCAGAATTGCTAAATTAGAAATGACAAAAGATCACGAGATGATTGCAAAATACCATGAAAAATTTTTAGATGAAGCTATGAAAATCGAACATGTTTATATCAATGGAGACTTAAAAAACAAAGTTCCAAATATACTTAATATGAGTTTTAATTTTGTTGAAGGGGAATCATTAATAATGGGCCTTAAGGATATTGCGGTATCATCAGGCTCAGCTTGTACTTCCGCAAGCCTAGAGCCATCATATGTCTTAAGAGCTCTTGGTAGAAAAGATGAATTAGCTCACAGTTCAATACGATTTTCTTTTGGCAGATTTACAAAAGAAAGCGATGTAGATAAAACATTATCTATATTAAATAATGTGGTTGATAGATTAAGAGAATTATCTCCGCTTTGGGAAATGCATCTAGATGGAATTGATTTAGATACTGTAACCTGGAATACACATTAATAATGGAGGCTTGAAATGGCTTATAGCAAAAAAGTTGTAGATAAATTTGAAAATACTTTAAATGATCCAAAAGCATTTAATGTCGGTAAATTTGATCCAAAAGAAGAAAATGTCGGAACAGGTATGGTTGGAGCTCCAGCATGTGGGGATGTTATGAAATTACAAATAAAGTGTGAGCCATCTGGTAATACGCATGTAATAAAAGATGTTAAATTTAAAACTTACGGATGTGGTTCTGCCATAGCATCTTCAAGCGAACTTGTTGATATGCTTATTGGCAAAACCTTAGAAGAAGCAAAAGCTATCAAAAATAAAGAGATTGTTGATGCCCTTGAGCTACCCCCTATAAAAATACATTGCTCTGTGTTAGCTGAAGATTCAATAAAACAAGCAATAGAAGATTACGAATCAAAACAATAAATAATCATGCAAGTTTTTAGCTCAACAGACTTAAACTTTTCAGACTCTGCAATTGACCACTTTTTATCAAGCCTTGTAAGTCGTGGCAAAGGTGTTGGAATTAAGATTGGAGTAAAAAAAGCAGGATGTTCAGGCTATGAATATTTTTTTGATTTTGTAGACTCTTTTGATGATGACGGTGTTGTTTTCAAAAAAAATGGATGCAAAATTTTTGTTGATAACAGCAGTCTAGCCTTTTTAAAAGGCAGTCTTGTTGATTATCAAGAAGATGGCCTTAATCAAGGAATAAAATTTGTAAATCCAAATGCTAAAGCAGTATGTGGTTGTGGTGAAAGTTTTACCATATAGCAATGCCAAAGATAAAAATCTTACCTCATGAAGACCTTTGCCCTGAAGGAGCTTTGATTGAAAATCAACCTGATGAAACTATATGTGAGGCAGCTTTAAGAAATGGTATACAAATAGAGCATGCGTGTGAGATGTCTGCAGCATGTACAACCTGTCACTGTATTGTTCGC
>Ga0213865_10002984_pt1 | contig 10505 bp, 12 predicted proteins | sample PICome_6_FD_160100 | JGI IMG/M metagenome (GOLD analysis project Ga0213865, IMG submission 160100) | Coastal seawater microbial communities near Pivers Island, North Carolina, United States - PICO282 | ecosystem: Environmental > Aquatic > Marine > Coastal | place: USA: North Carolina... | reverse complement strand
AGAATATCAGCGCGGCATTATGGATGCCATCTCTGAGCCTGAGTTATCCGATGTTGTGGTTATGGCAGGGGCGCAAGTAGGTAAAACCGAAATGCTACTAAACTGCATTGGCTACCATATCGCGCACGACCCTGCGCCTATGCTTTTAGTACAGCCTACAGCAGAAATGGGCGGGGCATTTAGTAAAGACAGGCTAGCACCTATGTTGCGTGATACCCCGCAGCTTAAAGGCAAAGTAAAAGACCCGCGCAGCCGCGATGCAAATAACACGACTATGCACAAAGTTTTTAGCGGTGGGCATATTTCTATTGTTGGCTCTAATAGCCCTGCTGGACTAGCCAGCCGCCCTATCCGCATCGTGCTTTGTGATGAGGTGGACAGATATCCGCCTTCTGCTGGTAGTGAAGGTGACCCGATACAGCTAGCGCGTAAACGCTCTGCAACTTTCTGGAATAGAAAGATTGTAATGGTTAGCACACCGACCAATAAAGGTGCGTCTAGGATAGAGAGCGCATTTGAAGAAAGCGATAAACGCTACTTCTATGTGCCTTGCGAAGATTGTGGGCATCATCAGCGTTTAGTTTGGTCTAATGTGCGCTGGGATGAAGGAAAGCCAGAAACCGCGCATTATATGTGCGATGATTGCGGCAGCGTTTGGGATGATGCAAAACGCCATCGCGCTATCAGAGCTGGCACTTGGCAAGCTACAGACGATTTTGCTGGCGTGGCTGGTTTTCACATATCAGGCATTTACAGCGTTTGGACACCGCTTGCAGATGCAGTGCGCGATTTCCTATCAGCAAAGAAACTGCCAGAAACTTTGCGCGTATGGACTAACGTATATTTAGCCGAAACGTGGGAAGATCAGGGCGAGCGCGTGGATGATTATGCTATTGCGGAACGTGCAGAAGAATATTCAGAAAAACTAGATGCTGGCGTAGTATGCATAACCGCAGGGATTGATGTGCAAGATAGCTATCTAGCCTTAGAGATAGTCGGGTGGGGCAGGGATGAGGAAAGCTGGTCTATTGATTGGATTACCCTTTATGGCGATCCGTCTACTCCGCATCTATGGAATGATTTGGATAATCGCTTGCAAGCCATCTATGAGACTGAGGACGGGCGGCAACTAGGCATCAGGGCAGCTTGTATTGATAGTGGCGGTCACTATACGCAAGCGGTGTATAACTATGTCAGACCGCGTGAAGGCAAGCGCATCTTTGCTATTAAGGGTATGGCTGGCGAGACACGCCCCATCGTTAGCAAGCCTACCCGCAACAACATCGGCAAAATCAAATTGTTTACGGTCGGCGTTGACAATATCAAAGAATTGATTTTTAGCCGTTTAAAGGTTACAATAGCGGGAGCAGGGTTTTGTCACTTCCCAACAGGCCGCGATGATGAATATTTTAAGCAATTGGCAGCATCTGAAAAGATTGTCACGAAATATCATAAAGGCTTTCCGCGCAGGGAATTTGTCAAAACACGCGCTCGAAATGAGGCACTTGATTGCCGCGTTTACAGTTATGCCGCTTTGTCGATACTGTCACTGCGGCTAAATGATATTGCGGATAGGATTGCAAATGCACCAGCAGAGCCAGAAAAGCCAAAGCAACCGCAAGTGCAGAATAGTCCTATCTTTAAACCACGGCCTTCGGGCGGTTTTGTGAACGGCTGGCGATAATGGCAAACAGATTTGATATAGACGCAGCCCCTGATGGACAACAGCCTGAAACTATTGTCATTGGGGATTACTTACTTTGGAAGCGTTCCGACCTTGTAGATGATTATCCTGTAGCTTCGCATTCTATGGAATACGTGGCGCGTATAACTGGTGGCGGCAGTACAGAAATCAAAGTTGCGGCTACGACAGGCACTGGCACTTATGTTTTTGAAGTGGCTAGCGCAACATCTGCGACATATATTGCGGGATTTTATCACTGGCAATTAGAGGCTACAGAAACATCGTCAGGTAATCGCGTTGTATTGGAGCGCGGCACGTTTACTGCTGTTGAAGATTTAGACATAAATGGCGCAGACCCGCGCAGCCACGCAGAAATAATGATTGCTAAGATTGAAAGTATCTTGCAGGGCAAGGCTGATGCAGACGTTAGCAGCTATAGCATAAATGGTCGTAGCCTTACAAAAATGTCATTTCAAGATTTAATTGATGCGCGTAATTTCTACCGCCAAGAGCATCAAAAAGAATTACAAAAAGAACGCGCTGACGCTGGCGAAAATACAGGCTCAACCGTTCTAGTGAGGTTTTAGATATGGGCGTGATGGATTTCTTTAAAGGCAAGCCAAAGCCTCAAAAGCGCAACTATCAGGGCGCAAATATCGGTAGACTGTTTAGCGATTTTATATCTTCTTCGCGTTCTGCTGACAGTGAGATTAGGCCAAATTTACGCACCTTGCGCGATAGATGCCGCGAGATAAGCCGTAACCATCCGTATGCAAAACGCTATCTGCAAATAATGACCACTAACATCGTAGGCGCAACAGGCGTATCGCTACAGGTTCGCAAGCGCAACGATGATAATAGCTTAGATACAGTAGGCAACCGCCTTATCGAGCAAAACTTTATGGCGTGGGGGCGCACTGGCTTTTGCACTGTTGATGGTCGTTTAAGCTGGATGCAAGCGCAGCGTTTGTTTATGGAAACATTAGCGCGTGATGGCGAAGTAATCATAAAGAAAATCCGCAGACCGTCAGGCAATCCATACGGTTTTAGCTTGCAGTTTCTTGAAGCTGATTATCTTGATGAGGAATACAACAAGCGGTTAGCAAATGGCAACGAAGTGCGGATGGGCGTTGAGATAGATAAATCTGGCAAGCCAGTTAGCTATTTCATGTTCGAGGATCATCCGCATCACGATTTTAGCTACGGCTCAACCACGAAGCGTAGGCATATTCAAGTGCCAGCAGATGATATTATTCACTGCTTTATTCAGGAACGCGCAGGGCAGACTAGGGGCGTTCCTATGATGAGCAACGCTTTATCGCGCCTAAAGATGTTGGATGGCTTTGAAGAGGCTGCGCTAGTAAATGCGCGGGTAGCCGCATCAAAGATGGGCTTCTTTGTCAGCCCCGAAGGTGATGGCTTTATTGGCGATGATTACGATAATCACGCACCGATTATGGATGCTTCGCCCGGAACATTTTCACAATTGCCGCAGGGTATGGATTTTAAAGCGTTTGACCCATCGCAGCCAACAGATAACTTTGCTGATTTTGAGAAGGCTATTCTGCGCGGTATCGCATCAGGGCTAGGCGTTAGCTATGTATCACTAGCCAATAACCTAGAAGGCGTTAGCTACTCATCCATCAGGCAGGGTACTATCGAAGATAGAGACCATTTTAAGATGATGCAGCAGTTTATGATTGATGCATTTATCGACCCTGTATATCGGGCGTGGCTAGAGATGGCTATCACAGTAGGCAAGCTAAATCTGCCTATGGGTAAATATGATTTATTTGCAGATAACGTAATCTATAGACCGCGCGGATTTGCGTGGGTAGACCCGCAAAAAGAAATAAATGCGAGTGTAACCGCTTTAAATAACGGCATCGTTACTTTGCAAGATATACACGCGCAATACGGCAAAGATACCGAAGATGTATTTGAGCAGATTAACCGCGAAAGTGAGCTTGCAGACCGCTACGGTATAGACACTGCATTTCAGCCTTATGGCACTAAAGCACCAGTGCCAGCTACTGTTGATTTAGGACAGGAAGAAAATGGCGAACTATAAAGGCGTAGACATTAGCCTAAAGCCTACTGAGGGGATGGCGGCAGAGGCGCGAAAGTTCTTTAAGTGGCGTGAAGAAGGCAATCAGGGCGGCACTGCTGTAGCTGTAGCTAGAGCGCGTCAGCTTGTAAACCGTCAGGAATTATCGGCTGATACAGTACGCAGAATGCATAGCTTTTTTAGCCGCCACGAAGTAGACAAGCAAGCAGAAGGGTTTAGCGCAGGGGAAGAGGGCTATCCATCAAAAGGCCGTGTAGCGTGGGCAGCGTGGGGCGGTGATGCTGGGCAAACTTGGGCTAGGGCTAAAGATGCCGCGCTAGACCGCATCGATGAAGGTGAACGCGATATGACAAACGATTTAAATTCTGATAATATGACCCTAGATGTAGAGGGCGAAGATATGGAAAACAGACATATTATTGATGTTACCGAAACTGATGAAACTTATACGGTTACATTTGAAAAGCATAGCGAAGAAATGCGGCCTTATGATGATGAGGAAAAAGAGGAACGTTTTGACCGTTCTGCGCTGAATTATCGCGCGGCTGATGGCGAAATGGTTGATGAAGATGACCGCAGGGTGCGGATGTCATTATCATCAGAAGAGCCTGTAGAGCGTTCATTTGGCCTAGAAGTGCTAGAGCATAGCGAAGAGGCAGTAGATTTATCACGGTTAAATTCTGGTCACGCACCTTTATTGCTAGACCACGATTTAACTAAACAAATTGGCGTTGTCGAACGTACATATCTCGATGCAACTGACCGCAGACTACGGGCAGTGGTGCGCTTTGGAAAAAGTGCGCTTGCTAGAGAGATTTACGATGACGTTAAGGATGGTATCAGAAGCAACGTCAGCATCGGCTACCAAATCCGCAATATGGACGCTAAGAATGATAGGGCTGGCACAGTCAGCGTTAATTCTTGGATGCCATACGAAGCTAGCATTGTGAGCGTTCCCGCAGATGCAGGGGTAGGCGTTAATCGCAGTGTTGAAACAAAAACCGTCATAGAAGTGAAGGAAACTCCAAAAATGACAGAACAAAATGTGGATGAAATCCGCGAGGCAGCATCAGAAGCAGCTAAGCGCGATTTCCAGAAGAATGCTGGCGAAATCATTAAGCTAGCACAAAAGCATAACCGCAGAGATTTAGCCGATCAAGCAATTGGCGATGGCCTATCTGTTGCACAGTTCAGAGGCGTTCTACTGGACGCAATTGGCGAAGGCACACCGCTAGAGCAGTCTGTTGGTGCGGTTGAAATGTCAGCTAAAGAAGAGCGTGATTATAGCTTTATGAAAGCTGTTCGCGGTCTAGTAAACGGTTCTGGTTTGCAGGGCTTAGAGCGTGAAGTTTCAGAAGAGATCGCAATGCGTTCTGGTCGTGAAGCTCGCGGCTTCTACGCACCAGACCATTTCTGGACAGGCAAGCGTGATTTGACTGTTGGCACAGATAGTGCTGGTGGTTTCTTGCGCCCAACTGAGCATCTAGGCAATGAGTTTGTAGACGCGCTACGCGCACGTTTGGTTTTCTCAGAGCTAGGCTCTCGCGTAATGTCTGGCCTTAAAGGTGATGTGGCTATTCCAAAGCTATCAACTGGCGTTTCTGCTGGTTTTGTGGCAGAGAACGGTGCGACTTCTGAGGTTAACGCTGTTTTCTCACAAATCACAATGTCACCTAAATCACTGGGCGCGTTTACAGACGTATCACGCCTGCTGATGATCCAGAGTGACCCATCTGTAGAACAGATTGTTCGTGATGATTTGCTAAACAGCATTGCACAGAAAATCGAAGATGTAGCTATCGAAGGTGGCGGTTCTAACGAGCCTACAGGCATCACTGGTACTACTGGTATCGGTTCTGTTGCTATCGGTGCAAACGGTGGCGATTTGACTTGGCAAGCAATCACAGACCTTGTTAAAGAAGTTGAAGTAGACAATGCTGCCATCAACGGCAACACATTGGCTTATCTGACTAATCCAAAAGTGAAGTCACATATGGCATCAACTTCTAAGGTAGCATCAACAGACAGCATCATGCTTCTGGAAGCACCTTACAACAATGTTTACGGTTACAACTTGGCAACCACAAACAACGTACCATCAGACCTAACTAAAGGCACACTGACAACTGCTTCTGCGTTGATTTTCGGTGACTTTAGCCAGCTAATGATGGGCTTCTTCTCTACTCCTGATATCCTGATTGACCCATACACAGGCGGTTCATCAGGTGCAGTACGCATCCGCGTAATGCAGGAAATGGACATTGCAGTGCGCCACGCACAGTCGTTCGCGGCTTGCTTGGACATTGATGCCTAAATATAAACAGCAGGGGCGGTATCAGCCGCCCTTGCTATCTTTATAGGGGATTGTGATGAAGGTTAAAGTAACGCGCACTTGTTTAGTACAGGGCAAAGAAGTTAAAGCTGGCGATGTTGTAGATTTGCCAGACAATATTGCTCTTGATTTGGTTAACATCGGGAAGGCGCAGCCGCACGATGAAACTAGCATCACAGACCGCGCTGTAGGGTTGACAAGAAAATCTGCTGGCGCGATTGTCAAAAGAGGCGGCAAAAAATGAAGGTTTATATTTTAGCAGATTGCGTAGGTGGTGGCGCGGCTCTTGAAAAGGGCAGGGATTATGATTTGCCGCCAGTTATAGCGCAGAAGCTTATTGATAGAGGCTTTGCATCTAAGGATGCGCCAGTTAAGAAAGTTAAGGCTGAAAGCGCAGAATAATGGCTGTAGAAACCGCAGATGATAGAGCTATTTTTGTCGGCATCGATGATTTCGGTGTAGCGGCAACTTATACGCCATCAGGCGGTGCAGCTTCTACAGTTAATGGCATCTTTGATAATGATTTTATCGAAATAGATGCTGGTGGTGGCGTAGGCGTGGCTATGCAACAGCCGCGCTTTCACTGTAGAACAGCAGACGTATCATCAGCAGCAGAAGGTGATGCTTTAGTGGTAAACACAATCAGCTATATTATCCGCATAGTGCAGGATGATGGCACTGGCATGACTATGATGGTATTAGAGAAGCAATAATGGCGCACGTTAGAAAGCAAATTAGGGATGCCGTAGTTACAGCCGTTACTGGCTTAACATCTACTGGCTCTAACGTATTTCGCAGCCGCGTTTTTCCTTTAGAAACCACAAAGCTGCCAGCTTTATGCGTATTTAGTAAATCTGAGGCGGTGGCGTTTGATACGCTGCATATACCGCGCTCAATAAACAGAATTTTAGAAATAGGTGTTGAAGCGTATGTATCAGGCACAGCTAATTATGATGATACGCTAGATACTATTGCTGTAGAAGTAGAGGAAGCTTTAGCAGCAGACGTTACGCTAGGTGGCTTGTCAAAAGATTTGCAAGTTACCGCGTTTGAAGCAGACTTTGTGGGCGATGGTGAACAGACCGTAGCCATAGGCCGCTTCACTGTTGAGGTGCAATACCGCACACTTGAAAATGACGTAGAAACTGCCGCTTAACAGGAGATTGTAAAATGGCAACTTTAGTGGGTAAAGACGGTGTTGTTAAAATCGGCAGCAACGCAATTGGTGAAATTCGCACCTACTCTATTGAGCAAACAATGGATGTTATTGAAGATAGCAGCATTGGTGATACAGACCGCACCTATACTAGCGGCCTTAAATCATTTAGCGGCTCTATGGATGTGTATTTTGATGACACAGATACAGGCCAGTTAGATGTACAGGTGGGCGATACAGGTACGATTAATGTGCAAGTAGAAGGTGATACAACAGGCGATCACCAGCTATCAGGTTCTATTCTTGTAACAGGCCGCAACATTACCGCATCATTTGATGGTATGGTTGAAGCGTCTATTTCGTTTCAAGGCACTGGCGCACTTACAGAAGGTACTGTCTAAATTATGTCACTTGGTAATCAGATTGCGGCAAACCGCAATAAAGAAAGGCGCGTTATCGAAGTACCCGAATGGGGCGATGATGCGCCAGTTCTTTTGTATGTTGGGGCGATTACTGCTGGTGATATGGATAAGTTGCAGAGGAAGCATAAAGATTTCCTCAACAATATGACCATAGCTGGCATGATTGACCTGATTATCGCAAAGGCAGAAGATGCAGACGGCAACCGCGTATTTACTCTGGAAGATAAGCCAGTGTTGATGCGCGAGCCTGTTAACCTTATTGCTGATATTGCTGGCAAAATGTTTGGCGATGTTGCGAGCGTAGAGGAACAGGAAAAAAACTAAAAAGCGATCCGTTAAGGCTAAACATGATGGGCTTGGCGGATCGTTTACACAAAACTCAAGGCGAGATAGAAGAATTAAGCCTGTCAGAGTTTAATGAGTGGATGGCTTATTTTAAGGTGATAGAAGATGGCAGACCAAAATCTTAAAATTCAGTTAACAGCCATCGACAAAACGCGGCAAGCCTTTTCATCTGTTCGGGCTGGTTTAGGCCGCGTTGGTAAATCCATTGTAAATGTTAGAACAGCACTTGTCGGTTTAGGTGCAGGCGTAGCGTTAAAGCAATTTGCTACGCAGATAGATGATTTAGCAAAAGCCTCATCGCGTTTAGGACTAACTGTAAACGAATTGCAGTCTTTACAGTTTGCAGCTAGCCAGACAGGGGCATCAGCAGAAGAATTAGAAAAGGGGCTAACACGTTTTAGCCGCGCTATCTCTGAGGCTTCTAGCGGCATTGGCACTGGCTTGCGGTCTTTCGAGGCGTTAGGCATAACTGTAACAGACGCACAAAACAATCTGCGACCAACTAGCGAATTATTAGATGAAGTATCAGACCGTCTAGCGCAGATAGAAAGCCCTGCCGATAGAGTGCGTATTGCGTTTGATTTGTTTGGGCGGTCAGGCGTTAATCTGGTTAATACTTTGCAGAACGGTTCAGCAGAGGTTGAAAAGCTTCAGGGCAAATTTAACGATTTAACGCTGACACTTACAGATGATCAGGCGAAGGCGGTAGAAGAGGCAAACGATTTATTTGATGCTCTAGGCAGAACATTTTCATCGTTTGGGCAGCAGATAACCGCTTTCGTTTTGCCGCCTTTAGCTAACTTTGCAAAGCTATTAACACAAAAGATTGTTTTAGGTTTTGCGTTTGCTATAGATGCGGCTAGAAATTTTGTTAACTTCTTTATTGATGCGTTTAACAAGATAGGCGAAACAATCACCGCCTTGCCGCAAATTGATAACGTAATTTTTGGCAAAGAATTGTCTACTAATTTGCGTATGATTGCTAATCAGTTCGATTATGTAGAGGATGCCACAGGCGAAGTAAAAAACAGCATAGACGATTTAACTATCGCAAATGAAGGGCTAGCTAAAGGCTTTAGGGCTACTCAATTCGAAGTTGCTAGCGTTGGTGTAACCTATGATGAAGTAGGTACTAAGGTCGGCAAACTTGGGGAAAAAATGAAAGAGACAGGCAACGCTGCTAAAACTTTAGAAGAAAAGTTTATGGACGCTAAAGCAAACGGTGTAGATAAATTAGAAGATAGTTTAGTTAATATAGCTACTGGTACGCAATCTGTTAAAAGTGCTTTTAGAAGTATGGCGCAGTCTATTCTTGCAGATTTAACACGCATAGCGGTAACTCAGTCTATTACTAATCCACTGCGGCAAATGTTTGGTTTGACCCCTAAAGCGGTAGGCGGTTCAGTTCAAAAAGGGCAGCCTTATATGGTTGGTGAACGTGGCGCGGAAATGTTCGTGCCTAATCAGTCTGGTAGCATTATTCCTACAGACAAGCTTGCTGGCGGGGGCGGTAGCGTAGTGGTTAATCAAACAATCAATCTTAGCACTGGCGTAGCGCAAACCGTTAGAACAGAAGTGATGAATATGTTGCCGCAGATACAACAGGCAGCAGTCTCTGGCGTTCTTGATGCTAAAAGGCGCGGTGGCTCATTCGGTTCAGCATTCGGGGCATAAAAGATGGCTATAACTTATCCGCTAACATTCCCCACTTCAGGCGTGGCAAGCATTCGGTTTATTGCAAGAAATGTTGTTGGCACTTCTTTATCGCCTTTCTCATTAAAGCAACAAGTGGTGCAACATCAGGGGCAACGCTGGGAAGCGGATATAACACTGCCGCCTATGAAGCGCGCAGATGCAGAAGTGTGGATTAGCTTTTTTATGAAGCTTTACGGCTCTTATGGCACATTTACTATGGGTGATCCTAATGCAGCTACACCGCGCGGCACTGCGTCTAGTGCGGCTGGTACGCCTGTTGTAAATGGTGCATCGCAAACTGGTGACACGCTAAACATAGATGGCTTGCCTACATCAGAAACAGGCTATTTACTAGCTGGCGATTATATACAGCTAGGCACTGGCACTAGCACGCAACTGTATAAAGTGCTAGATGATGTGGATACAAACGCTTCTGGTGAGGCTGCGCTAACTATTTGGCCTGATTTACGCAGTAGCCCTAGTGATGGTGCTACAGTGGTAGTGAGCGATGCTAAAGGCTTATTTAGAATAGGTAGCAGCACAACGGATTGGAATGTTAACAATGCTGGTTTTTATAGCATGACATTCGGGGCGGTAGAGGCACTATGACCCGCGCACTAGGCACAGATTTTACTAATGCTTTATCAGCAGATGAGTTAAATCCATTTTTTGCTGTTAAATTGGATTTTTCTGGCGGTGCTGCGCGTCTATGGGGCGGCTATGGAAACCTTATCATTGATGGTGAAACCTATATTGGTTCTGCTGATTTTTTGCGTATCTCTGAAATAGATGAAACATCCGAA
>Ga0213865_10002980_pt1 | contig 10513 bp, 7 predicted proteins | sample PICome_6_FD_160100 | JGI IMG/M metagenome (GOLD analysis project Ga0213865, IMG submission 160100) | Coastal seawater microbial communities near Pivers Island, North Carolina, United States - PICO282 | ecosystem: Environmental > Aquatic > Marine > Coastal | place: USA: North Carolina | collected... | reverse complement strand
CGGTGGTCTTTCCAGAAGCATGTGGTCGCAGCTGACTGAATCGTAATGCCGCGCTCCTGCTCCTGTTCCATGAAGTCAGTGGTAGCCGCACCATCGTGTACTTCACCGGTCTTGTGGATCTTACCGGTGAGTTTCAAGATGCGCTCAGTAGTCGTGGTTTTACCCGCGTCTACGTGCGCGAAGATACCGATGTTACGGTACAGGGATAAGTCAGCAGACATTGTTCTCTTCTTCCAGTCGTTTGCGTTAAATCGAGTGATGCGCCGCTATTTTTTCGACGCATCATGTCGGCACAGCCCATGTCTTTTTGTGCTGCTACGACGCCAAAACCTCATTTCTACTCAGGGAATCAAACGCCTGTGGCGGACACCCCCTTTCAATGCGCGCGCTTTTTACCACATTCAGGTGGCGAGAAGTAGGTGTTGTACGACAAAGTGATAACTTTTGACGTTACTGACCCACCTTATTCCCTGCATTGGGGCTTGGGCGATGTCCGAGACCAATAATTGGTCCTAGTCAGAGCCAATAGTTTGGCTGGAAACTTGAATTTAGTGGGAAATCCGACCAAAGTTTTGTCATTCTCCGGTCTCATCAAAACAATAACGCAGAGACGGAAAAAAATAATCACAAAAGAGGTATCACTATGAAGACCAACATCGGCCTGTTACTCACGAAAAGAGCTCACCTCAACCCCGACCGCGAGGCCTACGTTGAAAGCGATGGCAGTCGCCGTTACACCTTTAAAGAGTTGAACGAGCGATCCAACCGCCTGGCCAATGCACTCAAAGCAAAAGGACTTCAAAAGGGGGATCGTGTTGGCCTATTGCTGATGAACTCGGTTGAGTTCATGGAATCTTTCTTCGCGATTGGCAAAGTGGGCGGCGTGGTTGTTCCACTCAACTGGCGCTTGGTCGCAGACGAGCTTGAATTCATTTTGAAAGACTCGGGCGTGAAGACGTTGATCTTCGATAACGACTTTGCAGCCACCGTGGCTGATCTTGAGAGCCGGGGCGATAAAACGGACATCAACCAATGGCTGCATGTGCTTGGTGGGGCCTCGGATGACGCGTGTCAGCCCTTTGCAAACTCGTATGACGCGTACTGTGCCGCGTCGAGTATCGTAGAACCCGAGTGCGGTGCCGAAGACGACGACATGCTCTACATCATGTACACGTCAGGTACGACGGGCTTGCCCAAGGGCGTGGTTCATACCCACACAACAGCCATGTGGGGCGTATTCACCATTCACGCGACCGCGGATTATCAGTCGGGGGAACGCTATATAGCCTGCCTACCCATGTTCCACGTGGGTGCGCTCACACCGCTCACCATTAACGCCTACCACGGTGCAACGACCTACGTGATGCGGAGCTTTGACCCGGTCGCGGCATGGGAATGCGTACAGCGCGAGAAGATCACGAGTGGGTTGATGGTGCCTGCCATGCTGAATTTCATGGTCCAGATACCTAATTTCGAGAATTACGACTGGTCGAGCGTACGTTCCTTCATGACCGGCGCGGCGCCCGTGCCCGTTGCATTAACGCAGCGATACCAAGAGATGGGCATCGATATTACTCAGGTTTATGGCCTCACTGAGACCTGTGGCCCGGCCTGCCTGATGGATACAGAAAATGCAGTGCGCAAGCCGGAGTCCTGCGGAAAGCCCTTCTTCTTCACTGAGGTGATGGTGGCCGATGAGCACGGAAATGAGTTACCCATCGGTGAAGCCGGTGAGATGCTCGTGCGCGGCAAACACATCATGCGTGAATACTGGAATCGACCCGATGCCACTGCCGAGACACTCGTGAATGGCTGGCTGCGCACAGGTGACGTGGGTGTAATGGACGATGAGGGTTTCTTCGCCATCCAGGACCGCATCAAAGACATGATTATTTCGGGTGGTGAGAACGTTTATCCGGCGGAGATTGAGGGTGTGCTTCAAAGCCATCCTGGGATCAGCGAAGCAGGCGTTATTGGTCAGAACAGTGAAAAATGGGGAGAGTCACCGCTCGCGGTGGTCGTAAAGAGTGATGAGACCTTGACCGCCCACGAGATTCTCGCGTTCTGTCAGGGCAAACTGGCCAAGTTCAAGCAGCCCAAGGCGGTCGAGTTTATCGATGTCATTCCACGTAACCCCAGTGGAAAGATCCTGAAGCGAGTGCTGAGAGAGCAGTTTCCAACTGATGCTGCCGAATAACGCTTTACCACCTTACTCAATCACTAATGTTTCATGCCCTCTCGTTCGAGAGGGCATTGTCGCTTACGGACTCGACTAAAGCGAACACCAAGCGCCGCGCAAGCGATGCAAGGCAACAGCCGCCTTAACCATGCTATGGCGAGCCAGTTCAATCACCCATCCATTGCACGAGCAATCTTAGATTGGCGACCCGGGTGGCACCGTTAAATCCCCGCCCTCAAACACAGCGGGGTCGTCAAGATGAGAAGCAATTCGGCGCGCGATAAATTGCATATGGGCATTACCCGCCAGCGATCGGTCCCTGGTGCGCTCAGCTCGCTTTTGAATCTTGAGCAAGGCATCGAGTGCATCGGCCCGTACCTGAGGTGCGGCTGCTTTGTGCGCAAGTAGCGACGCCAGCTCGTCAACCAGTAACACCTGCACCATTCGCTCGATGGCGACCAGGCGAGCATCGCGCGCCTCGGGCCATCGGTCGTTAATCACAATAGAGAGCATGTCAGCGAAGCTTGGCAACCCAGGATCAGCCAGTTGCTGGCTATTCATACGTGCCGCGCGCTTGTGATCCAGTAGCTGTGCAAGCGTGATCTTAGCCGCCGTTCCTGCGGCCGCCATGGGATCGAACACATAGCCCGTGTGACGAGGGAAAAGTTCACGACTCACTCCCGACTGAGGGGGGCGCGGCGGAATCAATGAAACCACCGCATCGGATAGCGTCAGTGCCTCGGGCTCCAAAGTCGCGAGCATGGCCGACAGTGCCGCTCGCTGCTCTTTTGCAGAGACACGCTGCATCGTCGTCTGCCCGTCGCCGCGCATGGCATAGGTAAATGTCTGACCGCCCAGCACTGTCGCTGCGGCCTGAACCTGGTAACGGTGCATGAGATACGCGGGAACCAAGACATCCTCGAGTGTTGCCATGGCACGCCCTGGTTGTATTGCGCGCTCGGAGAAGTTCCCTAATACGACTTTTCGCAAGGCCATCAAGCGGTTGAGTTCCGCGACAGGGTCGCTACCGTTATCCCACAAGCTACCCGCTGGATGAACAGGTCCTGCAGACGACCGATTACCAATTCGTGCATGCTCATCGGCTACGTAGCGCAGGCCTGACGCCAGGGTTTCACGCATAATTGCCTCGCGACCCTCTGACGCTGACGTACCGTCGGGAAAGTCCTGATAACCCCAGATAACGGCGCGTTTGTCCCAGTCACCAATCCCAACGTCGTAGGCGCCCTCAAGCACGATTTCACCGCTATCATCGAGTGTGACAAGCGGATGCGGATAATCCATTACCGAGGCGCGACCATCTGCGCTGGCTGCGAAATTGTGAGCTATACCGAGGGTATGCCCCACTTCATGTGCGGACAGCTGTCGTATCCTCGCCAACGCGAACTCACTGAGCTTCGCTTTGGCTTCGTCGATCGAGTCGCCTTCACCGTAAGGCGCGATAAGACCCTCTGCGATCAAGTAGTCTTGCCTCACCCGCAAAGAACCTAACGTGACGTGGCCTTTGAGAATTTCCTGCGTTCGAGGATCGCGAACACTAGAGCCATAAGACCAGCCTCGGGTAGATCGGTGAACCCATTGAATGACGTTGTAACGCACATCCATAGGATCCACGTCCTCGGGCAACACCTTTACCTGAAAACCGTTTATGTAGCCAGCGGCCTCAAAGGCCTGATTCCACCATAGTGCCCCTTCGATAAGTGCGGTCTTCACCGGCTCAGGCGCACCCGGATCCACCCAGTAAACAATGGGCTCTACCGCTTCGCTGAACGCTGCATTGGGATCGACTTTCTCTAGCCGATGTCGTCGCGCATAGGCTGATTTTATGGGCGCATCAATAGGGCTGGCGTAGTCATAAACCAAACTGTCCTCACCGCTATCGATATAGCCCGCCCGTGGATCAAACGGGAGCGGTTCGTAACCGTCATCGGGGAGTCGCACGAAAGAGTGATGACTGTGAACGGTAATGGCGCTGGCATCGGGAGCAACTGTGCGCAAAATTGAACCCTTTGGGTTACCCGCGTAGGTTAGTCTCGCATCGATTTCCGTGTTGTCAGGAAATGACTTTGTCTTGGGCGCATGAATAGCCGAGCGCGAGCTGTCAATCGCATAGCTTCCCTCGCCTCTGGCTGCTAGGAGTCGTGAAAGATCAGTAGCGTCACTCAATGCAAAGTCAGTCAGATCAATCAAGGTCATACCCTCTGACTGCTCAGCGACCTCAAACCCCCAGATAATCGATTGCGCAAAAGCCTCGTCTACGGCGCGCCGCTCGGCCGCATTGTCGGTTCGAGCCGTATATTTTGTGTTGACCGCAGTCAGGAAAACTTTTTTACCCACCCGATCAAGCGTTACAAGATGAGTGTCACCCAAGCGCCCACGATCTAGCCCCAAATCGTTAGAGCCAACACCGTGCGACAAGCCGTTGTAATAAATAAATGGGCTCGTCAGGCCTTCAATATCTCCGTAGAGCCTTCCCTCGTCCGCATCCCAATACAGCGGCATGAAGCCGGGCATAAAGATACTTCGCTCAGTGATTGACGGGCCTTCCTCAAGCACAAGAGCGTCATCCATTGCCCATGCCGTACCGCTTAGGCAGAGCAACATCCATAATCTTAAGAAAATACGCATGGGGGTCTCCTTTCTATGCGGAGACGTTAGCATGCGAGCTACCTGACAAAAAGCGATGTGGCTGTAAAGGCGACGGTTAACCCAGCAAAAGCCACAGGAACTCGCAACTTAGAGATGCAAGGTAATCGTCGGGACCTGCGATGCGCGCAATAAATCATTGGTGCGACTACCAAGAACTAAACTGCGCCAGGGTGAGTGACTGTACGCCCCCATGATCAACAGATCGGCTTGTCGTTCGGCAATCGCGCGGGTGACAACCTGCTCGGGGTCACCGGGAATAAATGACGCATCAACGTTGAAATTAGCTGATTTGAGTGTCTGCTCGGCCCACTCAATATGGCGACCTGAGTCAGCACCGCGCTTACCCGACATCACCACATGGATGGGAAGATCACGCATGTTGGGATTCGATGCCAGAAGTTCGATACCTCGGCGCGTCATCCGACCACCGTCGTAGGCCACCAACACGCTTTTAGGAGCTTTGAAGTCATCCGTCACTGTCATGATGGGCCGACGAATTTGACGGCAAATCGCCTCCACATGGCGGCCCAGATCGCGACGTGTATGCGACGCTGACTCGCCTCGTCTGCCAAGAACGTACATGCCCACCGACGACTCCTGTTCTTTTAACGTCGCGAGAAGTTGCCCGTAACGTTGTCGCGTATCGGTTTGAAGTCCCGCATGAGTCTCACAGCGTGTCCGTAACTGATTCAGGAATACACGACCTTGCTCCCTCATGACTTTACTGCGCTCACCCTCCTCTTGAGATAGCCGCTCGAGCAGGTTCTCTTGCGCATCAACACCAATCGAGCCACTTCTATCGACATCGGCCGCAATCTCAGGGTGACGATCGATGACGTGCAGTAGCTCTATGGGCGCGGACAGTCTGGCAGCCGCCCAAGCGGCATAGTCTGCAACATGTACGGCGTAGTCCGATTTATCGACGCAAGCCAATACCTTTTTTTCCTGCCGCATACGCTAGGTCCTAGTGATCAAGGAGCATGTCTTCCGCTCCGTCCTTATCGTGAATCGCAAACTTATCGACCAGGGTGGCACTTGCTTCGTTCATGCCTATGACCTCAACCTCGGTGCCTTCACGCCGAAACTTGATCACAATTTTGTCGAGCGCGCTGACAGCCGTAATGTCCCAGAAGTGCGCTCTGCTCACGTCGATATAAACCTTGTCGATTACCTCCTGATAATCAAAGACCTTGGAGAAGCGGTCTGCACTCGCGAAAAATACCTGCCCGTAAACCGTGTATCGACGCGCCCTGCCCTCATCGCAGGCAGCCGAGGTGACGCTCAATATCCGGCCAACTTTTTGCGCGAAGAAAAAGCCCGATAACAAGACACCGGTGAGTACGCCTTGCGCAAGGTCATGCGTGGCCACGGTGACTGCTACGGTCGCGAGCATTACCACACTCGAACTTTTCGGATGTGTTCTGAGATTACGAATGGAATCCCAGTTAAACGTGCCAATCGATACCATGATCATGACCGCAACCAGCGCCGCCATCGGTATCTGGCTCACCCACTCGCCCGCGAAGACGACCATGATCAAAAGTAAAAGCCCTGCTACCAACGTCGACAGGCGTCCACGACCGCCCGACTTCACGTTGATCACAGACTGACCAATCATGGCGCAACCCGCCATACCACCGATAAAGCCCGTAGCGACATTCGCGACGCCCTGCCCCACACACTCTCGATTCTTGTTACTCAATGTATCGGTTAGATCATCGACAATGGTCGCGGTCATAAGCGACTCAAGAAGCCCAACCACCATCAACGTGGCCGAGTAAGGAAAAATGATAGTGAACGTTTCCCAGGTCATTGGCACGTCAGGTACAAAAAATTGGGGGAGGCTGTCGGGTAACTCGCCCATATCACCCACGGTCCGGATATCGAGATCCAGTGCAATAGCAACCAAGGTGAGGACAACAATGGTGATCAACGGAGACGGAACCGCCGTAGTCAAGCGCGGCAGGCCATAAATGATGCCCAAACCCGCCGCTGTCATGGCGTAGACTTCCCACGTGACATTCGTTAACTCGGGAAGCTGCGCCATAAAAATCAAAATGGCGAGCGCGTTGACGAACCCTGTCACCACAGACCGCGAAACAAAACGCATCAGTTCGCCCAGACGAACCCAGCCGGCGATGATCTGCAGAATGCCTGTCAGTACTGTCGCTGCAAACAAGTACTGCAACCCGTGCTCTTTCACCAGAGTCACCATCAGCAGGGCCATAGCGCCCGTCGCAGCCGATATCATCCCCGGGCGACCGCCTGTGAAAGCAATGATCACAGCGATAGAGAACGAGGCATACAAACCCACCTTCGGATCAACGCCGGCAATGATCGAAAACGCAATGGCTTCCGGAATCAGAGCGAGAGCAACGACTAGCCCAGCTAAAACGTCGTTTCGCGTGTTAGAAAACCACTCTTGGCGGATCGTATCCATAGATATCTACTTTTGTTGAGTCGCTCGACCTGTACGGGGAGTCACTGATGCTGGATCCCCAGAGAGCTGCTAAGAAGGCGCGGCATGCTATCAGAGGCAAACATGGTTTGCATTGCCGACTGCAGTTAACATCGACGTCTTCTTTAGTTAGAGAACAATGTGATGACCACTGACGCGCTGCTTGTCGCAGAAAGCGACGACGAATGGCCCGACCTCGTCATCGATCTTTTGGGTCAGCGGATGTCCGTTGTTCGCATAAACACATCCGAAAAAACCCCGTCCGACATCGACTGCAGCTCGGTAAAAATTCTTGTCGGTGGTCCCTCAAACCTTGTCCCGTGGATCAGCGTTTGCCCTCAGCTTCAGTGGATACAGAGCACCTGGGCCGGCGTTGATGCACTCGCGGGACATATTCCTGCTGGCGTCGTCGTAACACCACTGAAAAACGTCTTTGGTCAGTCGATGTCAGAGTTCGTATTGGGCTGGCTACTGGCACTGGAGCGTCGCGTCCTCGACCGAGCGCAAGCGTCGGTTTGGGATGATACGCCCGAGCTGGGCGTATTTGGAAAAACCATGGGCATACTGGGAACGGGCAGCATTGGAAGTGCCGTTGCTAAAAGTGCTCAGCACTTTGGCATCCGATGCCGCGGCTTAAATTCTGATGGGCGTCCGGTAGACGGTTTTGAGGCGTGTTTTAAAGCCGGCGATCATCGTTTCTTCGACGATCTAGATTTTGTCGTCTCTGTTTTACCCAAAACGACTCACACGGAGAATGCCATCGACCAGGAGGCGCTCAACCGACTGAGTCCAGGCAGCATTGTGATCAACATTGGGCGCGGCAACGCGATCGATGATGATGCCTTGCTCACTGCACTCAAAAACGGGGCTGTGGGAGCGGCCGTATTGGACGTATTTCGTGAGGAGCCGCTACCCAAATCACATCTCTACTGGCAGCAAGAAAACGTCTACATCACCTCTCATACATCAGCTCCGACGCTCGAACGGTTTGTAGCGCAGGCAATGGCAACCAATTTAGAGCGTTTCATTGCAGGACAAGATCTGCTGGGCACATTCGATGCCAGTAAAGGTTATTGAGCCCCCACTGAAGCGGGCGCGACCGCTACGATTATCTCGTTGCGACGCATAAACGGCGGTGTCCACGGCGGGTTGTACTGGTTCAACGTTGGATCGCCCAGCGGCTGGATTCCTTGCTCCCTCAAAAACGCAACGAGGGTCTGCCAATAACGCTCAGCTTTTTTGTCATTGACCCAACCACTAAACCGGATGACAGCGGCACGGTAAGCTGGCTCTTCCCTAAATTGAACGCGGGTATCGTCAGGCGCTGGCAATTCCTCCATCGAATATTCTCGTGGCACAACAAAAGCCATTTCTGCATCTTCCTTACCTGGCATCGTGCGCTGAACGGGCGCTGTCATAGCAATCTCCTGCTCCCTTTCGTTGCCACCGAAAATGTAGCCGGCCAACACTCGAAACCCTGAATTCTGTCCCTCTTTCATTTGCGTCGTTGCCAAAATACGCGTTTCATAATCGCGGATTTCGATGTCGGGGTCGTCCCACGCGGCAACCAGCGAATAGGTGGGCTCTTCAATAGCTGAGGTCGAACTAACGAACAAGGTTAGGGCTAGCGCCGCGACACCACTCAAAACAAACGCGAACTTCCGCATCACTTAGATCCTCTACGATTGGTCAATGAGTCGTACGCAACACGCTCGATCCAGATCAACGTCAACGTGGTCAAAATCGTCTGCCGTGAGTCGCAGTAATCAGCTATGCGCAACCGGTCACAGGTCGCGACACTGCATCGAGACACGCTTGCCGCCATCAAGCACGCGTTGACCGTGTTCGGCAAATCCCCGTTTGCTATGAAAGTGCAGCGAGTGTGTATTGGGCGGCTCGATATCCATCTCGGCGGTCATGACCTTGCACCCATCAGCCAGCGCCATTGCGGAGAGTTCGTCATACAGTTGGTGCCCCAGACCCTGCCCCCGCGCGTCCTCGGCCAGCACAATGCGATCCACATAGACCATGTCTCGCAAACGTGTATCAAACCACTGATAATTCCCGTTGTCGTAGGGCGCCTCATTGCGCATGGCAATAACAAAACCCAGCAAGCGCTCCCCGTCGTCAACCACAAGGCAATAGCTACAGAGGTCAAACAGTTCGAGAAATCGCTGCGCATCCATGGGGCTAGTGACCGCGACAAACACCTCGTTTAACTCGGCAATTTGCGATGCATCAGTGGGGTTGGCTGACCTAATTTTCATGAATTAATCATCTCGTCGTGGCGCATGCCAATCTTGGCTCCGCCGGCACACAGGGTGATCCTAAAATACTGTTTTCTCGCATTTCCCGATTAGTTTCAGGAGGAGAGTTTATACGTATCTATTAGCCTGAAAAAACGCGCATTTACCCGCTTATCGCATCTCCAATGAGGGTCCGGGCAAATCCCTTGACCTCTACCCCACGGTACTCGATACTCGTTCGCGCTTGCTGTTTTGCCAAGCGCCCTCTGGGGGGGGCTTCAGAATAAAAACTTGGAGACACACCGGATGTTAGAACAACTGTACTCGGCGCCACCAATTCTGGGATTGGTCGGTCTCGCCATTGCTTTCTTTATTTACACGGTCATGTCACGCCGGGAAATCCCGGATGGTGAAGTTCAGAAAATTGGCGAACAGATCCACTTGGGCGCCATGGTTTTCATGAAACGTGAATACACGTATCTATTTATTTTTGCTGCCGTATTGTTAGGACTGATTCTGCTGTCAGACCTTGGTAATGACACTGCCTTGTCGTTCGTTGTTGGCGCATCGTCATCGGCCCTTGCCGGTTGGCTAGGTATGTATGCTGCCACTAAAGCGAACGTAAGAACGGCTGTCGCGGCAAATGAAGAAGGTGCATCAAGCGCACTCTCTGTCGCATTCTACGGTGGCTCTATCATGGGTCTCTGTGTCGCCTCATTGGGTCTCATTGGTCTGGGTAGTTTGTACTTCTACTTTGGTGGCGATCCTAAGACCGCGCATGCCATCCATGGTTTCGGTATGGGCGCATCGGTGGTCGCACTCTTCTCGCGCGTTGGCGGCGGCATCTTCACAAAGAGTGCTGACGTAGGCGCCGACTTGGTGGGTAAGATCGAAGCAGGGATTCCTGAAGACGACCCCCGTAACCCCGGTGTGATCGCTGACAACGTCGGCGACAATGTCGGC
>Ga0213865_10002977_pt1 | contig 10520 bp, 27 predicted proteins | sample PICome_6_FD_160100 | JGI IMG/M metagenome (GOLD analysis project Ga0213865, IMG submission 160100) | Coastal seawater microbial communities near Pivers Island, North Carolina, United States - PICO282 | ecosystem: Environmental > Aquatic > Marine > Coastal | place: USA: North Carolina... | reverse complement strand
ATTTGTATCATCAATACATAAACAATGAGATTAAAACTACAAACATTAGATATAGATATTATTAAATCAATTGCAGATTCAACAGGGTTAAATACTATTCAGATTGAAAACATTTATAATTACGTAAAATCATTTGACAAGGTAATTGAAGTGTTAAAACACTCTCACAATAATAATATAAGCTTAGGAAAATCTGCTGAGTTTGTAATGTATGGTGAGTACTTATAAAACGTGATTGGTATATGATTAGTGTTATTAACGATTAAATAAAGACTTATGAAATTATTAGACAAAGTAAAAAAGCGATTAGAAGAGAATTATGGAATTGACTTTTTAAGTGAGTTCTGGACTGATGACCAAATTGTGTTATTAGAAGATATTGTTGAGGTAACCGAAAAGGAAGTTAATAATATTAATTATAGCCGTTGTTGTACGGAGTTGCCGACTTGTTATAGCACTGAACTTGATAAAATAGACCAACTAAAACAAAACCAATCAAGTACAAGATACCAATTAGATATATTAAGAGTGTTTGCAAATAAACTAGGACTATACGATGCCGCTGATTATTTAAAATAAAAATAAGGCAATTACTTACAACGGTTTGGCTATGTGCTGAACGTAGTGCAACATAGTTTTGCATATAGCTTGTGTTATATGCTTTTAAGAAATGAAAACAGAACTTAATTATATGGAAAAAATACAAATGGAAGTAGGGAAAATTTATTTTCTTGATTACGGAGGGAACACTCAAATAGTAGGTAGGTTTTTAGAAGATAGCACAACTCAGTATATTTTCTTTGACTTACTACACTACTGGAATGGATTTGAAACATTTAGAATGAATAAACCCTATTGTGTACATAGCGGAATAGAAAATATTAGAGAAGCAAGTAAAAGCGAGAAAATGAATTTGGTTCGATTTGAACTTGAACATAATTGCATATAACGGTTTGGCTAAGAAGCGTAGCCAAGTAATCACGCTTCATTAAAACAAAAAAGTCGCATGGCTATGCTTTTTAGCTGTTGTTGTGCGCAGTTAATTATTATGGAAAAACACATTAATTCTGCGAACGTAGAAAAAATAAGCTGGTCAAATGAAACGCTTAGAATTTATTTTAACAACGGACAAGTAGTAGCATACAAAGATGTGCCCGAAGGTTTTGCAGTAGGAATGGCGCAAGCTCCTTCTGCTGGAAGTTTTATGAGATTGTATATTGCTGGAAAGTACGCTTATGAGGTAGAAACGAGAAGCGAAATGAATGAGCGTAATATTAGCCTTGAACATCATAAAGACACGACTGTTGGCTTGTATGCTACGGATAGACCTGACTTAATACCCGAAAAACTTAAAAGCTTATTTTTTCAAATCACTTACGATGAAAAAGAGGTTGTCGCTTAATTGCATACAACGGTTTGTGTATGATTTCGTTTTTAAATGAATTATACACGTTGTTAAGTATCTGTAAAATAAAAAAAAGGGCGTGCCTGACGATAGGAAGGCAAATAAATAAACATAACTAAATGACAATAACAAACGAATGTAATCTGGAATTAATGAAAAGGTATGAAGATAATTACTTTGACCTTGCAATAGTAGACCCACCTTATAGAGATAAGAACCAACCTACTAAAGAAATGCGAAATAAAACAAATGGTAAAATGAAAAACTTTGGTTTAAAACCTAAAGAAGAATATTTTAAAGAACTTTTTAGGGTTTCAAAAAATCAAATTATTTGGGGTGCAAATAACTTTATTGAACACTTATATAGTACTAATGGTTTTATATTTTGGTATAAAAGAAACCCAATGAAAAACTATTCAGATGGTGAAATGGCTTGGACTTCTTTTAATTGTGTTGCAAGATGTTTGCCTTTAGACCATTTTGGCGCACATACAGCAGATAGTGACAAAATACACCCAACACAAAAGCCAGTTGCTTTATATGAATGGCTTTTTTCTAATTATGCAGAAAAGGGAAATAAAATTTTAGATACTCATTTAGGTTCTGGAAGTATTGCAATAGCACTTGATAATATGAATAAGGCATGAAAAAATGGAATTAGAATTGGTTGCTTGTGAATTAGATAAAAAACACTTTGAAAATGCGAATAGAAGAATTAAAGATAGAACAAATTGGCAATCACTTTTTTAACAAATATGTATTATATACATCCGTATATGGTACGTTTTTGTTTGCGTATGAGTGGTCGCCCTTTTTTTTATTTTATTGTACTTAACTACGGATATACGCACCTTTTAAGAGCGTAAAATAAACCCCCAGAATTCGAGGTAATTAAAACAACATCAAATAACAGACAATTTAGTAACAGTAAAATAAAACAAGGAATTATGACTACACTTAACAGACAAAGAATTAAAGAAAACGCAATCAGATACGATTACAATGAGATTCTTGAAAAAGGCTACACTAAATTAGCTACGGATAATTTTGCTAAAAAAAGGGCAAAAGAAATCGAATCAATGTTTGGAATTGAAGTTAAGGTAGATGATAACAAAATAACGTTATTTTAATCTCGTAGTAGGTACTACGTAGTTACTATTGAGGGTATAATTCAGAAAAATTAATAAGGCATGAAAAAATATTGGATTAGTAAGGAGCTTGTGGATAGCACAGGAAAAAGACTTTGGCACGTTTGGAAAAATGGTGTTACTCATTCAGAGTGTGTAGCTGCTTTTGAAAGTAAAGGCGCAGCTATTAAGTATTGCGACTATTTAAATAGCCAGGACAGAAAATAATAATTTTTAGTACAAACAATTTAGTAACAGTAAAATAAAACAAGGAATTATGACTAGAGAACAATTTTTAAAGTTAATGGAGTTTGAAGATTACAAAATTGAATGGGTAGGGGATAATGCTTTTGAAGGGTTGAAGATTTTATCTAAATACACAGACAATCTAATTCAAGGAGCTAGAAGAGATATAATCTATTCAGAGGATATTGATATGTTAATTGAAAAAGGTATTACAAAAGAAGAAGTTACGGCTCTTAGAAAGCTTAACTGGATGGTAGAAGACGAGAGTTATTTAGCTTGCTTCGTGTAAATTAATTACGGAAAACCGTAAATCCTAATAAAAATCAAAAAATACTTGCACAGAAAAAAAGAATCAACTATATTTGTATCAACAACAACAACAAATATAAAACAAAATGCATACTAAACAACTATTTAACAACGGCACGTCGATTTCAAGTGAGTTAGCAAACTTAATTACCACCTCTTATATAAAGGTTGACGGATCTAGTAGAAGATTGTTAATAGACATAGAGAATTATTATGTAGATGCAAGCTTCGATCAAAACACACTTGATTTTTCGTGTGAAATAATGGTTGATGGTGATTACATCCATTTAAGCGAAGAAGAGGAGGACAATATTATAACCTGTTTAGATTCTCAATACGAGCCTATTGAAACTGCTTTTACTCAGGACGATTACGATCACGCAATAAGTTTAATCTATAAATAATAAGCCATGCTAGAGTTAACAGATTTTCAAGAATCTTTTTTAAAGAGTGCTATTGTAAACAAGGCTGAGGAATCTTGGTACGCTGAAGATGAATTCAAGGACTTAGCTGAGAAACTAGGATTTCAAGATTTATTTGAATAACAATTATAAAAACAAGATGCAAGAAACAACAACAGATAAACAACCGACAGTAAAGGACAATATAAAAGCTCTTTACAGAAGCATTAAAAACAAAACACAGGTGATTCAGGCTATTGCAGACGCTTGCGGTCGTAAGCCGAACACGGTTAAAACTCATTGGGTTAGTGATGCTGCCTTCTGGAGCTATCCAGAGGAGTGTGAAGGCAAGATTGTAGAAGTACTACAAAAGGCGGTAAAGAATCAAGAATAACAACATAAACAAAGCGACATTTCGTAACAATTGGAATTGTGTTTGGTTAATAGTTACCCCTCCTTTAACGCTTTGTAGGAGGGTTTTAAAAGAGAAATAAATGAAAAAAATTTACTTGGGTTTATTATGGTTTGCTTTAGCTACTGCTATTCTATTAGTAAACACTTTTACCGATTCTGATAATAGAATCGCTTATTGGGCATGTTTAGTTATTTCCCATGTTTATTTCGCATCAAAAAAGGACTAGCAATAGACATTAACACTTTAAACAAATAAAACAATGAACAAATTAAAAACACTAGCAGCTATTATACTGATATCACTATCAACGCTTTCGTGTGTTAGTGAGGAGTCTTTTGAAAAAGAAGCTGTATTTGATTTTGAAACCAGTACGCTAACATTCTTAAACTCCAAAAGACCTCCTGAGATATTAGAACACGTTTGCACATTACAACCAACTCCAGGAACTACAGAACATTGGCATATCTACACAGACGGAGATACTTACTGGTTAATCGATCCTAACGGGGATGTAGAAGAGATAGACAAAGACAACGCGGACACTCATTGCGAAGACAGCGTTTAGATAACAACCCATGACATAACTAGACAGATACTTAATGTCAGGCTTATCTGAACAGGATAAGAAATCAATAGCTATGTACTGGCTAAAAGAAGTACAACAGGAAGAATCTAAAGAGTCGCCTAAGGCTCAATTAAAAAGAGATTACTTCTAAGTGGCCGTCTCCCTGACATTGGGGGTGATTGAAAAGGGAGGCGGTTTAAAGGCAAGGAATGTAAAGGAAGCATTTAACGGAAAGGACGACGCAACAGGGTAACCAGCGTGTATCTAAAGGTTATTCAAGAAGGTTCGAAACCTTCCCTTGCCACAAAAGTAAAAATGAAGTTAGCGGGGATAATGTCAATTAAGAAATCAATAGTAGAGTGTCCAAAGCTCGTTCTTAATTCCCACCGAGGGCGAGAGTACCCGAACGGAATATCGGTTAGACATACATTTTTACTAAAGGACTTATAACTCAGTAGGTAGAGTTCCTCGCTCATAACGAGGCGGTCGAAGGTTCGAGCCCTTCTAAGTCCACTAAACAAAAGGATGTTTTTGAGCCTTGCTGGAAGATTGATTTTCTCATAGCATAAATCGTTGACAGTAGTATCTGAAGGCAGGGCTTTTAAAAAATTAGAAACAATGAAAGAAAAACTAACCATTGAAAACGGTAAAGACGTAACCAAATCAATTCAAAAGGGATTAGCTAAATTATTTCTAGGATTAGACTGGAAAACAGAGAAAAAGGCTAAACAATACGCAGATGATAATAAAACATACTACGACTATCTTTTCCAACACGGAAACCAAGTGGGGTTTGTAGTATTAAAATAAAATTTTGGTTAGGTGATTCCCTGAGGCTGTTAATGTGAATTAAATAGCTAAATATTCCAAAGCTTCGGGGATATCCAAAACCATTTAAAAATCAAAAACCATGAAACTAGAAGATTTAAGACAGCCAATAAAAGATATTCGATGGCGCGTTCAACAATTCAAAAACACACAAAAAGGACTTATGGCTATATGCGTTCCCTATGTAGACGCTAGAGATGTTCAGGAAAGACTAGACTCTGTATGCGGATCTGAAAACTGGCAAGACAGATATAAGGAAGTTAAAGGTAATCTTTTTTGTGAAATAGGAATATTAATAGATGGTGAGTGGCGATGGAAAAGCGATGTAGGAACAGAGAGCAATATAGAAAAACAAAAAGGAGAAGCTTCAGACAGTTTTAAAAGAGCTGCTGTAATGTGGGGGATTGGAAGAGATTTATACAGTAAAAAGCCTAAACCTATTTATGCTGTCGAAATAAAAACAAAAAAGTATCCTGCTTTTATGGATAATGAACAAAAGTTAAAACCAATTTACGACAATACCGTTCTTTCTAAATACATAAATAAAATAAACAATGTATAGCGAATTAGACAATATCTTGAACAGTCCTAGCGCTTCAGTTTTCGATCATCCTGAATATTCTGAATGGGAGCTAGACAGGCTTGGAAAGTTTACCTCTAGTAGGTTAGGAGACTTAATGACCAAAGGAAGATCAAAAGGAAAGGTTTTCGGCGACATGGCCACAAATTACATCTATGAAAAAATAGCCGAGTTAATCACAGGTGTTCCACATTTCAAAGCAGAATCAAGAGCTATTCAGTGGGGTAATGAACATGAAAGTGAAGCAATTGAAAAGTACAATGAAGAAGCAATAGTAAAAGCTACTCAGATGGGTAAGACTTTTATAAAGTTCTCAGATATGTGTGGAGGCTCTCCAGACGCTTTTGTTGGTGACGATGGAATATTAGAGGTTAAATGTCCTTACGTGTCCGCAAATCACATTAAAACGTTTATAACGGGTGAAATTTCAAAAGGTCACATGTTCCAATGCCAGGGCAATATGCTTTTCTCTGATAGAAAATGGTGTGAATACGTCAGTTACGATCCTAGAATGCCCGAACAAATGCAATTAAAAATCATTCGAATAAAAAGGGATGATGAAATATGTAATGAGATTCTAAACAGGATTGAACAAGCTACAAAGGAGCTGGAAAGAATAACCGTGTTAACAGGAATCGATTTAAGTTTCTAAAATAACAGCAATGAGAAAATTAAAGAATCTAATTATAGCAGCCATAACATGGGCAATTGTATTAATAACGGCAAGTTGGATAGCTATGCAAACAGTTAAGAGAATTATTGAATAATGGGTGTTTATTTCAGCAGTACAGGAGATAGATTTACACAGGCTCAAGTAGATAGAAGAATACGAAAAGCAAAACAAGACGTTTACGAAATGTTTTGGGATGAACATGGTCGTGAGCCTTTTTGTCAAGACTGTGGAAGAAACGACTGTTTGCCTGTTGACATGAGCCACGATACAAGCGTCCAGGAATGCAAAAACATGGGACAAGTAGAACTAGCTTGGTCAACAAGCAATATTACCCCTAGAGGTCGTAAATGTCATCAAAAAAGGGACGGCTTAAACTTACAATTTGGAGTTTAGTTTTGAAATAAAAGGAAGGAAAACATTGATAACTCACAACGGTAAATCAATGGAGTTAAAAACAGCATTCTTAAAACGAATGACAGTAAATGATTTTATAGAATACACTAAAGAAAAGTTAACATGATTAGCACATCTCAAATAGCAAAACAAAAATTTGATTCTTCAGGGAAGAAAGAAACACATTACAAAGCAATATTAAAAGCTTTAGACAAGATAACAAAAGGATGCTCTAAGGCTATTGCAAAACAAAGTGGATTAAACTATCACCAAGTATCTAGGAGGCTGCCAGAACTTGAAAGAATGGAAAAAGTAGAAGTCATTGAAATGACTAAAACACCTTACTATAAAACACCTGTTAATATATATCAAAAAGTTTATTAATAATGGAAAACATTTCTATTGATTTTATAAAACAAACAGTTGAAAAAGTATCTAATATAGAGGACTTATCTCTATATGTGAGAAAAAGAAAATATCCCTTAACTCGTTATTTAGCTTTTAAACTTTGTAAAGAGTATGTCCCTAAACGTATTGCAACTCAGGAAGAAATTTCTTCCAAGTTTGGTTTAAAAAATAGAACTAATGTTGTCCATGGGTTAAAACAATTTGAAAATTTCAAGGATCAGAGTTTTTATAAACCGTATTTAGATGTGTATAAGTTATCAAAACTAGTTATAGAAGAAAAAATAAACGGTATTGAAAATCATTTGAACATTGTTAAGTCTTTTAACGATAATAATAACGATGAACATTCAAAAAAATCTATAAATAATATTTTAGATTTTATATATAAATTTTATAAAGATTATTAAAATGTCAAAAAAAAACCTCCCTAATATTCTTATTGACATTGGTTATTGGTTAAAGGTACATTCTAAGAAATTAACACAAAACAATGATTATTCAAAATAATTTCTGTATCTTTGAGTATGGTTGCGTGGTGGAATTTAGCAATCTAACATAAAATATTATAACTCTTAATGCGGATAGGATTCCACCCCTTGAAGCGTTAAGAGTTTTTTGTTACAATGGATAAAACAATTTGGAAATTTGAATTAGAAACAACAGACAATCAAACAATTGAAATGCCTGTAGATGCACAGATGTTAACCGTTCAAACACAAATGGGAAAACCTTGTATTTGGGCTTTAGTTGACCCAACAGGAGAAAAGGAAAACCGATTTATTGAAACATTTGGAACTGGTCACAAAATACCCTATGAAATAGGCGTGAGTAGAGAATATTTAGGTAGCTACCAGATGCATGTAGGTGTTTTAGTATTTCATGTTTTTGAATATACTGGTATTTAAAATAATGGCACAAGGCAAAAAATCTTTTATTCTATATTCTAATTGGAGAGATACGTTTGAAGCTTTAGAGGACAGTCAATGTGCTGAACTAATAAGGCATATTTTTAAATACGTAAACGACGAAAATCCAGTACTTAAAGATACATCATTACTTCCTGTTTGGTTAATGATGAAGCCTATTTTTAAGTCAGATTTAGAGAAATGGGACAAACAACGAAATCAACGAATTGAAGCAGGTAAAAAGAGTGCAGAATCTCGTAAACGAAAATCAACGAGCGTTAACGAAAATAAACGAAAGTCAACTGTTAATGTAAATGTTAATGTAAATGTTAATGATATTCTTTTAGAAAAAGAAACAAAAGAGTTGTTTAACGAATGGATTGATTATCGAAATGAAATTAAAAAACCGATAAAATCAGAAAAAACAAAAATTTTGCTCGCGAAAAAAATAAAATCGTTTGGTTTTGAAAAAAGTAAAGAAGTTATTCATCGATCAATTCAAAATGGTTATCAAGGTTTGTTTTGGGAGTCAAACCTTAAAGCTTCTCCAAAAAAAGAAACCCATACTTTTTTAAACGGATCTACAGCAAAAAAACTAAAAAAGCAATATGGATAAGATCAATATTGAAAAAATAGTAGGCGTTAAGGAGAAGATTATGAAAATAAATCCTTCATTGATTAAAAGCCAATTTTACTATTCCTGTGGTAATGTAATGGGTTTCAATGGTGACGATAGTATTCCTTACGAGTTTAACAAAACTAACACGAATATATTTAAAACCATTTTGAGGTATTTCTCAGGTCAAGAAAACTTTAATGAGTTTGGTGTTATTCAAGGAAACGCTTCTTTATCCAAAGGCTTGTTGGTATCTGGAGGGTTAGGAGTTGGAAAGTCTTTACTGTTTAAAATACTACAACAAGCAGGAAGAGAAATTTACAAACAAACAGGAAACCCTAGAATGCACTTTATTGACATAAGCTGCGGGAATTTTGTAAATGCGTATATGTTTTCAACAAAAGCGGACCATTTGGATTTTGATTTAAATAAGTACGAGATAGGACAACTTTACATTGACGATTTAGGAGTAGAACCATTATGTTTTAATAGTTATGAATTGATGGAGCAAATACTTTTTGAAAGGCACAGAAACGGAGCTACAACATTTATAACAACCAATTTAACGCCTGAAGAAATATGTAACAGATACGGAGATAGAATTGGAGATAGATTGAATCAAATGTTTAACATAATAACCTGGAATGGGAAAAGTTTTAGAGACGATTTGTAAAACAAAACTAACGGATGTGTGTAACCATCCGTTGTTAATGGTGGTTACACGTTGTTATGGTTAGTTAATTTTTTATAGAAATGAATATGAGATTAAAAGATTACACAGAATTAAGTTATCAAGAAATAGCAGAGTCTTTTCAAAAGCACTTTTTAAGACCTAATTGGTTAGTAAGTGAGAGCGAAACAAGATTTAGATATGAAGTTAATTATGCTGAATTAGATTACTGGATAAACCAACAGCATTTTGGTTTTGACAACCTATTTGGAAAAAATGATACATACTCTTTTAAAAGCAATCTTAAAAAAGTGCTTTGCTCTATGGGTTGGGTCTTGATAACTGGACAAAGAAAAATGAAATATACGGGATTTAAGTAGGCTTATTACCTACAACGGAAAAGTATATGAAAAGTGCGATTAAATATAAATAAATTAATTAAATAAAAATGAACATTAAGAAAACAATTGGATGGATACTTGCCTTTATAGGTGTAGTATTATTTACAGGAATTTTAGTAGAAGATAGTAGCTTGAAAGCTGTAATGATGAGTTATGGAATTACTGCATTAATAGTATCCTTTGTATATTTAGTGGTATGGTTGTTAATGGACGATTAGTAAGCATTTTTTATATACATTGTTCTGCTGCGTTTTAATGCAGTTGAACGTTATTAATAAATTGGCGTTTCAATGCAATTTATTTTGTGTTGTATGCCGTTAAAGTTTAAAGATATGCAAACACTTGTGAAAGTAGAGAATAAAAAATATGGATTCACATTCCGCACATTTTACGGAACGTGGCAAAAGAAACACGCTAAAGATTTTATTGAGTCAATGAAAGATAAGGGTGTTAAATGTTGGTTGCTGTAATGGCATACAACTACGGATATACGCACCTTTTAAGAGCGTCAAATAACAAGTAATAAAAAAAACACATTAAAAAGATACACCATGAAAGAACAAGAGTTTATAGAAATA
>Ga0213865_10002974_pt1 | contig 10524 bp, 10 predicted proteins | sample PICome_6_FD_160100 | JGI IMG/M metagenome (GOLD analysis project Ga0213865, IMG submission 160100) | Coastal seawater microbial communities near Pivers Island, North Carolina, United States - PICO282 | ecosystem: Environmental > Aquatic > Marine > Coastal | place: USA: North Carolina... | reverse complement strand
CTCCACCTAAATCCCCCCCTAAATCTCCTCCTGTATCCTCTCCTTCTAAATCGCTTAGATCATTAACTTTACCCGTGCCTGCATAATCATACCTTAACAAGCGGGCAATAGCTTCTGCTGCTTGTTGTTCTTCAGGGAGAGATTCTAAGTAATATTTTTTTCCTGCTACTTGAGCTATAAATAAAGCTTTATCTTGGTCCTTACCTTGGTAGGTTAAGTAAAAATCAGCACCATTTACTAATTTAATTCTAAAAGTGGTAGGACGTGGGGCAACCCATTCTATAGCTTCAACAAAAGGTTCATATTGAAAATCAAATAAGTCATCCATAATATCCTTTAAAGGTGGAAATTGATCCAATACAGGAAACTTACTAATTTCAATATCTGCTGGGTCTTTATCCGGGTTGGATTTTTCAGCATATACCTTTTTAGCTAAGGTTTTAATTTTCGCTATGAATTCAGACTTCTGCATTATCTTTTTATTGTTGCAAGTTTATCTAACTCAGCTGTTGAAAGTACCTTATATTGCTTTTTTGATCCTTTTAATTTTTCTATCGCTGCGTCAATACGATCTAGTTTAGCTCCATATTTGTCAGCAATAGGACCTCCTCCTGACTCTGCTTCTTGTTCCATGTCCGCCATCAAACGTTCACGTTCTTTTTCTAAAGCAATTATTTTATTAGCGTCTTCTTTTAAGTAATCTTTGTACACTTTATTGTGTCCACCTCTTTGAGCTATAGTAGGATCACTTTTTTTAGGTTGATTGTATTGATATCTAGCTGTTCTTGCATTTTTAATTTTTTCTAATGAAGATTTCGCTTGATCACTATACTCAAACCCACTCATGTCAACTTCATATTCTTCTAACTTACCTTGTTCAGCGTTTTTAGTATTAGCATAATCTTTAGCATCCTTCATAGTTTTAAATTTACCTACGAGGACACCATTTTCACCTGTTATATCAAATGGTTCACCTTCCCAAACATCAAACCATCCATTTGGGGCTGCAGTAGCTACATACTTAGCATCTGGGTTGTTTTTAAGGTGGTGTTCTTTTTTGATGGTTTTGGATACTTTTTCTCTACGATTTTTTAAATAATCGTCTGTTTTATCTACTTTACCATCATTATTAATATCAGCATCTTCTTGGCCTACAGGATCTAATTTTTGCTCATGGATAGTTTTTACAATTTCTTGTATTTCTTCTAAATCAAAAGCTTTTTTAAACTTGCCCATGTGTTTTTCTTTTTTATTTATTTCACCTTTAGTAAGTTTACGCTCATTTTTAGGTGTTTGAGGTTTACCATGTTTAGCCAAATTAGTAGCCAATGCATAAGCTAAAGATGTCCTTTCTTTTTTAGACATCTTATCTAATTTGGTCCTTTTTTTAGCCATTATACATCCTCACCTTTAATACCGGCGTCTTTTTCTACTTTTTTAAATTCGGTTTTCTTAGCAAATTTAGCAGAATTAAGAATTTGATTTGCTAGTTCTCTTTCGTCTACATCTTTTGCTCTTCTAGCTAATTGAACTAAAGTATCACCAATATCGTCAAGTTCAAGGGCTTTGTCTTGTGCTGGTTCCTCTATGGTAGCAGCAATTTCTTCTTCACCTTCAAGATCACCTAATTCAACATCTTCTTCTTCTTGCTCAGCAATTTCGGCTAAAATTTCTTGACGAAGATATTCTTTAAATTCAGATTTAGAAACTTTAGTTTCTTTTACACCTTGGAGTTTTTTAGTCTTTTCAAGTTCAGCATTAAACTCTTTTTGCTTTTCTATATCGGTATCTGATACTTCTTGCATTTTAAGAATTTCAGTTTTAAGATATTCTTTGAATTCAGATTTTTTCATTTTATTGTTATTTTGATTTAGCGGCTTTTTTACCCCATGTTTTACCTTTACCTGGGTCTTTACATTTTGATGGAGTGGGTTTGCATGCGGGATATTTAGCACGTTTTTCACCTTTTTTCCTACCACAAGTTTTGTATCCACCTTTACCATCAGGAGCATTACAATCTACCCATCCTCCTTCTTTACCTTTAGCCCCTGATCTATTAAACCATGTGCGTAAGGTTTCTTTTTCTAAAAGAGTATCAACAATTTCTTGAATTGATATTTGATCTTCCTTTAAACCTTTCCAAATATTACCTTTGCGACATCTAACTACTGCTCCACTTTTATATGCAGATGGTTTTTTAAATTTCCTGTCAGCTATACGAAGACATCTATCGCGCTTTTTCTTTTTCTTTTTTTTACGCTCCTCTAATGTAGATTTAATAACTTCTTTTACAACATGCTTATCTAATAAGTGAGCCAAATTAACTTTGAATTCAATCTTATCGTCTACTTTTATTTCCTTTTCATTAAGACCACCAGGGGTAATGAATTTTCTACCAGTATTAGCATCCTGGTTGTATCCGCAAGTTCCTTCGTTAATAGCCATGTTGTTGATAAATATGTAGAATTATTTAACTTTTAAATTTTCTAAAAATTGAATTCCCTCTTGTAGTTCTCGTTCTAATTCTTTTTTACTTTTACCTCCTTTCCAATTTTCAACATCTCCTGCTTCAGTAACATAATTAGCATTAGATTCTTGTATTCTATCTTTCATAAATTCAGAATAACCATTGATGGCAGATTGAATATGATCATTACGAAGATTATTAGTATATTCTTCTAACTTACCTTCTTTTTCAAGTTGGACTTCGTGGTCTATAACACAATCAAAACATTTTTGGTAGGCTGGAAATACTTTCTTATCAAGGTATTTTTTCATTAAAGTATTACACTCAGGACAAAATAATGGGAGTTTGCCCATTTTTTTAAATTTATCCATTTTGGTAATATTTTGTTTTAGACCATTTTTAATAGTCCAAGTACGACCATTTTCTTCCCATACATCACCTTCAACATGGTGTTCATGTTTTTTAGTATAACCTACTCCTTCAGTTGTACGAGAGGTTGTATCACCCGTAATAATATTACGAGCACGTTGTACATCTTTTTTAGAGAATTCTTTTTTTAAAACGTTATCGGGGTTATTCATTTTCTAAAACCTTTTATTTGTTTTTTAGTTGCTACATCCATCATAGTTTTAAGCATTAGTAGCCTTTTATTTATTAAAGATTGCATTAATTCAAGAGTTTCAATGTCAAACTCGTCATTTACGGCTTTTATAAAGTCTTCAGTTTTCATTTTTTATTTGGTCTTCCCAGTTTCTAAATAAAATATTACCATTTTCATATGCTTCACGTTCAATTCTATCTAAATTTCCATCTTCATTAGTGTTGGTAGTTTGGTTGTGGTTTAAAGTACCATTTAAATTTTGATGGTGATGAATTAATTCGTGTGCATATGAACGTAATATATCTTTGGGGTGTCTCCCCATTGTGTATAATGCAACTAATTGGGTATTAGGATCATAATAAGCTGTTCGACCTAGTAAATCATTAGCATTTTCAATGTCATTACTAATAAATTTAACTTTAGGGTAAGGACGAAGATTCAAACCATTATTTTCCATGTATTGAGTTAAAGAAGCAATTGAAGGAGTTAAATCTTCTTTTAATATTTTATAGCCGGAACCATATGGGGATGATTTTTGATTATGATTAGGAGCTGTATTTTCATTTATTGTCATTATAGTATCATATGATTTAGATTTTAAATCATTTAATTGACCTATAATATCCGCTCTTCGTAAAACTTTAAACGCTAAATTTTCTACGCTATATTCACCTCCTTTTTCTAGGCCTGATGAGCGCATATTTCTTAAACGTTCTTTGATTTTGTCTACTTTAGTAATTACTTCTTCGTATTTTCCTTCATCATACAAATCCTGTACATCTTCTGTTTGGGCTATGTAATCTTGAGCTTTAGTAGAAATATCATCTTTATCAATCATTACTTCCTTTTTCTTAGGAACAACAATCCATTTATCATTTAAAATTGAATAAAGACCAGATGCTGTGTGACTTTCACCCTCATTTTCAACATAAACTTCTACAGGGAAACCGTAAATAGTAATATCATGAGCATCGTTCCAAATGCCTTTTTTAGCCATGAAGTAATTTCTTACAAACTCTTCATCATCATCTACATCTGAAAAGTCTAATACTAAGTGAAGGTCGAAGTCTGAAAATTTAGACCAATTATAATTAGCTAAGCTACCTGTTAATTTAATATCTTTTAATTTAACATTTTCAGGTAAATCTAATGAATCAAAAAAGTCTTGGGCTATTTCAAGTAATTTTTCCCTAACCTCTGGTTTTAATTTTTCTCCATCCCAAACATCTTGGACTAATGTGTCCTGGATATCAAAGCTATTAATTACATCTGTTGGAATTACTTCTAAGAGGAATTCTTTAATGTTTTTCTTTTGTTTATTTAGACGTTGCGTTTTAGCTTTAGAAGCTTCTTTACGTTTAGTTATATAATCTAAAGCAGTCTTTAAACGTTTTTTAACCTCGGGTTTTTTAGCTCTATTATAAGCTGCTCTTGTTCTTTGATGGATTAAATTAATTACTTGAGATTGACGAGCGTGGGATTTAGCTTTAAATGATTTTTTAGATAAAGTATCAACAATATCCTGCCTTGTAGAAAACTTTACTTTTACAGTATCTGAGGGGTCTTCATCTGTGTATAAACGTCTACCTGATCCTTTTGGTTTTTTACCTGTACCTGTTTTTGGGTCTCTACCTTCATAAATGGTTTTAAGGTTTTTACCTACATTATAATATTTCATAAAATCAGCAGAATCTTTTCCACTGAGGGTTTTGAATATAGAAGCAGCTGCTTTTTTGCCTTCTACAGATAATTCAGTACGTGACATATCCTTACCATCTCTTAAGGCTTCAAAATGAAGTTTAACTTCTTTTAAAATTTTAGCTGCTTCAAAATCACCATTTCTTATAGCACTAGATAATAACTCTTGAGTATACCCTAATACTGCAGCATATCCTAAATTTTTCTCACCAGGTTCTACTAGTTCTATGCCAGTAGTCATTATATCGTGGGTTACCCCGGGGCTGGCTTGTAAACCATTAGCTACTGCTAATAAAATAGATAAGGTAAGCATGCCTTTTCTACCATAGTACTTAAGTTTTTCTTTAACTTTATCAAGATCAATTTCTTGTAAATTATTTACTTCACCTAAAATATCATTTACAACATCTTTTTCTTTAGAAGATAATCCTTCAAATTGAGCAGCAGGTAAATTCTTTTTAGCCCAATCTGTCCAAATTTTCATTACCTCAGCTTCTTCTTCAGAAGATAATTCTTCTGCTCTATCATCTAAGAAATCTTGAATAGCTTTAGTTAGCGTGATTTTTTTAGTTTTAGCACTTTTATATAATCCTTGTACAAAAGCAGGAATTTCATAATCTAAAGTAAGATAATCAAATAAAGGTAAATCATCTTGATCTATACCATCAGGCATTACTCCTTTATCAAAAGAATATTGACTAATATGTTCAATCTCATGCCTAAGAGCATCTTTTACTTCTGGGACTAATTCTGAATATGCTTTTGGGAAGCTGTCAGGATTATAATTTATCTGAATATAGATCATAGGTTCATCTCCGGCTCCAGCGTTTATTATATAAGGAGCAGGTCCTAGTGTGTCAAAATCTGTGGGGTAAAAATATAATTCTAGTTTATAAGTTACGGGTTTTTTCTTACCTCCAACATATCCTATAAAACTCTTTTTTTCGCTACCCTCATATTCTTTGCCAAATTCTTCTCTAAATTTATTTATAACAAAACGTGATTGTTTTAATACTTCTTGATCATACCTACCTTCTTCAAGTGGTAAAATAGGGGTTTTAGATAAGAAATTCTTTTTACGCATAATAGTTTTAGCAATAGCTTTATTTGCTATTTTCATAAAAGGAATATTAATATTAGTTTCCTTATCTTTAGCTACTAATTCCTTGTATTTTTTTAAGAAAGTAATAAATTCATCTTTTTTATCTGCTAATTTTTCAAAAAAGTCTTCTAATTCATAGGGTTCAATATCGGGATAATTTCTAGGATCATTTAATCTATCAAAAAAATGTTGGCCTGATAGATCAATGTCTATGTCAGGTTTCATTTTTTCGTCTGCAAAGTCTTCTATAAAATCTACTTCAGTTTCATCAAATTCGGGTTTAAATGAAACACGTTCTTTTAACGACACATTATTCCATTTATCACATATTTCATGTTTACCTATCCAAAATTGTCTTTTTTGCTCGTCCTCTAGAGAATATTGGGATCCATTTATTTCTTTTACTTCAAAATATTTTCCACGTTTAATACGTTTTTTCTTACCTTCATGATAGATATAAGCACCTTTTTTAACAAAAAATTTATCATTTATTTGAGTAGGATTTTTTTCTTCATTAATCCCCATTGTATCCGAAAGCATATCCCATATTTGATCTATTTCGGGGATATCAGGAAGTGCTTGTACAAATGTTTCTTTATCTCTATTAAGAAGGGCTTTTCGTGTCTTAGTTCCACTTACAGTTCCTCCTGTAGTAATTTGTTTTACTTCAATATTAGGATATTTACCTGTGTTAAGGGATTTAGTACGTTTTATTATATCCTGGGAATCGTCTTCGTTTCCTTCTCTAGCTCCTAGGAACCAGTAGATTGTTTTATCAGGATTGTCTTTTCCGTAAGCATAAATAGCTCCAATAGGAGGTTTACCTTCAGGAGAAGGTTGAATTTCAACTTTTGAAGGGAGATATTTTTTATAAATTCTCCAAATAGCTATAGATTCTTCTTGTGTAATTGAGTCTCTTTCCCCACTTCCTACTAACACAATCATTTTATCCATTTCAGGATTTTCATCTAAAGCTCGTTTTACTACTTCTAAATGGCCAACAGTAGGAGGTTTAAAACCTCCTCCAAACATTCCTATTATTTCTTTGCGTGGTACCTCAGCCTCACTTAAAATTCCCTTTACTAATTCTGCTGCTAACTTATTCATAAAGATAAAAATGCTTTAATTTTAGATTGGGCTTCCTCTTTAGTAACAGAATTATCTATTACGTTTTGCACACTATCCTTGCTTAAAAAACTAGCAACTAATTGGTTAACTTTAGCTTTTTTAGCATCGGATTTAGCTTGCTGTTCAGGAGTTTTAGGTTTAGTACCTTTAGGTTTATAGGGATCTAGATATTTGGTTATAATATCTTCAACACTTTTTTCTGTAAAAGGTTGAGGGTCGTTTACAACTGCTACAAAGTTGTTACCGAATTCATTATAATACACATCAAAATTACCAGTGACAGAAGACCAAGTCCTAAATACAATTGATGGCGGTAAACTACGGTCTTTACCTTTACTTTTTTCAAACCTTTTTTCATTACGTTCAAGCGATTGCTCTAAAGAGGTGTAAACATATAACATCATAGTGTCATATCCTGCTTCTTTTAGTTTTTTATCTAGATTTAATGTAGCTTTAGATGAAGCACCAGTTCCATCTACTACAATACTTTGATTAGCTACTACAGCATCCTCCATAGCAGCATCGTACTGCTTTTTTGAAAAACCCATTGCTTTTGCTGCCTGACTTCTCTCTTCAGGGGAAGCATTTTTCATATCTAAAGATACACCTCTTTTAGCTAAATCTTTCATATAAAAATCATCCACATTTAATACTTTAAGATCAAATTGACCTAAAATATCACGTATAATAGATGATTTACCTGCACCAGGTGCACCAGCTAATATTAATGCTTTGGGTTTACCTTGTATTTCTTTAAGGATGTCGTATAATTTCACAGCAAAATATTTGCTATAAATATTACAAATTTCTTTTAGCTATTGTTCTGAATTGTGTAAATGCGGGTTTATGGTTTGGATTTTCTATATCAAATAGAGTTCGGACTGCTTTATAAATGCTTAAATTATCTTCTTGTGATCTAGATGATTCATACATTTCCCATCCTTTACCTTGTATCTTACCCTTTGCAGCTTTTCTTTTAGAGGATTTTAACCATAATACCCCTGTACGATCTACTTTTTTGCCAAAACACTCTTCAAAACATTTAGCATAAATAGCAGTTTGTAAATCATAAGTTGTTTGAAGATGGTTTGATGTTTTAAAATCTATTACCCACAACTCACCATTAATTTCACAAACCATATCACAAGTACCTGCTATCTTTAACTCATCTGAGAATAGGTGAACTTCGGCTTCTATTAGTGTAGGTTTATATTCTTCCCAAAAATCGACAAATTTAAGAAACATTTGCCAAACATTAGGAGCATACATGGGACGACCATGTTCTAAAAATTTTAATTCTTCCCCATTAAGATATGCCTCAATCATTTCATGTACTTGAGTACCTTCTTCGGATGCTTTTTTAACAATATAATCTGCCGAATATCCTACTTTTTTAAGCCAATCCTCAAAAAATTTACCTTTGGGATAATGACTAAGTACATAGGTTACTGAAGGATAATATTCACCATTTCTTTGATAATACCTTCCATCTGGGAGAGTAATTTGTTTGTGGTCATCAGATATTTCTAATATCCTACCATAATGTTTTTTAATTTGTGTCATAAGGCTAATTTTTTAGCCAAAAGCCCAGATAAGGTTAAGGGAGTAGACTTTTGAATTAGTTCAGTGAAACGTTTAAAGCCTAACTCACTTGGGTCTTTATCATCCATTTCTAATAAATGGACCTCTTTACCTTCGTTCATAAACCTTTCACAAAATTTTAGTGATGATTTGATAGCATCACTATCGAGTGCTATATATATTTTTTCAACTTTAGAAGAAACAATCTTCTTCATTAAATTGGTTTGGATATTTTTTCCTAAAAGCGGGATAGCATTCCTTTTGATGGCTATGGCATCAAATGGTCCTTCACATAATACCAACGGGCTATTCCAGTTTATAAACATTTCAAACGGTACAATATCACGAGATACTGATGGGTTTTTGTATTTACGGAATGGTTCTTTTTCGAAACTACGGGCTGTAAAATAATTTAAATTACCATTAGCATCGTATGAAGGGATGATAATCATGTTTTGGTATTCCCCATCTTCACAATACCCCATATGATATTTAATCATATCATCAGGTGTTACCCCCCTTTTTTTAAGATAAGTTAAAGCATGTCTAGCCATTAAACTAGTAGGTTTATCTATAAAGGGAACGTATTCTTTGGGTAAAAATAAATCGTGGTGAATTTCTATTTCTTCTACAAAAGAACCTTGGGGTATTAATCTTTTAGCTTCTTCAATCTTATCGTAAGCTTCTGTTTTTTTAAAAAGATTAGGGATTGTTTTACCCCTGGTGTTGCATACCCAACAATGCCAAGGATTATGTCCTTTTTTATTTTCTGTAAAGTTGACCTCTAATTTAGGTTTGTGATGTTTACAAAAGGGGCAATGATAAGCATAATTACCTCTAGCAGTACGTCTTCCTTTACCTAAAACAGAATCAACTAGAGTTACCAATAAAGGATTAATCATGTATGTGAATATACGATGAATAATTTAGATATCAAAGTCTGAGGTAAAAAATTTGCCTAGAATGTTATCATTGTAGTATTTTTCAGGTTGTTCTAATACTTCAAGCTGGAATAACCATTTGGTTTCTAGGTAAGTAAGATGTTTTTTATTAAAAGCAAGCTCGATAATTTGTTTTTGCAAACTTTCTAACGTAACTTCTCCTTTGCTGATTTGGTTTTTAAGATGTGAATTAGATCCATAATATTTTTTCCAATCACTTTCTTTTTGAACAATTTTAAATGTTTTTTTTCTACCACGGCCTGTTTGCTCTGCTAATTCTACCTTAGTGAGTTTTTTCTTATAATTGTGGAATAGGACTTTTTTTCCTATATATTTTTTACCCTCGGGGGTAATTACTTCATATACAAACCCAAAGGTATTTGGGGGAAATTGTGATATGTCTGTAATTTTTTCTTCATTATATAACCAATTCATCTATCTATATTTACTAATATTGTTGTATCTGTGTTGGATGATAAAGATAAAGGTTGGGTAAGTTTTCCAACAGCTATCAATTCCTTATTATTATTATAAAGACCTACAGTAGTAACAAAAGGAGAAAAATCTGATCCTGTTACATAATCCTCATAATAAGCACTTCCGGATGTTCTAATTTTACCTTGCCCATTAATTGAACTAGATAATAAACTAGGATTCATAGAATAATTAAATTCATTAGCACTTATGGTGCATTTATATTGAGTTTCAAATATAGTATATGAAGATTTCCAATTTGGGTTTGTGATTAAAGGATCACTACTAGGATCAAAGCCTCCTCCATTTTGACCTGTTAAGACAATTAACCCCGCAGAATATATTATATTTCCTACCTGAGTAGCTCCTTCTAATATATTTCCTTCACCATCATCACTATAATCATCATCTGAGTAACTCCCAGGTTTAATATAATCTCCTACTTGTTTGCGAGGGATTGATAATACCTGTATTCCATAATTAGATTCAAAACTTGAGGACCAATACCTTAGCTCGTTTATTGATGATATAT
>Ga0213865_10002973_pt1 | contig 10524 bp, 8 predicted proteins | sample PICome_6_FD_160100 | JGI IMG/M metagenome (GOLD analysis project Ga0213865, IMG submission 160100) | Coastal seawater microbial communities near Pivers Island, North Carolina, United States - PICO282 | ecosystem: Environmental > Aquatic > Marine > Coastal | place: USA: North Carolina | collected... | reverse complement strand
CAGGTATTTCCATTGCTGCTTTATCAGTCTCAAGAATCATGATTGAGTCTTCAGACTCAACTTTTTGTCCAACCTCTACACAAACTTCAATTACCTCTACCTCATCAACATCACCAAGGTCAGGAATATTAATTTGCTTGACAGTAGACATTAGACTTCCCAGGGATTTGGTTTTAAAGGATCGATCTCTAAATCATCATAGATTTGTTTAAGCTTTGTCTTATCAAGTAAATTATTTTTATGTAAGGTATATGCTGCGGCTCTTGTGATACTTGTTGCATCAATTTCAAAAAATTCTCTTAAATTTTTTCGAGAATCACTTCTACCAAACCCATCAGTACCCAAAACTGTATAGTCAGCTTTAACATATGGTCTAATTTGTTCTGCATAAGCCCTCATATAATCGGTTGAAGCTACAACTGGTATTGAATCGTCTTCAAAACACTCTTCAACATAGGTTTTTATTTCTTTTTTATTTGGATTGAGCTGATTTTTTCTTTCAATCTCCATTCCATTTTTTCTAAGAAGATTAAAACTTGTTACACTCCAAACCTCTGATTGAATATCATAATTTTTTAATAATTCTTTAGCTTTGATTGATTCATTAAGTATGGAACCTGAACCTATAAGTCTTATTGATGGTTTTTTTCCAGGAAGTAGTTTGTACATCCCTTTAATAATTCCTTCCTCAGCACCCTTTGGCATTTGAGGATGCTCATAGTTTTCATTCATTGTTGTTATGTAATAGAAATAGTTCTTCTGTTCAACAAACATTTTTTGAATACCATCTTTAATGATTACGGCTATTTCATATGAGAAAGCAGGATCATAAGACAAACAATTTGGGATAGTTGATGAAAGAATATGACTATGTCCATCTTGATGTTGAAGACCTTCGCCATTGAGTGTAGTTCTTCCTGAAGTGGCTCCAATTAGGAAGCCTTTAGCTTGTGAATCACCAGCTGCCCATGCTAAATCATGAATTCTTTGAAAACCAAACATGGAATAAAATAAATAAAATGGAATCATTGGGAAATCATAATTTGTATAGGCTGTTGCCAAGGCTGTCCATGCAGAAAAAGCACCAGCTTCAGTAATTCCCTCTTCCAGCATAACTCCTTCTTTTGATTCCTTGTACCACATTACCTTATCAGCATCTTCAGGTTCATAATTTTGACCGGCTGATGAATAAATACCCACTTGCCTAAATAAAGCTTCCATTCCAAAGGTTCTTGCCTCATCAGGAACAATTGGAACTATTCTTTGTCCAATTTCTTTGTCTTTTAATAAATCAGTTATGACTCTAACTGTGGCCATAGTTGTTGATATTTTTCTTTCTTCTGAGCCAGAATATAATTTTGAAAAAGCTTTATCATCAGGCATGTTTAAAATCTTAGATTTAGCCCTTCTTCGAGGTATTGGACCTCCTAGATTGGCTCTAGTTTTTCTTAAATATTGCATTTCTGGTGAATCTTCTGGAGGTCTAACGTATGGTATTTTTTCAATATCTTCATCAGTAACTGGAATATTAAATTTATCTCTAAATGCCTTTATATTGTCTAAAGATAATTTTTTTACCTGATGGGTGGTGTTATCAGCCTCTCTTGAACCTACACCATAACCTTTAGTAGTTAAAGCTAGGATTACAGTTGGAGCACCAGAAGAATTTACTGCTTTATGATAGGCTGCATATACTTTGTAGGGATCATGACCTCCTCTATTAAGCCTATATATGTCTTCATCTGTTAAGTCTTCAACTATTTTTAAAACATCAGGATCTTTTGCAAAAAAGTTTTCTCTTGTATAAGCACCACCTTTTGCTTTGAAGTTTTGCATTTCTCCATCAAGGACTGCGTCCATGATATCTTGGAGTTTTCCTTCTTTATCCTTAGCTATTATTGGGTCCCATTTTCTTCCCCAAATAACTTTAATTACGTTCCAACCGGCACCCCTAAAAGATCCTTCAAGTTCTTGTATGATTTTTCCATTACCTCTAACAGGACCATCTAATCTTTGAAGATTGCAATTAATAACAAAAATTAGGTTTTCTAAACTTTCTCTTCCAGCTAATGCGATAGCCCCTTTTGATTCAGGCTCATCCATCTCACCATCACCACAAAAAACCCATACTTTTCTATCATTTCTTGGTACGAGACCTCTAGCAGACATATATCTCATAATATGAGCTTGGTAAATGCCCATAATTGGTCCAAGTCCCATTGAGACTGTAGGAAATTGCCAATAATCAGGCATCAACCATGGGTGAGGATAAGATGATAAACCAGGCTTTTTAACCTCGCTTCTGAAATTATCTAAATCCTCTTCATTTAAATAACCTTCTAAAAATGACCTAGCATATATGCCTGGAGATGAATGACCTTGATAGTAAATTAAATCTTCAAGCTGACCCTCTGAGCCTCTAAAAAAGTAATTAAATCCTACGTCATATAATGTTGCTGCTGAAGAAAATGTTGAAATATGCCCACCTAAATCGTCATCATTTTTATTTGCTCTTAAAACTAATGCCAATGCATTCCATCTAATAAGAGATCTGATCCTTCTTTCCATGAATAAATCACCAGGCATTTGTGCCTCTTCTTTTACTGGAATAGAGTTTCTAAATGGTGTGGTTAAATTATATGTAGGTATTGCGCCTTCTTCATTCAATCTCTTAGCTAATTTTGTCATTAAATAGGATGCCCTATCTAATCCCTCTTCCTCAATTATACTATTAATTGCATCTAACCACTCTCTTGTTTCTAATGGATCTTTATCTTCTGGATTCATATATATGCTTCATAAATGTATGAATAATTTTACTTTAGATTATGTTAAAAATATACAATATCTTGTATTTATCTTTAATATTGTAAATAAATTACAAATCTATATAATTAACAAAATGATTCTTGATACATTAGTTAACGGAGAAATAAAATTAAGTAAATCTGAAAAATGGATTGCTCTCTCTGTATTAAACAATCCGTCTAAAGTTATAAAACAATCTATAACATCTTTAGCTGAAGAAGCTGGTGTTAGTTTGCCAACAGTTAATAGATTTTGTAAAAAACTTGGTTTTGATGGATACCCTGCTTTTAAAATCCAAATAGCACAAGAAATTACTAATACTAATGAATTACTTGATAGATTTAATGTTGATAAAGATACTCCGGAAGTTGTAAAAAGAGTTATGACTGACATCCAATCAACAATTGTAAATGTTGGTCAAAATTTAAATCCACAATCAATTGATAAAGCAACTGACCTTCTTGCAAATGCAAAGAGCATTACATTTTTTGGATTAGGAGGATCCGGTCCTGTAGCCCTTGATGCGCAACATAAATTTTTTAGATTTGGTGTTCCTGTAGTTGCTCATACTGACTATATTAATCAAAGAATGATTGTGTCAATGATGAAAGAAGGTGATTTGCTTGTATCAATATCTTTTACAGGCAGAACAACTGAAATTGTTGAAACAGCTAAAATTGCAAAAAAGAATGGAGTTAAAACAATTGCATTAACCTCTGAGGACTCCCCTCTTGCCAAGCTTTCTGATGTGGTTCTTCATATTCATACACATCTTGAAAATAATCTACATATTCCAATGACATCAAGATTAGCTCATTTAGCCATTATTGATATTCTATCCGCAACAGTTCAAGCAAGATTTGGAAAAGTGTTTGACAGTAGAAAGGATGAGGTTGTTAAAAATATCGAAAAAACAAGAGTCTAATTTGAAGTTAATTTTCTGAAACAATCTGTACGTCAATCTTTTTCTGATTTAATAGATAGTTTATTGGCAATGAACTATCATTTCTTGCTTGATTGAGAACTTCCATTTTTTTCTTGTTTGGAACAAGCAAGAAGATATTTTTTGATTGAAGAATCATTGAAAGATTCATACTAACTCTTTTATGACATGGGTTACCCATAGGTTCAGTAAAAAAAATTTCAGGCTCTGATTGCAAGTCAAAATATTCCGGGTTTGTTTTGATTAATTTTGGGAACAATGAAGCGAAATGTCCATCCTCACCCATACCAAGAAGCATCACTGAGTATGGCCTTTGTAATGCAGCTAATTCTTTTGGCTCATTACAAATAGAAATAAATTTTGCATCAGATGCATTACCAGATATTAAAACCTCTTGAACTAATTTTTCATTAGAATCATTATGCGATACGTCAACTACCCTATCATCAACTAGCGAAATAGTTACATTAGGCCAATCTATATTCACTCTAGATAAATCTTCAAATATTTTAATAGGGCTAGAGCCGCCGCTAACTATAAAATTTGCATTTCCTTTAGCTTTGATATCTTGTTCTAACAAATTTACTATGTGCTTGCTTATTTCCTGCATTTATTTAAATGTTGATGATTTGAATTGCTTCTGAATGTTCTTCAGAAAAAATACTTGAAACCATGATAAATTTCAAAGTATCTCTTTCATAATATTTTTTTAGTATTTTTGTAACTTTAATAAGTGTGCCGTCATGATCATTTAAATTAGATAAATAAAATGGAATTGTTGAACCAACTAGTGATAATTGATTAAGTGTTTTTTTATTACCGGTGAATGTAAATATTGGAATGCCATGTGGTTTTGAATTAGAGATATAATTCGCTGTCTTACCTGTTCTTGTTATAGCAATTATTCCATCAGCATTTATTGATTCAGCAAGGTTTTTTGCAGCTACACCAATATGTTGCCAGTCTGAATTTGATACAAAATTCTTTTCATAACCAAGCGTTCTAAATTTTTCTGTTTTTTCAGCAATAGATTTAAGAAAATTTACACATTCAAATGGATATTTACCAATGCTAGTCTCACCTGACAACATTATTGCATCTGCCCCCTCATATATGGCATTTGCAATATCTGTAACTTCAGCTCTAGTAGGGGTTGGATTTTCTATCATTGATTCAAGTAAATGTGTTGCAACGATTGATCTTCTACCCCACTTAGCACAAGCATACATTATCCTTCTTTGTATATTAGGTAAATCCACCAAACTCGTTTCAATACCAAGATCACCTCTAGCTACCATAACTCCCCAAGCAGCTTTACTAATGTCATGAATATTATCTAGCCCTTCTTGATTTTCAATCTTAGCTATAATTTTTGCGTTGGATTTTTTCTTATCTAGAATTTCTTGCAGCTTTTCAAGATCTTCAGCATTTCTTACAAAAGATAAAGCTATAAAATCAACTTTGTTTTTAACACCAAAATTAATATCCTCGAGATCCTTAGATGTTAATGATGGTAGGTTTACTCTAACACCTGGTAAATTTACGTGCCTTTTTGATCCAAGCTTTCCGCCATCTAAAACTTTACAACGGAGCGTCTCTTCATCTTTCGAAAGAACCATAAAATTAATAAGCCCATTGTCAACTGAGATTCTTGACCCTTCGCTAACACTATGAATTAAGTCCTTATAATTAATTTTTATTGATGACGTCTCGACATCAACCTCATCACGAACTGTTAAGGTTACTTCCTCGCCAACATTTAATTCTAAAGGCAGTTCTGTATCCCCTGTTCTTATCTCTGGACCCTGAGTATCTAGAAGAATTCCAATTTTACCTATATTTAATTTTGATTCTTTATTTATTTTATTGATACGATCAATGATTAATTGAGCTGATTTGTGAGTTGCATGCGACATGTTTATTCTTGCTACATTCATGCCGTTATTATGAAGTTTTCTAAGCGCAGTAAGACTTTCAGTTGCAGGGCCTATTGTGCAAATAATTTTTGTTCGAGTAAATTTCATAACAGCTCTCTAAAGCATGAAGTATATACCTTTAAGGAAATTTTATGCTGTTTCTTTAAGAGAAATGGCAGAAATTTCTTTGATATATAGAGATAATTCTATCATTCTCTTTGAAAAACCCCATTCGTTATCATACCAAGCAAGAATTTTGGTTTGATTCCCTATTTGGTAAAGATGATTGCTATCAAAGATAGATGATGAGGGGTTATGATTGAAATCAGTACTTACAAGAGGTAAGTCGCATACTGACAAGATTCCTTTGTATTCATTGTTAGATGCATTTCTAATTATCTCAATTAACTCATCAAGACTGAATGACTTTTCTGCTTCAAAGGTAAAATCTAACATTGAAACATTTAGTGTAGGCACCCTTGTTGCCATGCCATTAAGTTTTCCATCAAGTTCAGGAATTACCAAACCAATTGCTTTTGCTGCTCCTGTTTTAGAAGGAATGATTGAGGCTGATGCAGCTCTTGCTCTATATAAATCAGAATGAGCTACGTCTAATAAACTTTGATCATTTGTGCTTGCATGAACTGTATTAACAAGACCGCTTTTAATTGTATAGTTTTCATGAATAATTTTAGCAAGTGGTGCTAAACAGTTTGTTGTACATGAAGCATTGGAAATCACAATATCATCATCTGATAATTCATGATGATTAACCCCATATACAATAGTTTTGTCTGGATCTTGAGCAGGAGCAGAAATTAAGACCTTTTTTGCTCCAGCTTTGATATGTTTTAAAGCAGCTTCTTTAGAAGTAAATATTCCAGTACATTCAAATACTATATCTACTTCGAGTTCTTGCCATGGTAAATCTTCTGGATTTCTTTCTGAGAAATATTTAATAGATGATTCATCTATTTTTATTTCATTATTTTTTATAGTTACTTCGTTTGCGATAGATCTATGAATTGAATCATATTTAAGCAAATGAGCATTTGATTCTATTTTTCCTAAATCATTAATAGCTACTAACTCTAATTCACCACCTTGTGATGAGAGATACCCTGCTTCGATTAAATGTCTGGTAATATTTTTACCTATTCTTCCAAATCCATTAATTGCAATTTTCATATTTAAATAGTTAATTTGTAAATGTAAATTATTTACAATATATTAAAATAATATTATATATTGTATAATATTTTCATTAATATACAAAATTAACTAAAGTTTTTTAATTAATACTTAATAATTATTATGAGCGAATTAATATTTTCAGGAATTAATCTTATGCTTACTGGCATGATTACTGTATTTATTTTCCTAGCAATATTAATTGTATTGATAAATGTTTCAGCCCTATTTTTTAAGGATGATGTTAAAGTTTTAGATTCAAATCTAAACAAACCCCTAAACAAAGAATTAAAAGAAATACCAAAAGAGCATTTGAAAATAATAAATCTGATTAACAAGAGAATTTTTAATGGATAAGAAAAAAATAGGTGTCACAGAAGTAGTACTAAGAGACGGTCATCAATCTCTATTAGCTACAAGACTTAGGTATGAGGATATGGAAGCTATTCTATCTCATATGGATTCAATAGGATTTTGGTCGGTTGAATCTTGGGGAGGAGCAATATTTGACTCATGTATAAGATATCTTGGTGAAGATCCTTGGGACAGAATAAAAAATATAAAGTCTAAAATGCCAAATACACCTCAACAGATGCTATTACGAGGTCAAAATTTGCTTGGTTATAAGCATTACTCTGATGAAATTGTGTATAAATTTATTGAAAAATCTAAAGAAAATGGTGTTGATGTTTTTAGAATTTTTGATGCTTTAAACGATACAAGAAATATGGAAACTGCCATAAAAGCTACTATTGATGTAGATGGTCATGCTCAAGGCACTATGTCTTATACCACAAGCCCGGTTCATAATATGCAGACATGGTTAGATTTGGCTTCAAAGCTTCAAGATCTTGGATGTCATACACTTGCAATAAAAGATATGGCTGGGCTACTAGACCCGTATGTTGGATATGATCTTGTATCCAAACTTAAAGAAAGGATTGAGATTCCTATTCATCTTCATAGCCATGCCACTACTGGGATGTCCACAACAACGGCAATTAAGTGTATTGAAGCAGGATTAGATAACGTCGATACTTCAATATCATCAATGAGTATGACCTATGGGCACTCAGCTACTGAGACTATAGTTGGTATTTTAAAAGATACAAAATATGAGACGGATATTAAGTTAGATAACTTAGCTCCAATTGCAAAACATTTTAGAGAAGTTAGAAAAAAATATATTGATTTTGAAGGATCGCTTAAGGGTGTTGATGCAAGAATTATTACTTCTCAAGTTCCCGGCGGAATGCTTACAAATCTTGAAAGTCAGCTAAAAGAACAAAATGCGATTGATAAGTTTGATGAAGTAATAGATGAGATTCCAAATGTTCGCTCTGATTTGGGGTACATACCACTTGTAACTCCAACATCACAAATTGTAGGAACGCAGGCAGTAATAAATGTGCTAAATAATGAAAGATATAAGGTTATAACAAAGGAAACTCAAGCCATTCTAAAAGGTGAATATGGTAAAACTCCTGCAGATGTTGATAAAAAATTACAGGATAAAGTTCTTGGTGATAAAGATCCAATAACATGCCGTCCTGCAGACCTCATAGATAAAAATGAGTATAAACTCACGAAAGAGAGGTATTTAAAATCACTAGAAGAAAATAATATTAGTGTTGATGATACTGAAGAAAATATACTTATCTATACCCTCTTTCCTGAAATAGGATTAAAGTTCTTAGAAAATAAAGAAAACAAAGATTATTTCGAAAAATCTCCAACTCAGTTAAGTGAAGAAAAAAATGGATATTATAAAGTTGTAATAGATCAAACAGATTATCTGGTTAAGTATTCACAAACTAATGAACCAGAAATAATAAATGGTAATTCAAATTCAGAACTTCAATCAAATAATGAGCCTGTATCAGATGAAACTGGTATGCTTGTAAATGCTCCATTAGCTGGAAATATTTTTAGAATTGAAAAAAATGTTGGAGATAATGTTAGTGATGATGAAACCATTATTGTTTTAGAGGCAATGAAAATGGAGACAACAATCAAAACACCAACTAGTGGAAAAATTAATAAAATCTTCATCAAAAATGGTGACAAAGTCCAATCAGGCGATCCTTTATTTGAGGTAGTTTAATGAACTTAATTGAATTTTTTTCAACTCTAGGAATATTTAGTATAACAATAGGCCAATCTATAATGATACTTGTTGGATTGCTTTTGATATACCTGGCAATAAACAAGAAATTTGAACCATTACTGTTACTACCAATTGGATTTGGTGCTCTATTAACAAATATTCCTGAAATTGGTTTATCTATGAGTCCAATAGAAAAACTTATTTATACCAATAATCCCATTGAAATAAGCACTGTTATTTCTGAGCTATCTATTACTGGATTAAATCTTTCCGAATTTTTAAAGAATGCATCATTTAGTGAACTTCAATTGTTAAATATTGCTGCACAGAATTTAGGCTATACTCCTGGAATCTTATATTTATTTTATGAGACTGCTATTGGATCAGGTATAGCTCCGTTATTAATTTTTATGGGTGTGGGTGCCATGACAGATTTTGGCCCACTTCTGGCAAACCCTAAGACATTAATATTGGGGGCTGCTGCTCAGTTTGGTATATTTGCAACGGTAATGGGTGCGCTTCTTTTAGATTATTATGGATTGATAGAATTCACTTTAAAACAAGCGGCTGCAACTGGCATAATTGGTGGTGCAGATGGTCCAACTGCTATATATGTTTCATCAATCCTTGCGCCTGAATTATTAGGTCCAATTGCTGTAGCTGCATACTCATATATGGCTTTAGTACCATTAATCCAGCCACCAATTATGAAAGCCTTAACAACAGAAAATGAAAGAACTATTTCTATGGTTCAACTAAGGAATGTGTCTCAGAAAGAGAAAATAGTCTTTCCAATTATGCTTTTTTTACTTGTTGGACTTCTTCTTCCAAGTGCAGCACCGCTTCTTGGTATGCTCTGTCTTGGTAACTTAATGAAAGAATCATTAGTAGTAGATAGGCTTAGTGATGTTGCACAAAATTCATTAATAAATATAGTAACTATATTCTTAGGTCTATCAGTTGGGTCCAAGCTAGCAGCAGATAAATTTTTATCACCTGAAACTTTAGGTATTTTAATACTTGGTATGGTTGCTTTTGCTATTGGAACTGCAGCTGGAGTTTTGGTAGCAAAACTTTTAAATGTATTTAGTAAAACAAAAATCAATCCATTGATTGGAGCTGCAGGAGTTTCTGCAGTACCCATGGCAGCTAGGGTTGTTAATAAAGTTGGGCTTGAATACAACTCACACAATCATCTACTAATGCATGCAATGGGGCCAAATATAGCTGGCGTTATAGGCTCTGCAGTAGCTGCAGGTGTAATGATTAAATTCTTGGGTTAAATTTCAGACGAAAAAAAACAGAGACTAGCTCTGTTTCTTTAAGTTCGAGATCCTTAGGGGTCCAAAGTGAGATTTTCTCTGGCTCCTTGAGTTCTTTCTCTTGAACTCTTGGTGGGTTACTAAGCTCTTTTTTATCGTCGACTCTTAGCAACGCTTTCACCCTATGGGCTCTTCCTTCTTGACCTCTCTAACTCCCGTCTGCAGTTGATTGTTAGTCGGAATCAAGTTGGTCTATTAAATATACTCTTCTTAAATTCTAAGTCAACACTTTATTTA
>Ga0213865_10002972_pt1 | contig 10530 bp, 13 predicted proteins | sample PICome_6_FD_160100 | JGI IMG/M metagenome (GOLD analysis project Ga0213865, IMG submission 160100) | Coastal seawater microbial communities near Pivers Island, North Carolina, United States - PICO282 | ecosystem: Environmental > Aquatic > Marine > Coastal | place: USA: North Carolina... | reverse complement strand
ACAAGGACACAGCTAGCAAATTGTCGAAGTGGAGTTCTAACCCCCGCCATGATAGGTGTGGGAATGTTGATTTTGTGCTTTGAGATTGCGTTGTAGTATCGCTTGACATAATCGAGACGTGTGTCTGTAGGATAATTTTGGAAGAGAGTAACCGCGATCATCATATACATGTATTGTGGCGTCTCATACATTTCGCCACTGCTACGATCTTGGACCAGATACTTATCAACTACCTGGCGAAGACCAGCATAGGTGAACAACATGTCACGATCATGATCGATCCAACTATCAATCCTTGCCCACTCTTCTGCAGTATATTTACGCAAGATCTCGCCATCATATACACCATTTGAAACACACTTGTAAGCATGTTCTACTACAGATGGATGTCCATTCACCCAGTCAGATCCAAAAACTTGCTTACGAACTGCGAAAAGAAGAAGGCGGGCAGCAACGAACTGATAGTTAGGAGTGTCTAGACTGATCAGATCGCTGGCAGAACGCACCAGGATCTCCTGAATGTCCTTCGTCTCGATGCCATCGAAGAACTGGAGACCCGAGTTCATTTCGACCTGAGAGGCGCTTACGCCGCTCCCTAATCCCTCGCAAGCTTCCTCTACCATCTTGTGGATCTTATCAAGGTTCAACGCCTCTACAGCGCCGCTACGCTTCTTTACTTTGATACCGTGCCCGTTTGTCATACTTTCTTCCAATCGTTAAATTTAAGAGTTGCTTCTAATCCACTGTAGACATTAGAGTCTACTACATCTTGAACATTATGTCCAGCAAGGACCATATCATTGATGTCTTTTTGTTGTATTTTCTTTGGCCAAATGACTACCTTATCTCCTCGGTCGATGACTTTGGAGATTCTGGCGACGATCTCTCTGTTGCGTGGTTCATTATCAAATATCCAAATATAATTGCTCCAACCAAACGTCCGAACATCAGCGTCGGACCCAGCCATAGCAACAGAGTTTTCAAGGAAGGTCGCATCAAATGGTCCCTCTACAATATAAACAGGTTTGTTTTCTTTTACTCTATCCAGTCCGAAGATCTTGGGTTGTTCCTCGTCCAGCATGATCGTGATGTATCTTAGTTTTGCCTTAGGGGCAAGTGATCTGCCTTGGTATCCAAAGAGGTTACCTTCTTTGTCTCGGAATGGAATAATAATCCTGGGACTATCTTGCTTGAGGTTGTCAAACATCTTCTTTTGTTCATTTGTCCAAGCTTTGAACTTAGGACAATAGTAGAAGTAATCTAGATCTTTGATGCCTCGGTTTTCAAGATATTCTCTCGCTGGGTGAGAAATATTTAGCTCAGAAATCTTTTCCAACCCTGTATCGCGTTTTACAAATTTGGGTTCCTTAAACTCAAATTTAGGATTGGGGACTGTTGTGCCTTTGCCTGTCTTGCCATCCTTAAATTTCTCCATGACATACTGGTCATGAAGGAATGTATCCTGATCCTTTAAGAAGTTTGCAAGTGTTCTCCCCATGCCGCAGTTGTGGCACTTGAACACAAAGTCATTCTTGATCTTAAACAAATATCCCCTCGCCTTATTGCGTCTCTTCTGACTATCACCGCAGTAAGGACACCTGAAGTTATACAGGTCTGCCTTCTTGCGACTGAAGAGAACTAGGCGAGAGGATACTAGTTGGATATACTTTACGTCAATAAATGACATTCATTACAAAGGCTTCACGACCTCCATAGTAGCAGCGGTTGCTGGCAATGTCAATAGTCTGATGATAGGTGGAGCCACTTGTAACACTGTCACAATAGTGGCAATGACAGCAGTAGCACCAATAACAAACCTTGTGTTCCTATCGGTTTTCTTATTCAGTTCTTCAATCTTTTGATCCAATTGTTTAAACATACGATCATCATACTTCTGATGATCTTTGATCATTTGGATTATAGCATCATTCACACGCTCACCTTCATCTAAACGATTTTCATGGCGCTCAAGGACAATAGCAATCTTGTTACTATTGTCCGAGATTGTCGAGACTGCTCGCTCAAGTTTGTCGAGCATCTCTTTACTCAGGTCTTCATATATGTCAAGTTTGGATTGTAAAACTTGTAACTTGGCTAGACCGAACATGTTGCTCCCGTATCAAACGTTACGGATAGCAAAGTCAAGAGCAGATTGATACGAAGCAGCGTCCTTATTGAGCATGTATTGGAACTGTTGCTTGTGTGTATCATCTAACTGAGCATAACAAGCAGCAATACGCTTTGCTGAGAAGTTATCGAGGTTTTGAACTCCACCATCCGAGAACTGGATCTTGGCGAATGAACCTTCACCTGCGGGGTTCAATTCAGAAGTTGCTACATCGAGAGCAACTTGGATTACATCTTGATTTTCCATCATAACATTACCTGTAGGTTCAAATGAATTTTTCTGTTGGACTTTTTTCTGTTGCTCCTTCTCTTTCTTCTTGAAGTCAGAGAGACGAGCTTTCATGAGAGTGTCCATCTCTTTCGTCTTGCTCATCATTTTCTCTTTCGCTTCCTTACGCTTCGACTGAAGTTCTTTTTGGCGATTGAGTTTCTTTCCTTGCTGGATTTGCTTTTGTGCCCTCTCAGTGTCGGACACAATCGCTTCATCAATTTGAGTTTCTAATTGTTCTTTCATTTTTCTGCGTTGAATACGATTGAAAAGGGCACGGGCACCTTTAGAGCGACCGTCTACTTTATCTTGATTACCTTTCTTATACTTACGATGCTGTCTAGGATTTACAAACACAAAGGCAGGTGGCAGTGCGAGACCAGATCCGTCTCCCGCTACCATTTCATTCAAATTAGGTTCAGACTTTTCAGACATTCCTGGTCAACATCCTCGTTTAATAGGGGTGGTAATCTATTTAGAAACAACATAAATGCCTTGATTTGAGACCAGTATGTTGCTTCAATCTTATAAAACAGGAGTGGTGTTCCTGCTTCACCAAACACATTATACAATACAATCACATGATTTAGAATAAGGTGGGTCTTCAATTCACCCGTCGTCTCGTATCTTTTCAGTAGTCTTTTGATATACTTGAACCTTTTCAGGTCTTCTTCAAAATCACTGTAAGTTACTGACGACGGGTTATTGTAGTTTTGAATGGCAAAGAACAACCAGTTATCTGGCGTCAGTTCACTAAAATTCATTTAGATTATGGGTTGACTGTTAGTGTAGCATCGTTGGAAACAACTTCCTCACCACCAACAGTGTTGGTTACCTTGACACGGAACTCATAACCATCTAGAGCAACGGTTACATCGCCAGCAGCAATTGTGAGTTCACCAGCAACTGAAGTGGTGTCATAGATGCCACCATCAAGAGATGCGGTTACATTTGCCCAACGACCATTAGCGGTCTTCTGACGCTGCCAGGTGTAAACAAGAGTTCCAGAATCAGTAGAAGAAACTGAAGCAGCATCAAAGGTAACTGCGTTTCCAGCAGTAACTGTGACAGCAGCAAGAGTGCCAACTGTGATTGCCGATGCTACATCTGCTGCGATGTCGTCGTCACCATCAGCAGTATTAACAGGAGCATCCTTGAATGATACAAGGTGCTGTGCTTTATGACGAGTAGCACCAGAAGAATCAGTATAAGTCATATACTCCCACCAACCAGGAGCAGTGAGTCCACGCTCTATGTTCTCAGCAAGGGTTGCCTCAACATCATCAATAAAGATTGAACGGCGGGCAGCAGTAGCATAACCCTGAGCACCAGAAACAGTGCTATCGCCATCAACGATCAGGGTGTTATCGTGATCATACTTATCTACAGAATTCTTCTCAGTGGTATTGAGAAGTTTCAAGCTTTGTGCGTCTGTTTCAGCGCGACTATACAGGGACATGGATACTTACTCCAGTTGATAAACTATTTTCCTAAATTTTATTTATAAAAATAGGGGACTTGCGTCCCCTAGATATCACTCAGCAGGAGCTTCTTCTCTTGCTGCGATTGCTTTCTTGACAACTTCTAGAAGTTGATCATCCATTTCGGTCTTGGTCAATTTGACTGCTTTCTCTAGAACGAGAATACAGATCTCAACTAGTTTTTCTCCTAGTTCTTCGTTGTCGGGAACTTTGGCAACGGCATCCTTGACGACCTTAGCGGCAAGGGGAAGTAGAAATGAGAGCATTGTAATTCAGCATAATGAGCTGAACTATTTATTTGCTCTTCATGTAATCTGATGCGGTCTGGATATAGTCAGCAGCAAGAGTGATCTTTGACTGAACCCACTCAGGAAGATTGTCTGCTGGTTGTAGTAGATCATGAAGTTCTTGAGCGTTACGGATGACACCTTTTAGTTGTGTCTTTGCCATGTCTCCTTCATAATCATACTCACCCTTGTCATAGTTCTCCTTCATCTTCTTGTTCTTATGCTTCCAAGCAGTAGCATAAGCAATTGACTTTTCATCATCAGACAACTTACCATCCTTGGCATATCCTTTCTTGATATGCTTTACCATTCTCTCATACTTGGCACCTTCGGGTGCTTTCTCTTTGATGAGATCTGGATGTGGAGCGTAAAGAGGTCCTTGATAATTACCAGCGAACTTAACGCTTTCATTATTGACTTGAGTTGTCATACCCTTCTCACCATCTTTGATGGTAGGTAGGACTTCTACAGTGCCCTTCTTCTTTTTGCCCTTGCGTTCTTTGTCTTTACAACCGCACTCTTCACGAAGTTGTTTGAATGTCTTCATTTCTTACCCTTCATTGCTAAGATCTTAGAAACTTTCTTACGACGAGCATGGAGATACTTGTCAGAATTATCTACATCACCATCGTTGTCAATGTCCTTATCCTTTCTGTCAGCGTGATCGCCCTTGAGTTCTTTGTGGTTGACGGGATCTAGTTTCTTCTCTGCTAGTTCTTCGCCTTCTGGTTCGAAACCTGCCTTGACACAATCATCAACTTTCTTGCCGCCCTTCATCTTGGTGCCAGCATACTTGTAACCTTTCCAGCAAGCCTTGCCGTCTAGACCCTTGACCTTCTCAATGACATAGGTCTCGCCGTCAACCTCATACTCTTCACGCTCAAGAACTTCTACTTCCTCATTCTTGGGAGCACTTTCTTGACCGACATATCTACCCTTCTTAGCGGTCTTCTTACGCTTAGTGGTATCTTCGATCTCAGCACCATTTGACTGAGGATCCATACCATCGAAAGGTGCTTCACTAATGGTGGTATTCTGGAAGGTGTCGCCTCCCATCCATCTACCATAAGCTTCCATCAACCCAGATGAAAACTCATCGTTGCTGTTGACGTTATTAATTGGCTTCTGATATTTCATCGTTTAATAAGGAGGTTCTTCTCGTATTATTTATAGATCTAATATTCTTGATCCACTCACGGAACATCTGACCTTCCTCAGAAATCACAATAGCATAGTTGCCACCAACCCTGTGTATATGTCCCTTATCTCCTGTGCGAGAAGACATTACAGCATCACCTTCACGAAAGACATGATGCTGTCTTTGTTGTTGACGCAGTGCTTCTTCTCGTAGTTTCTTAAAATCTTTCATTTATAATCTTTAGGCAAGTTTAGCGCAATCTCATCCATGAGAGCACGACAATCACGATCATTTAATGCTCTGGGAATACCAGAACGAAACAACTTGAAGTCTCCAGCAGCTGCTGCTCTTCGCATTTTCGTTCCTGAAATAGCAAAGGTATCACCATCAGCGTCTCTGCTTCCAGAAGATTGAATATCAATCTTTCTGAATGAGAAATCTTTACCATTGTATTTATGGAGGAACTGCATGGCAGAAACCCTGTCAGATCCTACTAAAAAGACAACCTCATCATATCCTGCCATCATAAGATCTTGCAGGATTTCAACGGGTTGTCTTGGACCTGAGAATATTTTACCACGATGTTCTGGGAACATCTTATCCATGTAATACTTCTTGCGATCAGGAGGAAGAGGGTTATTGCCTTTCGTATCTACACTCTGAGAAATATAAATGCGATAGTCATGTGAACCAGCAGCGCGTTTCACACCATCAAAGTTCTCTTTGTGTCCTGTAGTGGGAGGTTGGAACCTACCAAATGTGAAGTAGCAAACCTTTCCGTCTAACGCCATTGCTTCTGTAAGGTGAAGTTATTGTAAGCAAACTCCAGACGATTGACAAACTTGATCATGCTGCCATCCTTGTGAAGAACATATCCTTCTGGAGTTGTGACCTTATATCCCTTATCCGTCTGAACGAAAGTTCTGAACTCTTCAAGGTGGTCTAGTTTATCTATAACCATTTGCTTCACTGCTTGTAATTCCTTATACAAAGCAATCATCGCCTTGAACTTATAAACATTATTTACAAGATAGTTCTCACTCTCGTAAACAAGGTTGCGCTTCTTGACTAGGTTAGCAGGAGTCTTGATCTTGGCAAGTTCCTTACTCATCTTCTCATGATAGAAGTTTGCTAGATCATATAAAGCTTCATCAATATTAGAGATACTCTGAGCATTCTTGATTTGACTATTGAAGAATGGTTTCAAAAAAGTAGAGATATGAAACTTAGCATCACCAGTGCTACCACTAGCACCAACTAGTTCGTCAAGAAAATCTCCACAGATGCGACACATACGTTCAATCTTAGAGATATAGTTATCAAACTTTCTCATCTCTGCCTTGGAGAATCCAACACGATGCATAGGAGTATCGTTGTCGATAACTGCCACTTCAGGAATTTTATTGAAAGTATTGATAGGAGCACCAGCTTTTGCCTGCATCTCAGCAAGAGAATCGCCAGTGTAGTGCGTATGAAATACTACTCCAATCTTAGCTCTGCCAACTTCTTTACCAATATCGTGGTCAGTAGGGATGCCATAAGTAATAGTGTTTGGTCGAAATGTGTAGAGTCTTTCTCCATTCACAGTCTCCGTATTCCTAGTCGAATCAGTAAAAAGTAAATCACCTTGGATAACACCTTTGATACCCAACTTACTAAAGTAGCGCAAAGAAAACTTTAGTTTCTCTGCCAGATCACCATCATAATAAGAATCAACCGCTTGTTCAGTAGCACACAGTTTAGGTTCAGTTTTGTTGAATACAGACTTAGTGCCAACAAAAAATACACCAGACAAAGGATCAACACCACAGACAACAGAAGGTGCTCCGTCCCACTTGGTCTGCATGAAACCACCACTCTCTTGCTGACCTAGCATCTTTCTCAGTTCTTTCAGAAAGGATACTGCTGCCATGCAACCATCGACGCCGTAGTTCAGCATCTCGTCTTCGAGGTGTTCTAGGTGCTTGAGTTGCTTGATGTTTGCCATCTATCTATGATACACGATTTTGGTTGGTGGATGGGAGGTGTAGGACAGTTTGCGAAGTGTCCATCAGTCCATCAGTTTTACATGAACCGATGACTTATCTGTTTGAGATCCAGCATAACAATACAATGCTTTCATGATCTCATCTTGTTTTCCAGAAGTTAGAATACAATCTAATAAACGAAGACCCATCAACTTACTATATCTGTAAGATTGAGTTTGGTTGGCAACCTCAGCTCTTGCTTGCACATCTCCAGGATATCCCGTTTTAGTATTTGTGCCACAATATTTGCCAAGTAATTTAACCAATTCATCATTAATGGCATCCTTCTTAGATTTATTTGTTGGCTTACAATCACTCCAAAATGTTTTATTGTTCCAACCAGTTGTAATACCAGTGTAAGAAACACCAAGAGATTTTAGAATTTCAACAATACTTCCACCACCACAACGACCCTGTGCTGCTGAAGATCCTTTCTTTTCTATCTGCCAAGAAGGAGATGATGCTCCACCAAAGTTTCTTGACTGAAATCTATCTGCTTCACCACCACCCCTTTTCCAATAAAGATAGACATCCATTGGAAAAGCATCTTCACCACCAACGAGTCTGGTATCTTTAAATTTTACCCAATACTGTCCCCACTTAACATCTTCAAGTTCTTTCATCTTATCGTTTGGATCATAGTTCAAAACTTTTAGTTTTGCTTGATTTTTCATTTTCTTAAGAGAAACACCAATCAATTCTCTTTCTTCATATTTTTCTTTTATGAATTCATTTATTGTATCAACCGTTTTGTAATTATCCAACTCACTTGCATTGAATGTCGTTGATACCATCCAGATATCCGCTGGATTCCATTTGTCTTCCGAAGAAAAAACTACCCTGACACTAGGGTCTTTCATCATACTTTTCCTGGCTCTTTGATATGCTTTTTTAATTTCTTTGTCGTCTGGTCCGCCACCCCTACAAAAAACATAACTCTTGCCAGAACTATGAAACGCTTTCCACAATTCATTTGCTCCCCTAATAGAAGATATCTGCCACTCTCTTGATAATTCATCTGGAAGTAATTGCTCAAAAGGCACATCAACATCAATTGTTTTTGATGCTTTCTCAAGATCACTTATGGAAACAGGAAGGTCCTCATCTATTGTTCCACGATACACATTAAAAGCAAGAGCAGCATAAAGACATTGTGCTGCTTCATTCCTCGCAGTTTCAGCAGCACCGCCGCCAGATCCACCACCTTGAGGTTTGATATCGATTCTTAAAGTTTTACCATTAACATCAATGTCTAATTGATTGCCAGTTCCTTTAGTATCAACAGCAGTATATCCTTTGCTGGATATACTTTGTCCAATCATAGACGCTGCTTTTGTTCTCTTTGCTCTCGGAACAATTACTTTAAGAGCAAAGAAAATTTTTGATCTACTTGTTGGATCTGCAATTTTTGTTATATCAAATTCATAAAAAGAAAAATTTTCATTACCAAGCGAATCCATAACATCATAGATTGCTTTTTTATATTCACCACCAATTCCAGATAAATCTACTTGCTTAGGCATATAAAAAACCTCCCTCTAGTTATTTAGAGTGGAGGTCGTTGAGATAGTCTTTTTCATTTTGATAAGGATGCTTTTTGCCAGACCAGATCTCATATCCTTCTACAAGATCTGGGATCAACCACTGGTCCACCCGATAGCAATACTTCCAGTTGGCAGGTTGAATACAATTCATCACGACAACTTGGAAGAATGCTACCAAGTGGATCCAGAAACTAAGCATCAGCGGTCGTCAGCAGCACGATTTTCAGAGTAATAAGCATCAAAGGTTCCTTCAGGATAACGCTTAGCAAGTTTCTTGATGTTTGTATCTAGGACATCTTCCATAGAGATACCCAGTGCCATGGTTGCTTGTGCCACATACCACATAATATCACCCAACTCAATAATAAGATGTTCTCGATTGTCGCTGTTCCAAGCCTTACCTTGGAAGACCATCTTCTTAATGATCTCAAGGAACTCACCACCTTCAGCATTAATCCCAACGCCAGCAGTAAGGAGACGCTCAATATTGGCACCCTCACGATCCAACTCGCCAATACGATCAGCGAAGTCAACAAAGTTCGTTGAAGCATTGGAAGTAACCTGTGCCACGAACTCTTCATAATTACTAAAATTAATCATACATTCCACTCAGCAAATTTAGATAGACGGTTTTGTGTTTGTGTAAATTGAGCGAAGTCCTCACCAGGATCTTCACTATCGATGCTGATAGCGGAAGCATCGTCCGCTACATCATACAGCTTCATCTTCGATCTGTCAATTCCCACCATGAATTTTCTTGAGGTAACAAGGTCTGAGTATCGGTTTTTAAGTTGTTTGACCATGAGGCGACCTTGTTGTTCAAGTTCCTCAGTAGAGATAAGGGCAAACATAAAATCAGCAGTGGCAGGAAGACCAAAAGACTCAGAAGTATCGGTAAGATCAGGGTCAGAATTACCAAAACCACTGCGAGTAGTTTGAGTAGCTGAGACAATAGGAACATTACATTCCACAGCAAGACCCCGAAGCTCCTCAGCAATCGCTTTGACATACGTGTAAGAATTAACAATCGCACCTTTATACCTCGCACTAGCACATATATTAAGATAGTCCACGAAAATAATATCGGGTTTGAAATCTTTCTTCAACTTCAGATCACTGAGCAATGCCTTGAAGTGTCCAGCATGAGCAGACGCTGTGGGATACTCTTTGATAATAAGTTTGCCTCGGGTCTTTCTAGCAATCTCCTGAACCTTACTAGTAAAGATAACCTGAGGAAGATCTACGATATCCTTGACACCAACATTCAGAAGGTTTGCGTCAATTCGCTCAGCAATTTTTTCCTCTGCCATTTCACATGTAATGTAGAGAACGTTGTAGTTCTGAGTGAGCGCGGCAGCAGCCGCATGGCACATGAATAGAGACTTCCCGACGCCTGTACCAGCAAGAGCGACATTGAGAGTCTTGTTAGAGAGACCACCTTTGGTAATGAAGTTAAACTTTTCGAGATCAAAGGGAACTTTCTCCTCTTTGCGGTGATAGAAATCATAGCGTTCTTCTGCTTGTTCTGTGTAATCATGTCCTATGTGTTCGTCGAACGATACTGCCAGGGCTTCTTGTAAGATACCTGGGATCGCATCCTTTGATATTTTCTTATCGCCTCCATCTGCGATCTTGATCGACCGCATGAGGGCGAGGTA
>Ga0213865_10002970_pt1 | contig 10531 bp, 11 predicted proteins | sample PICome_6_FD_160100 | JGI IMG/M metagenome (GOLD analysis project Ga0213865, IMG submission 160100) | Coastal seawater microbial communities near Pivers Island, North Carolina, United States - PICO282 | ecosystem: Environmental > Aquatic > Marine > Coastal | place: USA: North Carolina... | reverse complement strand
TTTGGGGCTATTTAGTGAAGACATTGACTTTGAGTCCAAACGACTTTTGGGGAATTTTCCGCAAGCATATTCTCATTTGGCATTGATTGATAATGCGCTGAATTTTAATTAAAAATCAATTCGCGCTTTTTAGTATTTTCGCATTCACATTGGGGATGTAGCTCAGTTGGCTAGAGCGCTTGACTGGCAGTCAAGAGGTCGAGGGTTCGAATCCCTTCTTCTCCACTACTACCTTCTTCTTTATAAGAGCATTACAGCTATGATAAAGATAATATAAAAATGGCAACTATTTGGCAACTGCCTTTTGGCTATACTTTGAAAAAACTTGATTAATCAAAGTTTATAAGACATATTTACCCTGTATTGAGCTTATAACTTTGAGTGAAGCATATACCACATTAAGTACATTGTGAAATATTTAAGTATATAATGAAGTTGAAAAACTTCAAAAAAACATGTCTGTAAATAACTTTGTAAACCAAGTAGGTATTTATCCCACTCACCCACCAAAGTTAGAGCTTAAAGAAACACACCTCAAGTAAATTAATGTGGATAACTCAACTATCTTTTAACCATTTGTAAGAATATACTTAGAGCATAGACTTTAAGAGCCTAATAAAGTTTGTGGATTAGTTCTTTTTAAAAACCTTAACTATGTCGTTTGCTGAAGTAGCTATTGAGAGCGAGATAAACAACCAACCTAAATTGTCACCGCCATTTAAATAGACAACGCCCAATACTAAAAGACCCAAGCCTACAACAATATTCAATTTAGATAATAGCTTGACCAACTTAAGTTTTTTCATCATGTTATTTTTATGTTTTACCGCCAAACTCGTTATTTGTTTTTAAATTTTTCATTGCTAAGTATGTAATATACAGAAACCAAAAAAAGAATATCGTTGTGAATAAGTCATTATGCTCTTTACCAAGATAGAAGTCAGAGTATATTAAATATGCCCCAATCAATAATGAGCCAAAGTACAGGACTTGCGGTAAATATTTTACAGAGTATATAATTTTTTCTAATCTATCCATAGCTCAAAACAGTTTCTTCATCGTATTGTTTTTAGTGGTACTAATTTAAATTTTTTTGGAATTACTATATAGAACCAAGAGCTACTAATGCCACAGATAACACAGCCAAAGTTCCATATAAGCCCCCCTCTAAAGCTTTTAACACAGATTTTTGTCTTGCGCCCTTTTTATATCCTTCTAAATAATCTAAATCATCAATAATTAATTTATTTTTTTCGGTAATTCCCAAATTATGTGGTTTTTGGTTTGATGTTACGTATACAATAAGTATTGGTGCGCCAATACTGAGAATTGAGGGGATTCCTAAAATTAAATTGCCCATTTGGTTTCTTGCGTATCTTTTACCATCCAAAAATCCAAGACTATATTTTTCATTTGATGTTAATTCTTGGTCAAAAGTAAGACTCAATATGTCTTTGTTTTTAATGATTTTGATATCTAAGCCTACATTCATTTTTATTTTATTCCTTCCAATATCTATAACTTGTCCTTGAATATATTTTCCATTTTGTAGAATTACGTAATCATAGGTAATCTCGTTCGCAAATGTTAAGCTACTTATAAATACAGTGATGCATATTATTAATTTTTTCATCGTATTGTTTTAATTCACTAAAAGTCCATAATATAATCTACAATTAAAATACAAGCATAAATTCCAATAATTGGAAGAGATATAAGCACACCTGTTTTTGAATATGAAAACTGTTTAATTTTAACTTCATAAATACCCTTTTCAGCTATCTTGAGGGTTTTTCCATCCCACGTTGATATATATAGATTTTGTTCATCTTTTTTAACCAACGTACCATTGTATTTCGTCCCATCAATCATAACAACCCTAATTTTTTGGTATTTTTCAACTTTAGTACTATCGTAATCAATAGATTTATAGGAAGAGCAGCTTTGAAATAAAAGAGAGAAGAAAATTAAAGAAAATACCAATAGTTTCTTCATCGTATTGTTTTTAGTTGTATGGTGGCCCTGAATTAATGTGATTTATAACTTCATCACAATTACTGAAACCTAATTCAAAAAAACAAGAACAACCAAATTCATCAATTCTTAATAGAATATCATCCTTTAAATAATTTCTTTCGCCACTAAATGTATACACATAACCAAATTGCTCGTCATAGGCGGGCCAACCTTCATAAGAGATTCCTAAATACCCAAAATCAGGATAGAGTAAATTAGCGTCCACTTCAATTATATCTAAACCTAATAACCCCTCATATGAGATACACGCGATTCTCTCAAACCCTGTGCCACTATTGTAAACTTCATTTCTTTCTTTCCATAATTGCACATTAACTAATAAAATTGCTCTTGACCTCAGGTACTCTTCTAATAACAATAGTTTCAAAGCATTCATTTTTGAATAGCTCTGTACTATTTCATATCCATAGTAATCAAGAATCATTTTAGCAAAATTTACAGAGCTTTGATAAGATAGCTCAGAAATAAAATTTTCAAACTCTAATTCTAAGTTTAGATGCTGATTATAGTAATTTTCAAATAATTCAAGCTTACCATTAATGTCATTTAGGTAATTTTCAAACTCGTTTATTTTATTTAAATGAGATTCTTCTGACCCATCAGATGATAAGTTATGATATTCGGTCATCCATTCTACCGGGTCGTAGAGGTTTGAAGTAATATTTTCCATTATGCTATTATAGCTTTGGATTGTTGTATCAACTCGGTCAGGAACAGAAAAAAATTCTTCAATATTTTGTATAATTTCTTGGGAAAATTCAACTTCATAATCATCTTTGAGTTTAGTTGTTAGTTCATAAAATCTATATAGTTTACCAACAGATTCAGGAACAGAACCATTAATTTTTGTTGAAATTTCAGTGATAAAATAATTAGCTACATTACGAGCCTGAATGCCTTGCGCTTCACTTGAAATTTCCACAGCATCATTTCTCTTTGATATTGCTTGATTATGCAAGTCTTCAGCCCTAAAAAACAATGAATCGCTTATAATGTTAAAGCCTGCAGGATCGTAATTAAAACTATCGGATTCAAATTCTTGAAAATAAACGCTTATGATTTCATCTATTTCACTTAAGACAATTAATTCTTCATCTATAATATTATTTACTTCTTGAGAAAGAGGTTGCATTTTATCCTCAATGTACACATAGTTATCATTAACTGTAAGATTTGATGATTTATAATTTAAGTTAGTTCTTCTAAAACTATCATCAGAATTTAGGCTATTTTGAGATGTGCTTTGAGCTGTTGAATTTGCATTTGGGTTCCATATTCCAACATAACTATTCACTTTTTGAAAGTTTACTTCGGGTAGAGATAAAACAGTTCCAAAATCTGAAGGTGTAGCAGTTTTTCCATTAGATTCTGATTCTTCTTTTGAACAAGAAATAAATAGTAGAGTAGTAAACAACAAAAAAAGTTTCTTCATCGTATTGTTTTTAGTGGTACTAATTTAAAGTTGGGTTACATAGTTCTGATGAACTAATATTTGAAAGGCGCATATAACTCACTTCTGACCCATCGTATACCCCATCAAGTTCCTCAACATCATCAAAGCCAACATCATAATAAGATGTTATAATTAATTGCTCATCTATAATTTGATAATCAGATTCAAATAGATTTGGAACAATTGGATCAAAATTATAATCAAATGTTTTTGCTCTAATTTTTAATAAATCGTGGGTATTTTCAATTATTGTTGACTCAATGCGAAAGTTGTTTTCTTGAAATTCTGTTATTCCATCAAGAAAGTGTGTTTCACAAAAAGAATATGAATCGCCATTTGGTTCAATTTCCTCATTAAAAACTTTCCATTTTTTACCGTCTTCAATAAACTCTACCCTACTGACTTGAATATAACCATTATCATCAAGAGTGCTCTCAAATATATATCCATCATACTTTTCTAAGAATGTCTGAGTTGACTCTTCATTCTCATCACTTGAACAAGAAATTAATAATAGTGTAGTAAATAGAAATAATAGTTTCTTCATCGTATTGGTTTTAATTCTTTACAACCTTATAACTCACTTCTTCGTTCTCTACTTTGTCAAGTGCTTTAACGATGTAAGTAGCAGAAGATAAGTGCGACATATCAATCGTGTTTCCTGTAAGTGCCATTACCTTTTTGCCTTGTAGAGTATAAACCTCTATATCGTATTGTTTATCGTCTTGTAAAGTAATTTTTGAAGTAGTTGGATTAGGGTAGATTATTATGTCAAATTGGTTTTGGTTATCTACACTTGCAGTTGGGCAAGTACCCCACACAGGTTTGTAGCTTTGTAATAAAGATGAACCCGTACTAAATGAGGTAGGCTCTGAAGCAATACTTGTAACGCACCAATTTGATATATCTTGATTGAATGATGTTGCGCCATCAAACATACTTCCCATTCTATTTACGTTTGATGTGTCCCAACTACCTATATCTTGATTAAATGAAGTAGCAGTATCAAACATACTAATCATATTAGTAACATTAGATGTATCCCAACCACCAATGTCTTGATTAAATGAAGTAGCATTGTCAAACATATGTTGCATATTAGTAACATTAGATGTATTCCAACTACTTATGTCTTGATTAAATGAAGTAGCGATATTAAACATAAATCGCATATCTGTTACTTTAGATGTATCCCAACTATCTATAACTTGATTAAAAGATAAGGCTCGCAAAAACATTCCGTCCATATTCGTAACATTAGAAGTGTCCCAATTGCCAATATTCATATTGAAACTCTCTGCTCCAAAAAACATATTTTGCATATTAGTAACATTAGAAGTGTCCCAATTGCTTATCTGCTCATTGAATGTATCATAGTTTTTGAATAATTCACTCATATCTGTAATTGCACTAACATTCCAAGTATTAAATTCTCCATAAAGTGAGATAGCATTGTTAGGGTCATTATAATGATGGTCAACAGCGTTTTGTAGTTCAGCTTTTGTATTAAACACATACTGCCCAAACCCCAAAACAGGCGCAATCAATAATAAGAGTAATAGTTTCTTCATCGTATTGTTTTTAGTGGTACTAATTTAAGGATTCAAACAACTTATTCGCAGTGATCAATAATTGGTTTATCATTTGGGTTTTTGTAATTCTTGATGAACCTTACTTTATTTGAATTAACGATGTGTTTATTTCCATCATTGTAAATAATATTTACTATTCCATTATCAATGATAATTTCATTAATGTTCTCTAACGGAAATTCATTTTCTGAAAGATTCATCGTATTGTTTTTAGTGGTACCAATTTAAGGAATTCAACCTTAAGCATATTTTCTTCATTTTTGAAACTATAATTGTTGTGCCCTTTTTGGTATAGATTTTGTTAGATTTGGAATATGAAATTCTTTCTCTTTTCAATTTTGTTTATTGTTCAAATGTGTCAAAAAGATAACACTACAAATAACACAGATGAGTTAAGCGGGCAATATGTCCTTCAAAACGTTAGCTGTGAGTGTTTTTTCGAAGATTATGATTTCAGCGTTAATCAATTGTGGTTTTTTCCAAGTAAAAATCTTATCGTTAGTAAAGGGAATAATTATGATGGCGTTTACATTTCATCCCCAAATAAACCCGAAGAATATATGCTAATTGACGGGGTTTTAACTCTGACTGATAGTAATAAAGAATATGTGGTTAACTTTAATGATAATGAAGTTACGCTCACATTTATTGATGACCCTTTAATTGCAGATGATGAAATCACCTATTATTTCAAAAAAGGTGATGCTAATGAAAATTGCGTTAATCCCGATAATATAAAGGTAAACACTGCTTGTACAAAAGAATATGACCCTGTTTGTGGGTGTGACGGTTTAACGTATTCAAATCCTTGTACTGCTACCAATTATGGTGGTGTAAGCGCTTTTTCAAAAGGGGCTTGCTCAAAGTAAACCATAGGCATATCTCTTTCTTTTAGTTCAGCTACTTCAAGCCCTCTTAAATATGTAAGAGATACGTTTAAACTTGAATTAAAATTGTTAATTTTAGACTATCAATAAAACTAACAATAATGAAAAAATATTTATTCTTATTTATTGTATATCCCTTTTTTGTTACATCCAATTTATGTGCACAAAATTTATCTAAAAATGAGGTGTTTGATGTATTATCAAAATGGGAAGGTAATTGGAGAAGTATTATTCTCTTTGAAGAGTCTGTTTGGGTAAAAGAAAGTTTTGAAACTCGAGGAATTTCTGAATCAAATTTAATTTTATCAAACAATTACCTTGAGATGAATGTTTTTAATGAAAACGAAGCATCCAAACATATCATTCGCTATGACCAAAGCTCAAAACAATTTAATAGGTGGGAGTTTAAAAGTGATGGTGGCACTAATTTTTGGGTTGGAAAGTGGAGTCAGAGTAAAGAAACTATGACTTGGATTTATGTAGATTTCACAAATGCCGAAATCAGAGGAGAAATAATTGAAACTTTTAGTTCCAACAACACAATTAATGTAAATATAGCTATGAAAGATAAAAAAGGGAATAATCTTCTTCGCATATCTTCAAAGGCTAACAAAATTTAAATCATAGGCATATCTTCTTCTTTAAGTTCAGCTACTTCCAATCCTCTTAAATAGGTTAGAGATACGTTTAAACTTGAATGCCCCATAGCTCTTTGTAGCTTGTGTATTGAACCTGTTCGTTTAAAGATTTCTATCGCCCCTGTGTGTCTAAATGAATAGAGTGTAATGTCTTTATCAAGTTCAGGGTTAAGCGCCTTAAAACGCTTCCAAACCCCATTAAAATAGCTTCTATTATATGGCTTACTATCGCCCGAAAATATGTTGATGTTTCTACCCCCAACAATAAGCTCTTTACGTACATATTCAGGCACAGGAACTACACGATTACGCTTTGACTTCACTCGGCTTCCTGATAGTGTGATATACGATAAATCATCACTAAAATCATCCCATCTAAGCAACCTTATTTCATGGTGTGGTCTAAGTAAACATCCATAGGTTAGTAAAGCACATATATAGAGGTTATTGTTATGTGTTTTAATGCGTTCTAAGAGGTCTTTTAAGTCGCTTATGGGCTTGTGCAATACCTCTTCTTGTTTACGTGTTTTAAGCGTTGATTTCTCAATATTAAATCCATTGTTGTGTAGGTAGTTTACAAGCACATTTAAGTGTCTTCTTGTTGTGTTGTAAGAGGTGTTGTTATTGTACTTAAGTGGTATACTATTTAAGAACTGCTTGCTTATGCTACCTTTCAAAATAAGTTCCTGCCTAAGAAGCGATGCAATAGACTCAAGTGTCTTTCTATACATGGTAGATAATGGTTCACTGAGCTTAGATTCAATAAGACTATCGAACAGTTCAACGCCCTTAAGTGGCTTTTCAAAAGAGTAGTCATTACTCACTAAATAATCATACACCTCTTTAGCAAGCAACGCAGTCTTTAAGTGTCTTAGTTTGGATGGGTATGAGTTAGGTGCAAGTGATGAATTTATCTTACATCCACTAAACATCCTAACACGCTTATTATTGAGTCTAAAATCTATGTAGTATAGACCGTCATATCTTCTACATACTTTGGGATAGGATAGGCTATTATTTGGCAACTATATGGCAATTAACTTAAACAATTATTTAAGTGTAATGCTAATATTCTAATGTTCAGTTAGTTTGTTATGTTCTGCTCAGTCAAGCCCGCTTGACTGGCAGTCAAGAGGTCGAGGGTTCGAATCCCTTCTTCTCCCATTTATTTTAAAAAATAATTTATTATTTTTAAATGCAGCATTCTTTATAATATAAGAATAACATGAGGATTATTATTTTTTTAGCTTTAGTTCATAACATAACATTTTCCCAAACGGAGTGTATAGAAAAAACTAAAATCATATATGAAAATATCATAACCAGCATTGGAAATAGCTTTCCATCCCCACCAAAATTAAATTTTTCAGATAAAAAAAGAGCAGTAGCATTTTTAAGCTCGGAAGGAATAACTATTGAGACTCCTATAATTGATTTACTATGTGAAGATGAGAACTTTGGGGATAAGATAGCATACATTATATCCCACGAGTTAGCACACCATTATTTAAGCCATACGTGGATGAGAAATACAGGTTTAGGTTATGCTAGTTCTATCGGCAATTTTATTGATGAAAAGTCTTCATCAAAAGATCAAAGAAAATTAGCTGAATCTCAAGCAGATTTATTTGGAGGGTTTTTCGGTCAAATTGCAGGTTATAATGTTTTGGGTTTTGCTAAAAGTACTTTGTCAGATGTTTACACTCATTATAATCTACCCCACGAAATTAAAGGATATCCAAATTTTAGTGAGAGATTAGAAATCATTGACAGTAAAATAAATGAGGCTAATTCATTAGCTACATTATTTGAAATCGGCAACGTACTTTTAAAACTTGGCGATTTTGAAAATGCAAAAAAGTGTTACGAGGATATTTTGAAAAATAATTTTATTTCAAGAGAAATATATAACAACTTAGGTCTCGTTTATCTTTTAAAAGGAATTGAGTTGTCTGAAAGTTCAATTTCAAAATACTCATACCCCATTTCAATAGACTTGGACACTAGAGCCGAAACATCAACGACAAGATCAGGGGACCTTTTAAATTCACCTGAAAAACTATTTAACCAAGCTACTGAATATTTCGAAAAATCCATTCTTTTAGATAAAGACTATAAAAAACCATTACAAAATATTTTAGTTATTGACTTTATCACAGCATTGAAAAGAAATACTTTAGATTCATTTTTTGAAAGTAAAGAGTATGCGGTTTTTGATGAAGACTTTCAAAATGACCTTAAAGTCATATTTGAGCTTCACAAAGAACGAAACATAAAAAAAGTAAAAAAGAAATTCAGTGACCGTGGAAGTATTGTAACAAAAATCAATTTGAATTTAGTACCGCAATGTGAAAATAGTGAAGATATTATTCAAGTTTTAAAAATCGATGATTCCGAACTCTGGTTAGGGCTGTCAAGGCCTTACAACAAATTAAATACAGCTAAAGGAAATGTCAGTTTAACTTCAAAGGGCTATGAACTTTACACAATATTTGAAATGGATAACACCTACCTAGTTAAGCATAAGTCCAGAGAATGTTTTAAAAATACAACTGAAAACAAAGGTTTCTTATATACTAAAATTCAATAGCGATTAATTCACACAATTTTCTGAAAGAAGAGAATTTATTTTCGCTTTTTGATTTTCGTCAAATGTAAAGTTTAATGCCTCTTCATAATCATTACACATTAGTTCTTTATCCTTGTCCCTATAGAAATTACCTCGCATTAAAAAGACTTCTGACAAATCAAGTTCTGAGTTGTATCTGTCTGAAATCCAATATCCCTCACCAGAAAATTTAATTATTTTTTCAATACAGCTATTTAAAAAACTAAGGACTTGAAATGGCTTATCAATTTCCATGTAGATTGATGCAGAAACAAAATCAGACTGCGGATCTTTTGGCTCAATTTCTCTAGCCTTTTTCGCGATCTCAAGAGCCTGTTTATACTTTTTATTAAAATGTAGAAAATTCAAATATTGTAAAACAATATTATTAGTATTTGGTTCAAGTTCAAAAGCTTTTTCAAAATCTAATTTGGCTTTTTCAAAATCATTTAAATATGAATCATAAAATAACGCTCTTTCAGAATAAGCACTTGCATTTTCACCTAAATCAATTCCCATATTATAATAGTCTAATGCTTTTTCATAATCACCAATTCCTGCATAACATTTAGCAATTTCAGCATATATGTATTTAGAGTTTGTTATTTCTGGGTTTAATTCTAATGCTTTTTCATAATCATTCAATGCACTCTTATATTCTTTAGTTTTATAATATACTTGCGCTCTAGTAAAATAAAAATCTGAATTATCAATTTCTAGCTCAATAGCTTTTGATAAGTCAGAAATTGAAGACAAATAATCATCAATGTCAGCCATAAAAAAATTAGCTCTTACAGCATAGCTATGTGCATTCTTAGAATCGACATTTATAAGATTATCATATGTTGCGCGAGCTTTGTCAAATTGACGTAACTCAACATAAATGTCGCTAAGATTTCTATATGGCAACGATTTATTTGGGCTTATGTTTATTTCCTTTTCAAGATAAATTATAGCACTATCTAAATTGCCTAATTTTTTATAGGCCATCGCTATTCCATTTAGCAAGTATTGACTTTTTGAAATTTTTTGATCTAAATCGAGCTCTAATGACCTCAAATAATCAGAAATTGCAAGTTCATAATTCTCTAAATCATACCTAAACTCGGCTCTGTTGTAAAAGTTTTTAGCATTAGGGGCTAACTCTATTGCCTTTGTATAATCAGCAATAGCTTTTTCATAATCTTCTAAATAATATCTATAAAAATACCCTCTTCGATAGTAATTCTCATCATTTTCAGGGTCCAGCTCTATTGCTTTTGTATAATCAGCTTCAGCTTTTTCATAGTCTTTTAAGTCATTTGCATATCTAATGG